>Ga0307489_10001144_pt1 | contig 17324 bp, 25 predicted proteins | sample SB12metaG_FD_202247 | JGI IMG/M metagenome (GOLD analysis project Ga0307489, IMG submission 202247) | Sea-ice brine microbial communities from Beaufort Sea near Barrow, Alaska, United States - SB 1.2 | ecosystem: Environmental > Aquatic > Marine > Coastal | place: USA: Alaska | collected...
GGCATCCTATGACGTGGCCAACAATGTCTGTCAGGCCTTACCTGGGCGTCGCCTCGGCCGGGGAGGAGGCGGCGGGGGAGGAGGTCGAGGGCCACGAGTATTCCGGGATGTCGTCGATGTCGCCGGTGGCGGGCGAGTAGGCGCTGCTGAAGGCCTCGCCGGACGCGATGGAGGCGGCCAGGTCCTCGTTGTCCCACAGGCTGGTCTTGAATTCGGGAACCACCTGAGGCACCACCTCAGGAACGAGCTCGGGCGCCGCCGCCGCCGACATTCGCGCCGTCGCGGCTGCGGCGGTTTCGAAGCGGGCGGGCGTGGTCGCCGCCGCGGCTGCGGCGGCCGGGGCGGCGGCGGCGGCGGCTTCGACGTGGGCGGGCGTGGTCGACGTGTCCGTCGACTGTTGTTTCAACAACTCCATTTCCGCGCGCATCGTCTGCATCTCCTTCCGCATCTCGGACATCATCGCCGCCGCCTCCCCCTCGCCGTCGTCGCCCGCCGCGCGCAAGATCTGCGACGCGCGGCGGTGCTGCCGCCGAACCCCGCGCGACAACGACAACGCACCCGCCAGCAGGGTCACTGAGAACGAGCACTCGAACCAAGGTCGGAGAATGAGGGAACACGACTCCCCATCGAGGTGAATCCGCACACAGATGGAGCGTAGCAGGGAAAGGAGATTCTACGTTGGTCGACTGCGCGTTGTCAATGCCTTCCTGCCTGGCGCCGCCGCCGCTCCCCGCCCACCCCCGCGCACCCCCTTGCAGCTCGGAACCGAAAAGGCGGCGACTGGTTTATGTGCGATGGCAGCCCGCCTGCCGACGGCACCCCCTCGCGTGGCGCCACCGCCCGACGCCACCCCCGCGGCGCCGCACGCCGTCGCCGCCATGGACAGCATTGTTAGCGACCTCGGTGTGTAGTCTGAACCAGCTACCGGTGTGTAGCGGCGTGGCTGCGCTCAGATTGTGGGCGCCTGCCGCCAGGCCGTCGGCGTGGCAAAACCTCCACGGGACACTCGACTAATGGATATTGCCGGCAACCGCCACGTCATCGCGCCACGCGCTTGGATTTGGTCATTTGGAAAATTTGAGTTCGGAGAGGTGACGCACTGGTGACGCTAGAGCCAGCCGTCCACAGTGCGGGAGCACCGCTACACCGCACGCACAATTGACTCGGGAGGGGAGGAAGATACGGCAAGCCCTTGGCTGTTGCACCGTCGCTTCCCCGCCGCCTCGGCGCGAGCCGCGGGGAGGGCGCCGGAGCCGCACCGCTCTCCGACAAAGTCGTTTGCGTGTCTGTACAACTACGATTTTTATTGGGGGCGCTGACGCAGCTTCCTGCTCGCGCCGAAATGGGGGACCGCACGGCGCAGATAATCAGCGAGTGGTTCGCCAAGTGCGCCAACGTCATCCTGCAGTCGCGGGTGGTGGTCGAGTCGTCTGGTCTCGCGACCAAGGAGCGGCAGAACCGCTGGGTGCGTGCCCGCTCGCTTCCCAGACTGCAGATTCCATTCCACGTCTATTCACTTTATGGGACACAACAATTTTTTTCCAACCCTTCCCGTTCTCGACTCCCCCGGCTGGTGAACGAGGGGGCGCGTGTCCACCGAGGTGACTCTACAACCCCGCACAGTCCCAGTCGCGCCGCTCGTCACAACCCCTCGAAGCTACCCCCCCCGGCGGCGCCAGCGCCACCTTTTGAAAAAAACGCGCCAATGCCAAGACGAACTGTTTTCAAAGTTAGGCGCATGGCCTGAGACGCTTCAGGCGCCCGAACTGCGTGAGCGCGCACCGAGCCAAATGATAGACCGGCTGACACCCGCCCCGTGCCGCCCCCGACCTTCCCGCGACAGTTCAACCTCGACGTGGATGAGCTCGAGGCGCACACGGCCGCACTGCAGCCCTGGAAACGCGGCGGCGTCAACGCGCCTCTGGTGCTGGAAATATTCTTCGAATCCAAAGACGGAACCGGCAGCGGCAGCGGTAGCGGTAGCGGCGGTAGCAGCGGTACTCGCACGCTGGTGGAGCGCTGGGTGCTGCACCATAACCGGGCAGGGTCGTCGGCACTCGCTCCCTCACTGTGTGCGTCCCAGGTGGCAGGCTGTGGTATTGTCCCTGAAACCCACCGCAACCACTCCTCTTGCAGTTATCCGGGCAACCACACTCTTCTGGCAGCAGTATCACCGTGGAAGGTGATGTTGAAGGTGCGATGCTGACGTTGAGGTGAGAGGGAAGTGGCGTCCGGCCGTGTGTGCAGGAGGCGTCCGCGGCACCGAGCGGCGGCGGGCAGTCCGTCATGGCGTCCTCCGTGCACTCCATGAACGCCATGACGGAGCGCGCTGTGGAGGTGCCGGTGGCAGGGGCTTACACTCGTCCACTCTTCAACTCTTCAGCTCAACTTAAGCGCCCTCTGTGCGACAGGGGGTGCAGTTAGGGGTTGTTTCGGGGGTGTTCAGGGGGTGGTAGGGGGTATCAGGGGTGTTTGGGGCGTGCTTTTGTGTCAGAAACGGCTTAAGTTGAGCTGTATAGTGGACGAGTGTAAGCCCCTGGCCGGTGGTGTACAAGCGTGCGGTGGTGATGATCCGCACGCTGCACGCCATGCTGCGCTCGCTGCCCGCCAACCGCTTCCACCGCGCCTGCCGCCGCACCCAAAACTCGGTAGAGCCTGGCGGATAGTTCTCGCTACCTGATTCAATGCATTTCGCGCCTTCGGATCAGGAGTAAATTGGAATCCTATGCTATGACGTGGCGAACAACGTCTGCAGGGCCGTACATCATGGGGGCCTTCAGCCTCACCTTCGCCGTCCGCGCCGGCGCCCTGGACGCCGCCGGTGACCCTCCGGGGCGCCCCGACGAGGAGGCCAGCACACCCCGCGGCGGCGGCGGCAGCGCCCACTTCCGCACGTACGCCTTCACGTCCGTGGCCACGCCCTCGGCGGGGCCGTGCAGCTTGACAGTATCAAAACCCGAGTTGAAAGCTCGCCTGCTTTTAGCGTTTGAAACTAAAATGTGATGAACCGCTTTGAGACTTTGCTTTCAATTTCAACTTGCGCCGCTACACCTCGGGATACCTGAACGCCTCGGTGTACTTTCTGGACGCCAAGGTAGGGCGGTGCAGGTTGACCCTATCAAACCCAAGTTGAAACCGCCTGGAGCCAGGTGCTTTAAGCTAAAATGTGATGAACCGCTTTCAAATTTTGCTTTCAAATTGAACTTGCGCCGCTACACCAAGGCCCTGGCTGCGCTGCACACCGCGCCGCCGCCCATGCCGACCATCATCAACAACTACCTCTCCGCTTCCACCGGTTCCACCGGGTTGGGCCGGGGCTCGGGGGGCACGGGCTCAATGCAAGCGGGCGGGGGGGCAGGGTCCTCACAGATATTGCTCGCCACATCATAGGATTCATAGGATGCCATTTAATTCCACGAAACCAGGGGTCAAAACGCGTTGGATGACGTGACAATAAATGTATGCTGGTCCCTAACCTGGGGGAGGGGGCGGGGGCGGGTCGCGGGGGGGATCTCCCGGCCCGGGCGCGTGGCCTAGGTAGGGCGGTGCAGGTTGACCCGATCAAACCCACGTTGAAAGCGCCTGGAACTAAGCGCTTGAAACTATGGTGTGATATACTGCTTTCAACTTCTTTCAAAATCAACTTGCGCCGCTACACCTAGGCATCGGAGCGAGTCGTCCCCAGTGGGGTCGGGCGGCGGCACCCCCGGCGGTACCCCCGGCGGCACCCCGTACGGCACACCACCGGCGGACGGCGTGGGGAGCTGGTCGGCCCCGCGCAGAATGAACAGCTGGGCCGGCCGCGCCACGTACTTCCCATCCACCTCCCCGGGTGGCGGCGGCGGCGGCAGCGGCAGTGCCGTTGACTCTCTGTATGGGCAAATAGACAGTGGAGGCGGCGGCGGCGGCGGCGGCGGCCGGGGGGGCAGCGGCGGCGGCGGGGGGGGGGAGGAGGACGCGGAAGGCGGTGTGGGCATGAAACGAGTGGACTCGGGTGGGCACGAGTTGAGCCGGCCGATGGTTGTACCGGGCATGCCGCGGGTGCACTCCAGGGGGCTGCTGTCGGAGGAGATTGCGGACAGCAATAGGCGGGGCCTTGCGCGGCGTCTGCTTTCCAGCCCATCCTGACTGTTTGCTCATGTGTACCAGTATCAGTCTACGCAGATCGGCTGGGGGGGTCAAACATGAATTTGGGATTTCTTGAGTGAATTGATAATAGACGGTCGCCGTCCGTATAAATGTGAAGTCAGACCCTGAGGTCGTTTGACCCCCCCAACCGATCTGCGTAGGCACATCCGTACACACTGGCCGCACCCTCATCCCTGGTCGTGCGCGTCGTCCCCTTTTCTGCTTAAAGGTTAGCTGTTACTGCTATTTGCTTAGTAGTTCCTGCGCGCACCCAAGCATCACACCTCAGTACCTCGAAGATGCCTGAGTTGAGATGAAAAGGGATTCATCGCGAGGCCCTGGCAATTGACAGCAACAACAACAGCAGCAGCAGCAGCAGCCGCGGAGGTCATCGTTTGATGTGGCGAGTGGGGGCGGCGGTGGGGGCGGGGGTGGGGGCGGGAGGTCACCCGCAGGGTTGGTGCGTCCGCCGCTATCGCCGATGGTGACGGCCGCCGCCGCCGCCGCCCATGCCGCGGCCGCCACCGGAGCCGCTGGCAGTCACCACGGCCTTCAACGAAGCGCCTCCGACTCGCCGCTTTTCGCGGAAGACCGGTTCGAGGCTCCAGCCGGCAACGCCCCCGCCTCCGCGCCCGTCCCTCCCGCGCCGATATACGGCTTCGGCGCGCCGCCGTCGCAGCAGCAGCAGCAGCAAAACGTCGGTGCCAGCACCGGCGGCAAGCTCGGAGGGTTCGACGGGGGCGGGGGCGGGGCCGGGGGCCGGGCCGGGGGGGGAAGCGGGGGCCGGGCGGGGGGCGGCGGCGGGGGCGAGGTGTCCGCCGGTTCGCGGTAGGGCCTTCCATACAGTGCTCGCCACGTCATAGGATGCAGCTTAACTCATGATCGAGGCTCAAATGCGTTTGATGACGTGGCGGGCAGTCTCTGCCAGGCCCTAGCTCGCGGGTATCCGCGTTGTCGGCGTCGCCGCCTCTGCCCTTCGCGTCCTCGGTCGGCGGGTCGGCGTCGATCGGCAATTACGGCCTGTCCACGTCACTGGCCTCGCCCCGACATGTGCTGAACCAGCGGGCCGGTAACCAGTATCAGCAGCAGCCTCGCAGCGGCAGCAGGGGCAGGGGCTTACACTCGTCCACTTTTCGGCTCAACGTAAGCACATTTTGTGGGATACGTTGGGTGCACGATTTTCCCCCAGTCTATTAAACAGGGGGACACAGGGAGGTGTGACCAAAACGGCTTAGGTTGAGCTGAGAAGTCAACGATTGCAAGCCCCTGAGCAGGGGTGCAGCGGCGGGGGGCGTCAGCGGCTCGTTCACACCAGGTTCGCTCACCGGCGGCGGGGGCGGCGGCGGCAGGGGCGGGGGTGGAGGCAGCGGCAGTGGCGGTGGGGGTGGTGGGGGTGGCACCACTCCTCGCGGCGGAAACGACGACGAGTCGCCACCCTGGAACTTCCGAGGCATGTCACCTCAGATATCTCCGCGCGGGGGCGGCAGCGGCGGCGGCAGCGGCGGCGGCACGCCCTCGTCGCAGTCCCACCTGGGCAACGCCGGGGCCATCATGGCGGCAGGGGCTTACACTCGTCCACTCTTGAGCTCAACATAAGCACCTTCTGTGTGACAGGGGGTGCAGTTAGGGTTTGTTTCGGGGTTGTTTTGGGGTGGTAGGGGGTATCAAGAGTGTTTAGGGTGTGCTTTTGTGTCAGAAACGGCTCAAGATGAGCTGAATAGTGGACGAGTGTAAGCCCCTGCATGGCGGTGTCGCGGCGGCCGTCCTGGTCACCGTCGTCCTCCATGTCGTTCAGCATGGCGGACTCCTCGCTGGCCAACGCCATCAACCAGCAGCACTTCGGTAGCAACTCGCCCACGGCAGGGCCCGCGCCACTCCTTCCAATACTTGTCGCCCCTAAACTAAACCACTAGGGTGCTAACCCTAAACTAGGCTAAACTAGCGTAGTTTACGGCCCCCCTATTTTAGGCCCCTGTCTAATCACTAACCACTAACCACTGACCACTCACCCTAAACTAGGCTAGACTAGCCTAGTTTAATACCGCCCCTCGCCAGCACTAGCCTAGTTCGACAAGTTTACTCCTTCCCGACCTGCTTGCTCATGGTGTACTGGTGTTACCCGCACACACTCGCCGCATGCTTCTCCTTGACACGGCTGACAGTGAGCGGACGCGTGTGAGACCCTGGCTGACGACAGGGTCGATCGGCCTCGCGATCGGCACGCCTTTGCCAAAGTCCGGCATGACCGGGCCCTTCGCTTACGGCACGTCCCCCGGCGCGGGGATGGGGAGTACAGGGTTGGGAACACACTATCGACTCGCACTTCCTGCCGGTGGCGGCGGCGGCGGCGGTGGCCACGGGAGGGGTGGGGGGGGCAGTCGAGATCTCGGGGGCTCCTCTGCGCTGGAGACATCGGACATGATGTTTTCGCAAATGCAAGACTCCGACGCGATGCCGTTCGTGCTCGACGACTTCGGGGTTCCCTCTCCACCCGCCTCTTACGGCAGCGGCGGCGGCACGTTGGCATCCACAAGCCCCGGCGGCGGCGGCGGTAGTCCGTCCGCACAGTACGGAGCCACCGGCGGCGGGGGGGGAAGCGGCGGGGGCGGCGGCAGCGGAGGCGGCGGCGGCGGGGGCGGCCGGGGCGGCGGCGGCGGAGACGGGGGCGGCGGCGGCGGCGGCGGAGAGCAGTCGTCGGGTGCGACGATGGGGTCGGGGCAGTCCGACGCCGCCGTGGGTGCGCTGGTGCGGATGCTGCAGGAAGCGCCGCCGCTGCACGAGAGTGCGGGTGTCGGGGCCGGGGGGGGGGGCAACGCCAGTGTCAGTCCGTCGCACAGTCCGGGGGCGGGTGTGTCCGGCGCGGGGGCGGGTGCAGGGGCGGGGGCGGGGAGCTCTCCGGGAGGAGGAGGAGGAGGAGGAGGAGGAGGAGGAGGAGGAGGAGGAGGGGGTGGCGGTGGTGGTGCGGGCGGGGCCGGTGAACTTACTCTTGATTGGGCGATGGATCAGCTGACGGGTTTCAAAGCGTTCAAGTCGGAGTTGGATGACGATCTACTCGACGATGGGATGGGGGAGGTGGGGGAGGCGGTGGAGGCGGTGGCGGTGGCGGCGGCGGAGGCGGCGGTGATGGCCAAGGCGGCAGGAGCGGCTGCGGTGGATGAGGCGACGGAGGCGGCGTCAGCGGTGTTGGCGGCGGTGTTAGCGGCGGCGGCGGAGGAGGCGGATGTGGCGTCGGCGGAGGTGGTGGCGGCGGCGGCGGCTTCAGGTGACGGCGTGTCCAACCCCGCCGCCACTGGCACTGGCACCCCCGCCTCCAATGACACCCCTGCCGCCGCGAACGCCCCCGCCGCCATGCCAGTCGCCTCATATGAAGTGGCATCGTACGCCGCCGCCGCCGCCTCTGGCCATTCCGCCGCCTCCGCTGAGGACGATGTCGATGTCTACTTCCCCGCCGCCGCCGCCGCCGTCGAATCCCCCGCCGCCGCTTTGTCGGAGAAGGCGAAGGAGAAAGAGGAGGAGGAGGAGGAGGAGGAGGAGGAAGTGGCTGCGGAGGAGGTGGCTGCGGAGGAGGTGGAAACGGAGGGGGCTACGCAGCAGGTGGTCGAAGAGTTGGTTGCGTTGTGCCTGTAAAATTGGGCGCTGCGCGTTAACCCCACCCACCCGCGGACTGTAAAACACATTTTGTAAAATGAAAACGATTCTTTTCCCCGAGGTACGAGCAAACAACCCAGGCAAGAAGTGGGGTATGGGAATCCGTGTCCGCCGCAGCTCCGACACCGACACTCCAATAGTTATTGGTGGCTTGCGCGAGGGCAGGGGTGCGCGAGGACACTCCGGATGTTATGTCTGGCACCTCCAACTCGGCACCCTTGGTGTTGGGATCTCTAAAACGCACGAAGTTGCCACGTGGCACATTTCTTCCGCCACGACGCGGACGCAAATTCCAGATTCCTGCGCAACTTCCGCAACTTCCTCCCAACTTCCTCCGCCAACGCCACAACGGGGCGCAGCGGACGCAACTTCCTCCGACTGGCACGATGTCCGCCCCCGCCGGCGCGGGCGCGAATGAGGACGACCCCTTGGACTGGAGCGATACCTCGACGACCTACATGCGCGACGGGTCATACGAGGAGGCGCGCTGGAACCGCGTGCTCATCCAGACCGGTGCCGGCCTCGCCCTCTTCCTCCTCGTGCTCGTCGCCACGCGGGCATGGACCAGCTACGTAATGACATGGCGAGTAAAACCAAACAGGCACTACCCGAAGCAGTTCGACGTGGTCATCGGAGTCGTGGACATCATCGCCAGTGTAGGCAGCCTGTGCTGCTTCATCGCGCGCACCTACATCCGCGTTTCCAACCCGGGCTTGCGCTGGTTCGAGGTGTGCATGGCGCTGTTCTACTTCCTGGCCATGTGGCGCCGCTTGTGGCTGAAGAACTTCGACGTGGGCGTGGCCTTCACCATGAGCACCTTCCTGGCAGGGCCGCCGCCGCTACCCGCTCCCTCACCGCTCGATCGTACTGTGCCGCCGGTGTACCCACGCACACTCGCCGCATCCTCCTCCCTGGCCTGACATTCGTTCCCGACGCAGCGAATTGTTAAGCCGGCACAGCAGCTGTAGCTCCTCCCTGGCCTTCCTTCCCGGACTCCTTCTACGTCGCCGCCGCCGTGTGCCAGGTGGCCAGCGGCCTACCCACGTGGCTGATGCCTTCATACATCCGCGCCGTCTCCGCGCTCATTCGCTACGAGGCAGGGCCCGGCAAAACTGCTCAAAACATGACGCAGCGGGCATTCGAAATGTTTTGGCATGTGTGTTGAAGGACATTCTGAGCGATTTCTGCCGGGACCTAGTACAAGGAGCTGCTGTCAACGGGGATGTTGAACGACCTGGTGGGCGAGGTGAACCAACGCCTGGGGTAGTGCCTGACACACAATGCCCGCCAATTCATCGACACGCATTTCAATCCTCGTTTATTGAGTTAAATGGCTTCCTTTGACGTGGCGAGCGCTATCAGCCGGGCCCTATGCTGGGGCTCTCCATGCTTCGGTAGGGCCTAACAGATATTGTCTTCCTCGTCATCCAACGCATCTTGAACCCTAAATTTGACATGCTACGACGTGGCGAGCAATATCTATGACAAAGTGCGTGAAACCACTTAGACACTTCGTTAGCAACAAGTAGTACTAAGTCGTCCAAATGCAGCGTTCTGATTGGTCCAGCGGGACGACTTAGCACTAAGTCTCACTGAGTGTCTAAGTGGTTTCACGCACTTTGTCATACCAGGCCCTATGCTCCGGTTCGTGTGCGTCACGCTGCTGTTCTCCTCCACGGGATTCATCCTGGAGATTCTGGGCGACATCAAACTGGACGGATCGGGGCGCGGGTTTGACGAAGAGAGCAGCAACTACGAGACCACGCTGTTCCGCCAGCTGTATTACGTGGTGGTGACGCTGTCCACAGTGGGGCAGGGGCTTACACACGCTCCCTTCAAAGCTCAACTTGAGGACCTTCGGGAACTCGGGAACACGTCGCTGCATGTAGAGCTCAAATTGAGCACCTTCGGGCCACGTCCACAGGTCAATTTGGGTTATATGGGGGACAAAGTGAGCTTATGTCGAGCGGAATGCGGCAAGGTAAGCTCAAGTTGAGCGGAAATAGGAACGAGTGTAAGGCCCTTGAGTGGGGTACGGCGACGTGCTGCCCAACAGCACACTGCACCAGGCCTTCACGCTCGTCATGATCGTCACGGGCGTCGCCTTCTTCTCATCCGAGGTCACCGCCGTAGGGCGGTGCAGGTTGACCCTATGAAACCCAAATTGAAACCGCCTGGAGTAAGAGCTTGAAACGAAAATGAATTCAACTGTTTTCAATTCTGCTTCAATTTTGCTCTCAATTTCAAGTTGCGCCGCTACACCGAGGTGATAGCGATGACCGGGGAGATCAACAGCGGCATGGGGCAGTACCGCCGCAGCCGCTTCCGCAACTACCACATCCTGGCAAGGGGGGGGCACCCTAGACCCTATCCCTAAACCCTACACTCTCAACCCTGGGGGGTTGTTCACACCAACCATAACGACCCGAACCCACATCGCCGCACGACTTACCCCCAAGGGTGGATTTTCGTTCATCTGACGTCGGTCGAGTTGTTGTTCGGAATGACCCTCTTCCCTGGTGCTCGGCGGCGCGGTGACCAGCGGGAGCGCCACGTTGCAGATATTCCTGGAGGAGTTGCTGCACCCGTCGCGGTCGTCGCGGCAGATGCCCGACGTGGTGGGGCGGTGCAGGTTGACCTATCAAACCCAAGCTGAAAGCGCCAGGCACTAAGCGCTGAAATATGATAAACCGCATTCAAGTTTTGCTTTCAATTTCAACTTGCGCCGCTACGACGTGGTCCTGATGAGTGAGGACGAACCCACGCCGGGCCTCAGGAAGATGATGACCTCGGCGCTAGGTAGGGCGGTGCAGGTTGACCCTATCAAACCCAAGTTGGAACCGCCTGGAACTAAGCGCTTGAAACTAGGCTATGAGAGACTGCTTTGAAACGTTGGTTTCAATTTCAACTTGCGCCGCTTCAGCCAGGGCGGCGGCACGTCAAGTTCATCCGCGGGAGCACCATGGTAGGGCAGTGCAGGTTGCCGCTATCAAACCCACGGTGAAAGCGCCTGGAATTAAGCTCTTGAAACTGAAATGTGATGAACGGCTTTCAAATTTTGCTTTCAAATTCAACTTGCGCCGCTACACCATGGATCAGTCGGCGCTGGCGCGCGCCGATGCCATGAACGCCGACATGGTGTTTGTGCTCGGCAACCTCTCCGTGTTGGACAGTGGTACCCACGCCGAGGTCGGGCCCTCAACCCTCAACCCTAAACCATAAACCCTAAACCCTACACCCTAGACCCTGGGTCGGGCCCCCAACACCACTCCCCACATCCGTGCGGCCACTTCACCGGCACGATACCACTCAACAAGGGAGAATTGTTTTAACCAACAAATTAATGCTCCGTGCGAAGTAGCAGGGCGCGCAACACATTGCATACCAGTGCATGATTAATAGTGGTATGACACAGTGTGTGAAATCACTTAGCGACTTGGTCACTTTGAGTGCTAAGTCGTCCAACTGGACAGCTCTGATTGGTCGAGCGGGACGACTTAGCTCGCTAACTCGCCAAGTGGTTTGACGCACTTTGTCATAGGTAACGCAACACATAGTAGTGCACCGGGCCTTCCGCAACGGACGAGGACACGATACTGCGCGCCAGCCTGCTGCAGCGGCAGCTACCCAACCTGCCCATGCGGCTGCTGCTGCTGCGCTCCTGGTAAGGCGGTGCATGTTGAACCGGTGAAACCTGTGTTGAAAGCGCCTCGAGCTAAGCGCTTGAAACTAAAAACATGATACGCTGCTTTCAAATGCTGCTTTCAATCTCAACTTGCGCCGCTACGTCCTGGGCCAAGGAGATGGCCCGCACCGCCGGCATCAACCCCCTCTGCTGCATGACGTCCGGTACGGTTAGGTCCAACCATGGGGCAGTAAAGTGACCCCAGAATTTACCACTTAACAGACTGTAAAAGTACTTTAGGGTTTAGGGTTTAAGTTTTGGGATTTATTTTCACGAGACGACCCCCCTCACACCCCATTAATAACCCCCTAAAATCAAAACATACCCCTCTTAACTGGTAAACTCGAGGGTCACTTTACCGGCCCTTGCTCGGACCGGATGGCCGCCAAGATGTTCCCCGCCACGTCATCGGGAATTCCTTCACACTCGGATGTCTTGAATGAAATGGCGTCCTATGACGCGGCGAGCGATATCTGTGAGGCCCTAACGAGCGGCGTGTTGAACTTCTCACGCACGGCGCTCGCAGTTCGGTGTCCCGGGATTCCGGTGCTGCTCACCACGATGTATAGTAAGTTGGCGGGAGAGTGGGGCAGGGCCTGCCTTCTCATATTCACGGAGGTGATCTATCGTGGCAATAGATCACCTCCGTGAATATGCGAAGCATGTTGCCTGCCTCGTCATTGGCGCACAGAGTCAATCATTGATTACGGATATTGACTTGAACGGCATCCTATGACGTGGCGAGCAGTGTCTGCGAGGCCCTAGACAGGGGCTCGCTACCGAGCCAGATGATGCCCTGGGTGCGCGAGTACTTCACCAGCATGCGGTGCGGCCTGACAAACATTGCTCGCCACTTCATATAATGCCATCTCATTCAAGAAACGGGGGGTAAAAATGCGTGTCGATGACGTGGAGAGAAAGTAGCATAGCAACATCTGCGCTAGGGCCTGTCATGTATTGCTCGCCACGTCATATAATCCACATGTCCCAAGAAACTGGGCTGCAAAGTGCTTTGTTGATGACGTGGCGGACAGTATGACAAAGTGCGCCAAACCACTTAGACACTTAGACTGACTTAGTGCGACTTAGTCTGACTTAGTGCCCGCTCGATCAATCAGAACGCTCCATTCGGACGACTTGGTGCTACGTGTCGCTCAGTGTCTAAGTGGTTTCACGCGCTTTGTCATATTATCCAGGCCCTAACATGCGGTCTGACGTGTACGGGGCGCAGATCGGCGCCCGGTTCGAGGGGATGCCGTTCCTGCAGGCGGCGTCCATCATCTACAAGGTAGGGCGGTGCAGGTCGACCCTATCAAACCCCGTGTTGAAAGCGCTTACGGTGTCAACGCTTGAAACTGGAATCTCATAAACTGGTTTCAACGTTTGCTTTCAATTTCAAGTTGCGCCGCCACAACAAGGAGCACGACGTCGTGTTGTTAGCGGCAGGGGCTTACACTCGTCCACCTCTCAGCTCAACTTGAGCCGTGCCTGACACGAAAACACACCCTAAACACCATAAACACCCTAAACACCCCCTAACACCCCCTAAACACGGGCTACACAATCCCTACGCGCACGCCCTGTCCCATACAAAGCGCTTAAGATGAGCTGAAACGTGAACGAGTTTAAGCCCCTGCTTAGCGGTGCAGACCTCGGCGAGGAACGGCGCGCGGCTGCGTCCCGCCGGGTAAGGCGGTGCGGGTTCACCCAATGAAACCCATGTTGAAAGCGCCTGGAACTAAGCGCTTGAAACTGAAATATGATGGACCGCTTTCAAACTTTGCTTTCAGATGCAACTTGCGCCGCTACAGCGGGACTGGTAGAGGGCAACCTGCACGTGCTGTCGGCGGGTGACGTGGTGGGGCGGTGCAGGTTGACCCTATCAAACCCTCGTTGAAAGCGCGTGGAGCTTATCGCTTGAAACTATGATACAAGGAACCGCCTTCAAACTTTGCTTTCAAATTCAACTTGCGCTGCTACAACGTGGTCATGTGCTTGGGGAGCGACGCGCACCAGGTTCGGCTTCACCATTGAGTCCCCCCAAATCATTGTGGTCAAGTCACTGGCGCTCAATAGCACTCCCCACGTCAGTGCGGCCGCTACACCAGCACACGATACCACTCAACATGTGGTAGACATTTCCACCCAATGAATGCTCCGTGCTAGAGCTATGCCACAGGTAGGTCTGATCAAGGGCCGGTAAAATGAATCCAGAATTTACCAGTTCAGAGGGGTACAAATTGATTTTAGTGGGGTATTAGGGGGGTATCAGGGGGGTCGTCTCGTGAAACTATAACCCTGAGACCTCAGCCCTACACCCTAAAGCACTTTTACAGTCCTGGTAAATTCTGGGGTCACTTTACCGGCCCTTGGTCAGACCTACCTGTGGCATCCCGAGGAGCATTCATTTTGTGGAAATGACTGCCCCATGTTGAGCGAACAGGGCCTTACGGCGAGGTGCTGCGCGCGGTGGGATCGAGCAGCGCGCAGCCCGACAGCTGGCGGCAGCGGTTCCACCACGTGCGCAAGGCGGCGGCCAGGTTCGGCAAGGGCCGCGCCGAGATCTTCTCTGGCACGGTGTCGTACAGCCACGGGCAGTTGGGCAGCAAGACGTTCCACGTGTCAGGGTCCAGCGCGCAGGAGCTGGGCGCCGCGCTGGACAAGGCGCGCGGCAACGTGGCGGCGGCGTCAACCAAGGCGAAAACCAATCTGAAACGCGCGGCAACCTCGCCGAAACGGCGGAAATCTGAGAAGATTGACCTCCTGCCGCGGCCGAGCGAGCTGGCGAGCGTGAGCACAAAGGCGAGAAACCTGTGCGTGTTGAACGCCAGGCTCGACGCGTCTGAGATGCTGGCATCCTCCGCGCAGATGGTGCGGTCCAAGGTAAGGGGGTGCAGGTTGAACCTATCAAATCCACGTTGAAAGCGCCTGGCTCTATGCGCTTGAAACTAGATTATGATTGCCCGCTTTCAAACTTTGCTTTCAAATTCCACCTGCGCCGGTACACCAAGCGCGCGCTCAACCAGGCGGAGCGCGACTTCACCCCGTGGTATAGCGGTGCAGGTTGACCCTATCAAATACACGTTCAAAGCGCCTAGAACTGAGCGCTTGAAACTAAAATATGATGAACTACTTTCGATTTTGTCTCAATTTTGCTTTCAAATTCAAGTTGCGCCGCTACAGCGTGGCGCACCATCAGCCGCATCGCCAACCAGGGCAACCACATAATCGTGATGGTGGACGGCAGGGGCTTTCACTCGTCCACTGTTCGGCTCAACGTAAGCGCTTTCTGTGGAGTAGGGGGGTCATTTAGGGTTTGTATGGGGGGTGCGGGGGAGGTGTTAGGGGTTATTAAGGGTTGTACAGGGTGTATTTCATATCAGAAACGGCTCAGGTTGAGCTGAAAAGTGGAAGAGTGTTAGCCCCTGGTGGACGGCACCTACGACGTGGAGCGCTGGGAGGAGCTCGGCATCCTGTTGCGCCGCTTGCGGGCAGGGCCTTCTTCGCAGTTTCCCAGGGTACCTCAAATGGCGGTCAACGCGTCTCGAATTTGAGACGTTGAGTAGATAGACGGTCAGATTTGCCATACAATGGTACAATATGGCGATTCGACCGTCTATTACTCAGGATCTGGCGACCGCCATTTGAGCTACTCTGGATAACCGCGAAGCTCGAAATGAGCGGAAGAACCTTCGAGGGAGGGGATGTCTCATTTGGGGTCAGGGACGAAACGGCTTGAGTGAAGCTGCAAAATCGAACGATTGGAAGGCCCGTTAAGTACCTTTGAGGGATCCTTTCACAGGGGTGAGGGACAAACCGGTTTGCTTGAATCTTAGGGTTTAGGGTTTAGGGTTTAGGGTTTAGGGTGAGTGACTGATGGATTTGAAGGCCCTGGTGCTTGGGCAACGACGGGTGCAACATCAAGCCCATTGTGGTAGGGTGGTGCAGCTTGACCCTGTCAAACCCACGTTGAAACCGACTGGAGCTAAGCGCTTGAAACTGAAGTGTGATGTACTGCTTTCAACTTCTGCTTTCAGATTGAACTTGCGACGCTACATCGTGGTGGTGTCGCGCAGCCCGCCCACGGTAGGGCGGTGCAGCTTGAAACCAGCTGACCCCCCCCGGGTTGAAAGCGCGTTGGCTTCGTAAATGGGGGAGGCCCCCTATGGACCATTATCTCCTCACTCTGATATATGGGGGAGGCCCCCTATGCACCATTCCGCGCTTGAAAGCAACATGTGATGAAGCGCTTCGAAACTTTGCTTTTCAAATTCAACTTGCGCCGCTACACCACGGTGCAGGAGCTGGTGGTGTGGCGCGGCCAGGAGGTGTTCGTCACGGAGGGGTCGGTCAGTGACAACACCGTGGCCGGGCACCTGGGGCAGGGGCTTACACTCGTCCACTTTTCGGCTCATCTTAAGCGCTTTCTGCGGGATAGTGGGTAGTACATTTTGGGGTTGTCTAGGGGGTGTGTGGGGTGTGTTGGCGGATATTTTGGGGGTCTAGGGTGTATTTTGTGTCAGAATAGACTCAGGTTGAGCTGAAAAGTGAACGAGTGGAAGCCCCTCTCCTGGGGCTGCAGAAGGCGGCGGCCATCGTGGTGGTGGCGGACGTGTGCACCTCGGTGGGGCGGTGCAGCTTGAACTTAAGTTGACCCCGGATTGTTCCCAGGTTGACCCCGCTTGGTTTCAGAGCTTGAAGCTGAAATATGGTGAAGCGCTTTCAAAATTTGCTTTCAATTTCAACTTGCGCCGCTACACCTCGGACAACCCGCTGCTGATGGACCGCCGGGTGCTGCTCGCCACCTCGGTGCTAGAGCGCGCAGCAGGGGCTTACACTCGTTCACTTCTCAGCTCAACTTGAGCCGTGTCTGACACAGGAAAACACCCTACACAATCTAAACGCCACTTAACACCCCCTTAGCACGGGCTGCACAACCCCTACGCGCACCCCCCACCCCATACAAAGTGCTCAAGTTGAGCTGAAAAGGGGATGAGTGTAAGTCCCTGGCACGCGGCACACGCCATGAGCTCCGCGGGTGTCAACCCGGAGGCAGGGGCTTACACGCGTCCACTTTTCGGCTCAACTTGAGCCGTTCCTGACCCAAAATACACCCTGAACACCCCCTCGTACTGCTTAATGCCCCCTGACACCTCCTAAACACCCCCTAAACAGCCCCTAAATGCACCCCTAGCCCACAAGTTGAGCCGAAAAGTGGACGAGTGTAAGCCCCTGCCCGGAGGCGCTCCTGCACAAGATGGTGCTAGAGTTCCACAACCCCAAGTCGGTATGGCACATGCGGGAGGTGCGCGGCTACGGCTCCCTCGGTGAGGCGGTGCAGGTTGACCCCATCAACCCAACGTTGAAAGCGCACGGAACTAAGCGCTTGAAACTAAAATGTGACAAACCGCTTTCAAACTTTGCTTTCAATTTCAACTTTCGCCGCTACACCTCGGTGCCTCCTCCAGCCGGGGCCGAACGTTGGAGGAGGTAGGGCCAGCCGGAATATGCCGGCATTATGACATAGTGCGTGAAACCACTTAGACACTTAGTGAGACTTAGCGCTACTTAGTGCTACTTAGTGCCCACTCGACCAATCAGAACGCTCCATTTGGACTACTTAGAACTAATTTGTCACTAAGTGTCTACGTGGTTTCACGCACTTTGTCATACTTTCGGCATAATAGGCTGAATTTGGGGCATGAAGCATAGAGAATTTGGGCGGACAAAAAAACATATTCCGGCTGGCTCTACGAGTAGGTCATGTCGGAGCGGTACACCAAGTTCGCATCCAAGGCGGCAGCGGCCAAGGTAGGGCGGTGCAGGTTGACCCTATGATACCGACGTTGAAAGCGTCTGAAAC
>Ga0307489_10001145_pt1 | contig 17319 bp, 26 predicted proteins | sample SB12metaG_FD_202247 | JGI IMG/M metagenome (GOLD analysis project Ga0307489, IMG submission 202247) | Sea-ice brine microbial communities from Beaufort Sea near Barrow, Alaska, United States - SB 1.2 | ecosystem: Environmental > Aquatic > Marine > Coastal | place: USA: Alaska | collected...
TTGAATGCGCATGCAAACGGGCGGAGAGGAGGAGTAGGGAGGAGGAGGAAGGAGGAGGAGGGAGGAGGAGGAGGGAGGAGGAGGAGGAGGAGGGAGGAGGAGGAGGGAGCAGGAAGAGGAGGAGGAGGAGGAGGAGGAGGATGAAGAGGCAGGAGGAGCTCGTTTGCTCGGTTGACGGATTCAACGACGGTGGAGTGTTTGCTCTCAATACCCCCCCCTGCCTTGCTCATAGGCATCCCTTTATGGTCCCGATAATACCCCACGAACGACATGCGGCCGTGCACCGATATGTCGCGCACCGATTCTTCATACTGCGATTTCCAGTCCGGGTCTGGATGCACCATCTGCTCTATCACCGGCTTGGCAACGTCCCCCTCGGCGACCACGAGCCCGACGTCCCTCACAGCTTGACTCAGCTTGGTCTCGCCCGGCATCCCCTCCACTTCGCTCCCACAGCTGTCCACCCCCACCTCGTAATCGCCCGAGCCCGCTTCCAAACCAGCCTTCATGTAGCGCCGCAAAATGGAAATTGACTGCATAGTTTGAAAGAGGTTCATTACATGTTTGGCTGGAAGCGCTAAACGGCGGGCAACGTTTTTAGAGTTGAGGAGTAGGGTTTAGTGTTTAGCGCGGTGAGCCCAGGGTCAACCCGGGGTGAAGGTGCACGGCCTCACCTTGAAGGTAGAGATGGCATCCACCGTGCCCAGGATTTAGGCTTTAGGGTTTAGGGATTAGGGTTTTAGGTTTTTAGGGGAAACCCTATAAAACGCAGGGTGAAGGTACACCGCCTCACCTTGAAGGTAGAGATGGCATCCACCGTCCCCTCGCTCACCTGCGCCAAGACTTGAAAGGCCGCGCAGCAGGGTCATCCAGATCAAGCATTAGAAATCGGAGCATGACTTAAGTGTAGCGCGAATGCTTGCTTACACAGACGCGCGGCACAGACGCGCGGAGTGTGCGGAGGAGGAGAAGGAGATTCAACGTCGGTCGAGTGATGATTCTCAATAGGCTGATTTCGGTATATCGCTTCCCGCGCCAAGCGCTGACGCTTTGCCCGCAACTCTGTATGCGCATTTCACCCAGGCGATATACCGAGATCAACACATGAACCCCCTGCCTTGTCGCTGTGCATGCTATCACCCGGCGACAGCGGCGGCGTGCCCGGCCCCGCTGAACTCCCGCTGGTCCGCGCCTCGCCCACCCCCCACAGCTCCTCTACAAACTCTACATGCCCCATGGTCACCGAGCACCAGGGTCCTTCAGAACAAATGGGAGGATATTCAAAGGTGGTAGAGCTATAGGGGTCTGATGATTGGAGCTAATTGGTAAATCGTGAATTAAATCAAGGGCTCTGATGCCATTCTTTTACTCAAAACTGGTCATTGAGAACAAGCACTCGAACCGAGATCGGAGCTTGACTCACATTCAGGTTAAACGCCCATATATATGAGAGGCGTCGATTCAGTTCATGGTGGCCGACCGACCCCTGGTGCATCGAATGAGCGTATACAGTACCTCACCCTCGCACTCACAAACAGCCCAAGATTTGGGCTCTTCGTCGATTCAATGTCGGTCGAGTGCGTGTTCAGACCAACCCGCGTGCCTCGACATTTGGCATGTTGTTGCCGCCTCTGATGGAGCAGTCGCCGCTACCGCCGCCCAGTGAGCCAGGTCTCGTAGGAGGGTCATTGAGAACAAGCACTCGACCGCGATCGGACCACGACTTGCCTTCAGGATAAAATGTTCATACAGACGCGCAGACTCGGATCCTCGATTCAACGTCGGTCGAGCGCTTGTTCTCAATACCCCCCCTGCCGTCCAAATGCCGAGCCACCATGAGTGCTGCTGCCGGGGGAAGCATTGGCAGCACTCTGCCGGGCAGCAGGGTCGTTGAGAACAAGCACCCGAATCGAGATCGGACGTGCCCGTGCGACTTACCTTCAGGATGAACGTTCACACAGACGCGCAGCGGAGGAAGAGGAGGAGGAGAAGGAGGAGAAGGGGGAGATGGGGGAGAAGGAGGAGGGGAGGAGGACGAAGGGAAGCAGGAGGAGGAGGGGGAGGATGGAGGAGGGGGAGGAGGACGAAGCAGGAGCAGAAGGAGGAGGAGGAGGAGGAGGAGGAGGAGGAGGAGGAGGAGGAGGAGGAGGAGGACGAGAGGATTCAACGTCGGTCAGCTGCTTCTCAATGACCCCCCTGCCTTGCGAAGCGGGGGCTGACGACGGGACTTTCACCCCCGGCTTGAGTGAGATCGTTCAAGCTCCCGACGTAGCTGTTGCGGGACAGGAAGGTGTTGGCGCCGTGCATGGAGTCGTACAGGCCCGCGATGCGCATCTGGGGGGTTAGTGTTTAGGGTTTCGGGTTTAGGGTTGAGGGTTAGGGATAGGAGCGTGAGTGGGTTGCTAGGAGTGAGAGTGGGTTGGTTGATGGGAGCGTGAGTTGGTTGATAGGAGTGAGAGCGGCCTGGTTGATGGGAGCATGAGTGGGTTGGTATGAGTGAGAGTGGGTTGCTTGATGGGAGTGACAGTAGCTTGATAGGAGTGAGAGTGGGTTGGTTGATGGGAGTGACAGTAGCTTGATAGGAGTGAGAGTGGGTTGGTTGATGGGAGTGACAGTGGGTTGACAGGAGTGAGAGTGGCGCACCTGCTCGCTCTCGCTCTCCGGTTTGTGGTCGGTCGACAGGTCGAAGATCCGCTGTGTGCTGTAGTCCCGCGCCATCATGTAGCGGCGCGAGTTGGATTTGAAAGCAAAATTTGAAAGCGGTTCATCACATTGTACTTTCAAGCGCTTAGTTCCAGGCGCTTTCAACTTGGGTTTGATAGGGTCAACCTGCACCGCTTCACCATGACGGCGCGCGAGTCCCCGCACCACGCCGTCTTGATATGAATGTCACCCCCCTGCCCCTTCTTCAGCAGCACCACCACCGAGGCGTAGGGCCGAGAGCGGTCATGTGGGAACGGTTGCTGGAACAGGGGCTGGAACGGTTGCTGGAACGGTTGCTGGAGCGGTGGCTGCAACGGTTGCTGGAACGGTTGCTGGAACGGTTGCTGGAACGGTTGCTGGAATGGTTGCTGGAACGGTGGGTGGGACGGTGGGTGGAACGGTTGCTGGAACGGTTGCTGGAAGGGTTGCTGGAACAGTTGCTGGAACGGTGAGCGGGAACGGTCAGGATTTGAGCGGGGGCCGGCCTCACCGCAGTGGTTCCGCTCGCATCCTTGCGCTTGATCTCCGTGTCCATGGCCTCGAACGCGGTTTTCATGACCTTGCAGCAGGGTCGTTCAGAACAAGCACTTGAACCGAGATCGGAGCATGCCTCACCTTGACGGTGAATGCCTATACAGATGCGCGGAGTATACGGAGGAGGAGGAGGAGATTCAACGTCGGTGGAGTGCTTGTTCTCAAGACCCCGCTCCTGCCTCATCCAGCGCAGGGTGGAAGCCGTCCTGCGCCACCGGCAGCGCGCCGCAGTCGTTCACAAAGCGGGCCGCCGCGGGATGCTCGAAGAACGTTTCCTTCGAACAGGGTCTGAACTCTTGTGTCGGTACATTATATGATGCTTTTGCTTTAAACAGGGGCTCAACAATTTTGTGCCGGTACATGATACAATTATGGTTGTGTCCGGGCGGCATTTGACTGAGCTTACCACGTGCCACTGCTGACTGTGTACCGGTGCTCTCACGATTGTAGTGTGCCGGAAAGGGGACTTGAGGTGCATACCAACCTTGGCGGGTCGGTGGCAATAAAAACATTCAATCCTTTTCGAACCATTTTTTGCGTGCATGAGAGCAATGTGACGATAACGGCCGTCTGTACCTCAAGTCGCGGCACCAAGTTGGCGATGCAGTGGCGCGAGGCGTACTTTCCGCCGTGCCCTCAATGCAGGGCCGCACACATGTCGCGGACAAAGCTCTTACCCTGCTAGGTTTAGGGTTTAAGGTTTAGGGTTGAGAACAGTGGGCGTGGGAGTACCCCTTCCGTATCACTGGCACAGCTGGCATCTCCTTGCCGTCATAGAGTTGCAACACCGCGTCACAGATGCCGGGGATGGGCCCGCTGACGTGTACGCGGTCCTGGCAGCAGGGTCGTTGAGAACCAGCACCCGAACACAATATCGAGCCTGACATGCCTTGCTCAGAGTGAATGCTCATACAGACATGCAGGGGAGGTGGTCGATTCAACGTCGGTCGAGTGCTCGTTCTGCACATTCTCCCTACCTCATCCTTCTTGCACGGGAACAGCGCCGTCGCGAAGCTGCGCGAAAGGGCGGTGCGGAGGCGGCGAAAGACTGGAGGGTTAGTAAGCTACAAGTGTTCAAATGGGCACCTGAACGCGACATCGGAACGACGTGGCGAGCCACGTGGCGCGTAGCTTAGTACTGTCGCGTCGGTCCTTCTACATGGCGACTACCCATCAACCAAGACCGAGCCGGGTGATGAGACTCGCGCAGAGATCCGCGGCCCCGTCCCACCCGAGGGGCGGCTCGGATGCACGGGGTGAGGCCGGGCGGCGGGTGAGCGACCACGGCGCACGGGCGCCAGAAACCAGAACCTGCACCACCGTGGCAGTAATTGCGCGGGCCGACTGGCCGAGGGTTACAGTGGCGAACGTTCTTCCCAAGCACGAGGGTGGCGCGGGTGGATGCGCATTCGGGTGTCCCGCCCGTGGGCCGGTGCGTAATACGGCGCCTCTAAGAGCGGCACCGCCGCCGGCGCGTTGGTGGCGGGCGACGCGCTCAACCCGTAGTAATTTTGCGAAATCTCATTTTTAAGAAAACGCGTGAAGGGAAGGGGGGTTTACCTTGCGACGCCCTCGCCCAGATCCGGAAGAACTCCGCAGTCCAGAACCGTCGCCTTCGTGCGGCGCGTGATCCCCTCGGTCGTTTGCATAGCGCAAGCGGGCAATGACCGGACGATCCGTCACCAAAACACATAAAAACAACGAGGACACTTGGATAGATCCGAACCATGGCCCCCACCGACCCCCGGGATTTATGAGTTAATAACTCATCGAATGAACACGTCAGTGCCGACGTTTCGCGATTTGATAGGTCGACCTTTCAAATGGATGCCAGCTGGCAGCAGGCCTCCCTGCTTGATTATGGTTTAGGGTTTAGGTTCTGTGTGTCTGTCTGTAGGGCTTCTTTCGAAACATCATCCTCCTGAACCAACGGCACCATCGGACGCGCGCACGGCGGCAGCGGCCGCGAACGACCCGCCGCGTCCTGGATCCCGCACACCGCGGCGAAACGGGCAGCCTCTTCGGCGGCAACCCGCAGACCATGGATGTGGCACGGCTAGCCGCCGACTCGGCACGTCCCAAATTCCCAAGGCACCCTTCATTTCACGGCACCCTTCGCGACCGGCGTAGGCTGCTCGTAGGCCGCTCGTAGGCCGCCCCCTGTGCCTCGCAGTCTAGACCGCCTGCATGAACGTATCCGCCTGACGCGTGTGGTGTTGGCGTCGCGTCGCAGGAATCCGCGTTCCACGGCGGGGAGTGGGCGCGCGCGGAGCCGCTGCTGGTGCAGCTGCACGGCCTGCTCGTGGACGAAGGTGCGCGCGCGTCTTCTGTGACTCTTCCCCGTTTCCACGAGCTCTCTCCTCTCCTCTCTCCCTCTCTCCTCTCTCCTCCCTCCCCCTCTCCTCTCCCTCATCTCTCTCCTCTCTCGCTCACCTCTCTCCTCTCTGTATCATATCTCTCCTCTCTCTCCTGTCTCCTTTCTCTCCTTTCTCTCCTTTCTCTCCTTTCTCCTCTTTCTCCTCTCCTCTTTCTATCCTCTCTACGGATCTGGCTACGCCGTCATTGAGAGCGCGACCCGAGATGCGGCTCGCATATTCATCGCACTAACGCGCGCATCCCCGCCGCTGCAGCCACGCGGAGCCCGGGCGACGCGGACGTGTATGGTGCGCTGGTCTCGGAGTGCGAGACGAACCTCAGTGAGTGTCGTAGCAAGATGCTACGAGCGGGCGGCAACACAGCTGGCGGGGGATCGCAACTCAACTCCGCCGCCCGCGCCCCCGCCGCCGCCGTGACGCCCTCTTCGGGCAACAGCGGCGTGTATCAGCTGGAGGCCACGCTCCCCGGCGGCGGCGGCGACGAGGCGGCGCGCGGCGCGGCGAAGCGCGAGCGCGAGTGCGAGCAGCCCGTCGGCAACATCCACCGGAACTGGGGCTCCACCACGCCCGCCCCCGCCGCACCCGTCGCCCCCGCCCTTGCCGCCCCCGCCGCCCCCTTCGCCCCCGCCCCCTCTGCCCCCATCCCCGCCAACCCCGCCGCCCATGCCGCCTCGACCACCTACGCGCCCGCCCCCTCCGCCGCCCCCGCGGTCGCCCCAGCCCCTGCCCCCGCCCACGCCGCCACCGGCCCGAAGTCCGCCAAGCACAACTGGGGCGCCAACGCGCGGTTTCACGGCGCGCGCGACGATGACGAATCCATCAGCGACGAGGAGGAGCTGTGCTTCGAGCGGGAGGTGCCGGCGCCGGGCGGGGGCATCCTCACCTTACTGTGCGCGCGTGTGTGTCTGTGTGTGTGTATGTATGTATTGATGAGGTATGCGTGTATTGATGAGCAGACTGTTTGTGTTTGTGTCCAAGAGCAGAGTTGGTCACCCTCTCTCCGCGAGTGTATATGTTCATTTGAGCTGAACTGTAAAGGGAACGCGTGTGAGGCGGCCCGGTCGATCGGACCTGGGATGGCTCCCCGCGGCGGCGGTGCCAGCTGGCGCCAGGGCGGCGGCGGCGCCAGCGGCTTCGGGGGAGGACGAGGAGGAGGAGGAGGCTTCGGCGGCGGCGAAGGAGGAGGAGGAGGAGAGCGGGGAGGAGGAGGGGGACGAGGAGGAGGCAGAGGCGCGCGGGAACCCTCGTCTGAGTCTTCCGGCGGCGGCGGCGGAGGCTACGCCGCCTCGCGAAAGGCAGCGGCGGCGGCGGCGGACGCCGCCGCGAACGGCGGGCGGGGCGGCAACTTTGTCAGCGCGGGGGCAGGGCCTGTCCGATCTTGCTCGAGTACTCCACGTCGTAGGATACCACTGAGCTCCAGAAACGAGGGTTCAATGTACGTTGCGTGACATGGCGAGCAATTTCTGCCAGGCCCTACGCAGGGGACCGGTTGGACGCGGATAATGCGCGGCGGGGACTGCCCCCTTCCAATCGCGGAAGCGCGGGTGCCGGTAACGGCGGGGGCAACGGCGGCGGCAATGGCGGCGGTAACGGCGGCGGCGGCGGTATGACCTTACACATGTTGCCCCCCACGTCATCCAACTCGCTTCGAAGTTCCAATCCTACTACATCGAGTTAAATGGCATCCTATGACGCGGTGAGCAATATCTGGCAGGCCCTGGGCGTCGGTGGCGGCGGCGGCGGAGTGCGCGGGGGGTTCATCCCGCCGTACGTGAAGAAGGCGCTCACAGGCCCGGGCGGCGCCACGGGGCAAACGCAAAATCCCAACCCCGGCGGCGGCGGCGGGGCCGGGGCAGGGGGCGAAGACGAGCCGCCGTTCTCCGAGCAGGTCATGCGCCGCATCTGCCCCAACGGCGAGGCAGGGGGGGGGTATTGACAACAAGCACTCCACCGATGTTGAACACCCTCCTCCTGCTCCTCGCGTCTGTGCTCGTAGGAGCATTTACCCTGAAGGTAATTGTGCTCCGACGTGGATGCAGTGGTTGGTGTGGCGGACCCTGGCGTGGGGCGGTGCCGGAGAACCTGCTGAAGATGGACCGCGACATCGTAGAGCGCGTGGTGAGCGAGATCCTGGAGAAGCCGTCGGTGATTGACTGGGACCACATCGCGGGTCTGGAGCACGCGAAGGCGGCGGTGCAGGAGCTGGCGGTGTGGCCGCTCATGAAGCCCGAGCTGTTCCGCGGCGCCAGGGCCGTGCCGCGCGGCCTGCTGCTCTTCGGCCCGCCCGGCACGGGCAAGACCCTGATCGGGCGCGCCGTGGCCAGCCAGTGCGGCGCCACCTTCTTCAGCATCTCCGCGTCCAGCCTCACGTCCAAGTGGATCGGCGAGGGGGAGAAGATGGTGCGCGTGCTGTTCGCGGTGGCGGCGGCATGCGAGCCGGCGGTCATTTTCGTGGACGAGATCGACTCGTTGCTGTCCGCGCGCAAGTCGGACGGCGAGCACGAGTCCAGCCGCCGCATGAAGACGGAGTTCCTGGTGCAGATGGACGGCCTGGGGGGAGACGAGGGGCGCCTGCTGCTGATTGGCGCCACCAACCGCCCGCAGGAGCTGGACGACGGCGCGCGGCGGCGGCTGGCCAAGCAGCTGTACATCCCGCTGCCGTGCGCCGCCGCGCGCCGCGCCATCGTCGCCAACATCCTTGGCGCGGGCTTCCTCTCGTCCACTTTTCAGCTCAACCTGTGCCGTTTCTGACACAAAACACACCAAAAACACCCCCTGAAACTCCCTGGTATCACCTGAACACCCCCTGAACAACCTCTGGATGCACCCCGTATCCCACTCAAAGTGCCTAAGTTGAGCCTACAAGTGGACGGGTGTAAGCCCCTGATCCTGGGCGCGGACGCCTCCGTGTCGCACAGCCTGTGCGGCGCCGACCTCGACGTCATCTGCGCCAAGACGGACGGGTACTCGGCAGGGGCTTACACTCGTCCACTTTTCAGCTCAACATAAGCGCTTTGTGTGGGATAGGGGGTGTATCTAAGGGTTGTGTAGGGGGTCTTTGGGGGGTATTGGGGGGTAATAGGGCGTGCCTAGGGTAGTTTTTTTTGTCAGAAACGGCTCAGGTTGAGCTGAAAAGTGGACGAGTGTAAGCCCCTGGTACTCGGGGTCGGATATGAAGCACCTGGTGCAGGAGGCCGCTCGCGCGCCCCTTCGGGAGCTGTTCCAGAAAAGCAACCAGAGGGGGGGTGAGGGGGGGGGTGGGGGGGGAGCCACAGGCAGGGTGGTCATCACGAACCAGCACTCGACCGACGTCAGAGTCTCCTCCTCCTCCTCCTCCGCGCTTATGTATGAGTATTCGCACTCAAGGTAAGTCGTGCTTCAAACTCGGTCGAGCGCTTGTGCTTAGTGACCCTTCTGACAGGGGGTGATGGGGGGGGGATGATGGGGCATCTGTCGCCGTCCGCGATGCGCCCGGCACGGGTGCTATTCGGTTCAAGCACTCGACCGACGTTGATTATCCATTCCTTCATCCGTGCGTCTGTATGAGCATTCACCCTGGAGGTAAGCCACGCGGGCGCGTCCGAGATGGCTTCGAGCGTTTGTTGTGAATGACCCTGCTGTCCGATCAAACTGATCGACTTCAAGCGAGCGTCCAAGCAGGTCCGACCGTCCGTCACGCAGGCGGACATCGACTTCCACGAGGCAGGGGGGGTATTGAGAACAAGCACTCGGCCGACGTTGAATCTCCTCCTCCTCCTCCTCCTCCTCCTCCTCCATCGTGTGTATGAGCATTCACACTGAGGATGAGTCATGCTCCGATTTCGGTCGAGTGCTTGTTCTCATTCACCCTGTTGCGAGGAATGGAACCGGAAGCACGGCGCCATGAGTGGGGTGGGGGAGGAGGACGACGACGGCGACGAGTGGTGAGACTGCCACGGGCCACGGGCCGCGGGCGCTAGCCGGGTACCATGTACCCAGGACGTCGAATGCAAACCGCGATCTATGTTTTGCTCAGCTATTTGAAATCCGCGACAATTACCGGCAATCAGTACGCCATGCCAGTTATAGCGGATGGGGATTGGATTAATGATTAATGCTCACCATGTGAGTGCCTTGGGCCTTGGTTGGGGCTTAATGAATGTTAGTTAAAAAAGTATTTTTAGCTTTGACGCGCGTGTACCCAGTACCTATATATGGATATTACCATTGTTAGAAGACTGCGTAGTGCTCAACTATGTTACCAAGTGGCATACCAGCTCTTTTAGGTCCGAGCAAGGGCCGGTAAAGTGACCTCAGAATTTACCACTTACGCATAAGGTTTACAGTGACGCATAGTTCATGTTTACTTTATCCAGACTTTGGATTATGCGTGGATAATGTTTCAAAATGACCTGAACTTATGCGTCACCGTAAACTTATGCGTAATTGGTAAATTCTGAGGTCACTTTACCGGCCCTTGTCCGGACCTATCTTTAGGGTGTGATGAAATTAAACTTAGTTGTTGTCATGAAACAACAGAGTCACTGCTTCGAAGCACCGGCCTGGTCACGCGCGGAAGCCGCTCCACCAACTATTGCTTGCCACGTCATCGGATGCCATTTAAACCCAGTCTCCGGGTCTCCGGAGACCCTGAAGTCCCTCATTGAATGGTAGAGAGAGTGTCCGGTGCGATAGTTCAGTCACTCAAATGCACCGGTGCAAACTAAAGTGCACATAAGCACTCGACCGACGTTGCATCTCCGCCTCCTTCCCTGCGCGTCTACATGAGCAACGTCTCCCGCGGTCTATACGTTATCTATTCGCCGCTATGATACGGCAAGACCGGTCACGGCCGCGCGGGCACCGCCCTGAGGGCCCGCAGTATCCGCACCACCAGCTCCAGCGACGCCATGTCCGCCACATCCGCGTACTCCGCCGGGCACCAGGGGCGTACACTCCTCCAGTTTTCGTTCTGACGTGAGCACTTTGTAGGGTGTACGTTTGTTTGCTGGTTCCAGTGGCAAAACGGCTGAGGTTGAGGTGAGAAGTGGACGAGTGCAAGCAGTCCATGCCGGGTACTGATCCGGCGTCCGGGCCCACTCGAACGCCTTCACGAAACTGCCCATCCCGCCCCCGCCCCCGCCCCCGCCTCCGCCTCCACTGCTACTGCTACCGCCACTGCCACTGTCACTGTCACTGTCACTGCCACTGCGACTAACCAGCACCCAGGGCCAGACAAGTAAACTGCTCACCGCGCCATATTTCGTCTCAATAATGTTCAGCGAGCCCCAAGGTGCAATGTGGGTGTAATGAGGGTGTGCGCGGCCCCACCGGCACAGGGAAATGCCCCGAGATAACTGTCTCCGCGTCCGTCCAAGCACCCACCTTGTCCACCCACGCCACCACCTCGCGCCTGTAGAACTGAAACACCACCGCGTAGACTATTGGGCTCACCATGTCGTAGGATACAACACATCACATCAGCACGTGGTGAGATCAGATCACCAGACATCACATAGCATGCACTGGCAATGCGTCAGATACACCAACAATGTCTTATTGAGACGGTGTCCGCATTGAGACGCAGTCAGCATTCATGAACCCTGCGTGATTTGTCAAGAGATTCACGTTGACCTGTAGAGCAACCACGGAAGGGTTAACATTGATCGATATCGTCCGTACTCCGTAGCTTTATGCACTCTGTGAAGCCTGGTACACTACACAGCTGGCAGAAGTTGACATGAACTAGAGTGGCCCAGCGTAGGCGCCATACCACGAAGTTACCCGCGAGGCCGCGGAAGGAGGCGGCGGGCTGCAGGATGTTCTTGGCGTCCGGGGCGATGAACAGGCCGAACAGCACCATGCGCCGCCACCCGACGCCCGCGCACCCCGCCGGGTCCGCCGCGCGGTCCCCGCCCCCGCCCGCCAGGTCGCGGCCGCCGCGGTAGTTCCCGGCCCGCAACAGCCGGATCGTGAACCCGTCTTCCGCACCCAAATCCACGAGCGACTCCCTGGGGATGACAGCTGGCGGGTCCGGCCCCACAAACACGGCGGCGTCCGTCACCAACACGGCTTTGCTCGCCTTATGGTAAAACGCCGCTTCACAATAGTTGTAGCTGCCCCAGAACAGCGGCGGCAGGCGCAGCAGCCGCTGCTCGATCTCCTCGCTCCATGGCATCCCTGCGCCGTCCTCATCCAACTCGCCATTGGGAAATATCCCAAAGAATTGGTTCGGCAGGTTGAGGGGAAAACTGAATTGACCCGGCGCCAGCCACACCTGCGCCCCCGGGAACTTACGGCTGAACGGGCCGGCGAATATTTTGTGCTCGTACTGCGTCGTGGCCAGCACCACATACGCCACGTCGCCTCCGAGGGAGCGGACCATGTCGACGCACTCCGCAGTGGGGGCCACCGGGTCGTGCAACCACAGGCGGCCGTCGCGGAGCCTGACAGCTGTCATCCGCACGTTGGTGGAGACCCCGAGGCCGAGCCCGATGCCCTGCTCCTGCTCGAACGTCCACACTTTACCCGGGATGACCTCCTCCATGACGGTGCGGCGCGACAGTAGCGGCGTCAGTGGAAACGGGAACCCCGCAGGAGGGTCTTCAGAAAAAGCACTCGACGGATATCGGTGCATGGCTTACCTTCAGTGCTCATGCAGACGCGCGGAGTATACGGTGGGGTAGAAGTCGATTCAACACCGGTCGAGTGCGTGTTGTTAATAATCCCCCTGCCCCGTGAAGTTCACGTACCGCCGCCGCACCGCCAGCGCCGCGTCAGACCCCGAGGTAAGGCCCAGCACACAATGCTCGCCACGTCATAGGAAGTCGTTTAACTCAAGAAACGAGGGTTCAGAGTGCGTGTCGATGAGGTGGCGGGCAAAATCTGGCAGGGCCTACCTCGAGGCGTTCCTGTCTTCCGAGACACCTCCTCCGCCGCCTCCTCTGTCGGCGTCGGACGCCTTGTCGTCGTCGCTCACGGAACTCAATGTAACTTTCCGGGTGCCGATGTTGCTCCTCGGGTGCCGAAGCAGATGGCGGGGGAGGGGGAGCCGGCGGGCGGGGACGGAGCTCGAGCCACCACCGCCGCCGCGGCCGCCGGCGGCGGCAGCGGAGGGGGGGGGGGCGCGCCGCGGCGCCGCTGCCACGAGCATGGTGGGCGGCATCGTGCGCGGTCGGCGGTGCGCGCACTACGGACTGGTCCCCACGTGGCGTTGCAGTATAGCAGAGCTTGTAGCAGTGTCTGCAGTGACTCGCCCTGACCCGCGCGAGGGCCAGGGTTGCAGAGGGTGCCGACGCCCATCGCACTTCCGCCACCATCCTTGAGGACCGTCGGCATTGCTTCGAGCCCCTCCCCACTCTGCCCACCCGTCGCTGCACCCCGCTGGTGCCAGCCCGCAGCATGGCGGCGCGGTGGCTGGTGCTCTGCAACGTCCGTGTCCTCGACGTCTCAAAGCTCGCCCCGAGAAATGGGCAGGTACTCGGCGTCGACATCGGCGCAGCGAGCGCGCACCACGTTGGTAACGGAGCGCGCATCGACGTGGTGGTGGTAGGGCCAGTAGGCTTTGCTCCTCTAGGTTCCGTCTCCAGTACCTGAGGGATGAGAGGACGTCCTGCTCGTCAGCTGGTTCAGCACCACAGCTCGCTCTTGTTCCGAGACAACCGTGTGGACATGCCTTCGTCCCTCGGCACCCTAGCTTCGCTCGCCACGTCATATACACGCATCCACAACCCTCGCTTCCTGAGTTCCTGAATTAAGTGGCATCCTATGACGTGATGGTGGTATGGCCAGGTAGGCTGTGCGTGTGCTCGCCACGTTGCCGCGAGCTCGGAGTCCGACCCACCCATCGCGGCTTGCTGGGTCACACCCCCTCCAAGAAAAGTGAAATGGGCACCCCATTTAAGTTTTAAATTACATCCTATGACGTGGCGAGCAGTATCTGCCAGGCCCTAGGTGGTGGACCGACTAAACGGTAGGGCCAGGCAGATCATTCCTCGTCGCGTCGCGCGAGTAGGACGCTACGTGACTCATGAAACGAGCGCTCAACACGCGTGTCGATGACGTGGCGGGCAATGGCGATACGAGGAGCAAATTTGCTCTCTGCTGGGTCCCTGCTGAACGGCAAAATTGCGTTCGTGGGATTGGGCGCGGAGGAGGCCGTCCTGCGTCCGTCCGGCGACACTGTGGCAGGGCGGCACTCAGACTAAGATTCGCCCAACTTGATGATTGATACCTTGAAGATGCGAGCGATTGAGCTGAGAAGGGAACGTGTGGCCAGCCACACAGGATGCGGCGAGGTGTGCTGGTACACCGGTACACTACGAGCCAACACTCAGGTTGAGCTGAGAAGGGTACGAGTGGCCAGGCCAGGGTGGAGGATGCGGCATGTGTGTGCGAGCACACCATTGAACTATTTGCATATGAGCGTACAGCCAGGTGATTGTGTGCGAATACACCAGTACACTATGAGCGCATGAGCAGACAGTCAGGCGAGTGTGTGAGGGTGAACTAGTACCCTATGAGCATTTGAGCATACAGTGAGGTTGAGGCGAAGGAGTTTCAGGTGTGAGGCCCTGAGCAATGGAGCGCGTGGAGTGCGGCGGGATGACGGCGATGGCCGGGCTGATCGACTCGGTAGGGCGGTGCAGGTTCATCCTGTCGAACCCAAGTTGAAAGCGCCTGGAATTAACTCTTGACACTAAATTATGATGAAGCGCTTTCAACTTTTGCTTTCAAATTCAACTTGAGCCGCTACAACTCGCACGTGCACGTCACCGCCAGCAGCGCCAACCTGCGCATGCCGGCCTCCATGCCGCCCTCCCTCGTCTACGCCCGCTCCGCAGGGGCTTCTGCTGGCCCTAATCCCTAAAACCTAAACTCCAATCCCTAAACCCTAAACCCTAAACCCTAAACCCTAAACCACTTCTCAGCTCAACTTGAACCGTTTCTTGTCACTGAGACCACTCAACAGCCCACCGTTTCCGACAGAAGGTGCTCACGTCCAAACCAGAATGTGGACAAGTGTCAGCCCCTGGCGCTGGGTGCCCATCCTGGACGGCATGCTGCGGCGCGGGTTCACCACGGTGCGTGACTGCGGCGGCGCCGACCACGGTAGGGCAGTGCAGGTTGACCCTATCAAGTCCGTGCTGACACCGCCTGGAACCAAGCGCTTGAAACTGAACTATGACAAACCTCTTTCAAAATCTGCTTTCAAATTCAAATTTCACCACTACACCACGGGCTGGCGGCGGCGGTGGACGAGGGAACGCTCACGGGGCCCAGGTAGTGTCGTGCAGGTTGAACCGATGAAAGCAGTGTTGAAACCGCCTGGGTTCATGCTCCTGAAACTAAATCATGGATAAACAGCTTTCAAACTTTGCTTTCAAACTCAACTTGCGCCGCTACACAGGGGATCGTGTTCTGCGGCAAGGTAGGGTGCTGCAGGTTGTCCCAGGGTTTGGACTGCGCTTCGTCTCCCCGTTTGAAGCTAAAATGTGATGCACCGCTTTCGAGCGTTGCTTTCAAATCAAACTTGTGACCCTGCGTTGCGGCGCTGAGTCAGACGGGCGGGCACGGCGACTTCCGCGGAGCGGGCGAGAGCCAATTGCCGTCCGGCCCGTGCCGGTGAGAGCCACTACCACCTGACTGCTTGACCATAGTATACTCGTGCACGTTCGCTTATCTCTTACTCGTATCCTTTTCCTCCTCCTCTTCATCCTCCTCCTCCTCTTCCTCCTCTTCCTCCTCCTCTTCATCCTCTTCCTCCTCCGCTTCCTCCTCCTCCGCCGTCTCCTCCTCCTCCTCTTTCTCCTGTATCACCTCCACCTATCAACTATGATCCAGTATGACCTGACTGTATGCTCATAGTGTACTCTTACACATTCGGTTCCTCACGATTATCTTTCGCCGGCTGGACCATACACGGCGGTGCTGCGATACCACCATCGGCCGCGTGTGCGACGGCGTGCCGGCGTGCCGTGAGGCCGTCAGAGACGAGGCAGGGAGGGTATTGTATATTCAGGGCCGTTCATCATATTTGCCCATACCCACACTCAGCTTCTCCTGTTATGAGTTGGGGCTTTCATTCAGAACAAGCACTCGGTGACGATTGGAGCATGACTTACCGTCAGGGTGAATGCTCATACACGTTCGTAGCCAGACACGGTTCGCGACGGCCGACTGACCTATGAGCATTTACCCACGTCCGAAATCGGTTTCAGTTTATCGTCGATCCAACGTCGGTCGAGTGCTTCGTCTGAAGAACCCTACTGCTCGGTGCGCAAGGTAGGGCGGTGCAGGTCAACCCCATCAAATGCCTTGTTGAAAGCGCCTATAGTGTCAGCGCTTGAAACCACAATATGATGAACTGCTTTCAAACTTTGATTTCCATCTCAAGTTGCGCTGCTACAGCAAGGGCGCGCGGCACATCAAGATCATGGCCAGCGGCGGCGTGTCGAGTCCGACCGACCGCCTGGAGAACCTCCAGTTCTCGGAGGAAGAGCTCCGGGCTATAGTGGAGGTCGGGCCTCACAGATGATGCTCGCCACCTCATGTGATTCCAATTCACTCAAGACACGAGGGTCTTAAATGTGGTGGATGACGTGGCAGGCATTATCTATCAGGCTCAGGATAAGGAGAAGGAGGCGGTGGCAATGGCATTTGCAAATAATATACATCAGCAGCAACGAAAAGAGAAGCAGCGGCGGTGATCCAACAGCTAATGCTCACCACCTCATGTGATTCCATTTGACACAAGAAACGATGGTCTTAAATGTGTTGGATGAGGTGACAGGTATTATCTGTCAGGCCCTAAGTGGAGGAGGCGAGGAACGCGGGAGTGTACTGCGCGGCGCACGCGTACACGGCGGAGGCGGTGGCGCGCGCGGTGCGGTGCGGCGTGCGCTCCATCGAGCACGGCAACTACGCGGATCGGGCCACGCTGCGGCAACTGCGCGACGCTGGCGGGTTCCTCGCAAGGCGGTGCAGGTTGACCCCAGCCCAAAACCTAAACGCTAAACCCTAAAACCTAACCCCGAAAACCCTAGGCAGGGCGGTGCAGGTTGACCCAAGGCTTGACCTTGATGGCCGTGCTTGGTGTACGCGCTTGAAGCTATAATATGATGAACTGCTTTTGAGTTATGCTTCAAAGTCCAACTTGCGCCGCTACATCCAGGTGCCCACGCTGGTCACGTACGAGCGGCTTGCGGCGGAGGGTGTGGAGGGGGGCTTGGCAGGGGGGGTATTCAGGGGCATTAAGGGGGTATGCTCGGGGGTTATTCAGGGGGGGTAACAAGCACTCGACCGGCGTTGAATGAATTGAGTCTCCTCCTCCTTCTCCATGCGTCTGCGTGGACCATCACCGTGAAGGTGAGTCATGGTCCGAAACCGGTCGAGTGCTTGTTCTCAGTGACCCTTCTGCACGGCGCCGGAGCTCGTGGCCAAGGCAGGGCGGTGCAGGCTGACCCTATTAAACCCAAGTTGACAGCGCCTGGATCTGAGCGCTTGAAACTAGAATATGATGGACCGCTTTCAAGTTTTGCTTTCAAATTCAACTTGCGCCGCTACACCAAGGTGGGGGACCTGGTGGCAGCGGGGCAGACGTCACTGAAGACGGCGGAGCTGGAACACGTGGTAGGGCGGTGCAGGTTAACCCTATCAAACCCAAGTTGAAACCGCCTGGAACTAAGCGCTTGAAACTAAATCGTGATATACTGCAATCAACTTCAGG
>Ga0307489_10001146_pt1 | contig 17317 bp, 32 predicted proteins | sample SB12metaG_FD_202247 | JGI IMG/M metagenome (GOLD analysis project Ga0307489, IMG submission 202247) | Sea-ice brine microbial communities from Beaufort Sea near Barrow, Alaska, United States - SB 1.2 | ecosystem: Environmental > Aquatic > Marine > Coastal | place: USA: Alaska | collected...
TTTCGATGCCAAACCGGACACTGATGAGGTCCATAATGTTCAGGATGGGGTGGCATGCAGCGTCTGTCAGACCCTACATGACGTGGTCTAACGTGACGTGGTGTGACATTACGTGGTATAAAAGGACGGGGTGGGCAACATCTGAACGACCCTGCCGTGGAGGCGGCGGGCGCGGGCGGCGGCGGCGGCGCAAGGATCACCGGCACCACCGTCACAGTCACCGCACCCGTCATCCAGGGCCTCACACTTGACCACTGTTCAGCTCAACGAAGCAACTTCTTGGTTGGACATGTGGGTGGTGTGAGGGACAGCAACGACAGAGGTAAAAGCCAGTGACGGTGACCGTGAGTGACGCCGCCAACAAAAGCAAAAGCCTTCTGTCACGAGGGATCCCCGGGCGATTCCTCAGCCCAGTACTAATCTCGCCCAACCTATATTCAAGGTGGTATGAACGGAAAATGAAGCCTTCGGATGTCGAGCGTTGGACTACCGTCGGAAAAAACAACAGATCACCTTGGAGCAAACTTATGGGTTACGAATTTCACGATTTCGCGAATTTCGCCAGAAACAAACGCGACAGTGCTCGCCAGCGCAACACGTCACAGGTCGACACTGCATTCAAGATGAGACGGCTGACTCATATCATACTACGACTGATAGTGTCGACAAAAGGACGACTGTAAGCCCCTGCCGACGGCGCGCACGGGCAGTATTTGGTCACCAGTAACTTGACGTAACACTTTTTGTCGGACCCGCTGGGTGGTTCATGACAAAAACAGCTCAGGTTGAGTCTAATTCTGGACTGCTGTCAGCCCCTGCCGATAGAGCGCACGAACAGTACTTGGTCAACCCCGGTGACGCATCGAAACCCGCCGAGATGTAGCGGCGCGAGTCTAAATTGAAAGCAAAACTTGAAAGCAGTTAGCACATTTTAGTTTCAAGCGCTGAAACCAGTCGCAATCAACAGAGAAGCACGTAATACGATTACCAAGCATCACATACAGGCGTTAATGACTGAAGCCAAACACGCCATGGCCTATGATGTCTCATTCCGTGTGTGCACAAACAGGTTTCAACCTTCACCACCCTACCGAGGGGTCGTTCTCTAGCGCCAGCTTGAATGCCTCAGCGTTCGCAAAAGTCCCTCCAGGGACCACGAGAGCCGTCGTGGTGAACGCTGCGGGAGCCCCCGTGGACACGGAGACCACGGAGACAAAATCCGCTGACAAACCCAGTGCCCGCGCCATTTGCTGCGTGAAGAGTGACTTGATTGACGCCAAGAATGTGGCGTCATCTAGCTGCGTGGTGTCCAGTCCATCGAATGTGGTGACCCACTGCACCTGTGATTGGGCGCTCGAAGCCGTGCCGAGTGTGAATGACTGCAGGGCCTCGAAGCCACCCCGGAGTAGGGCCCGGAGGATGTTGCTCTCCACGTCAGCCGACGCGCTTTGAGCCCTGGTGTCTTTATTTAGACGGCATCCTGCGACGTGGCGAGCAATATCCGTCATGCCCTACTGCGGAGAAACGGCAATAGCTGGGAAGAGAAGAACGGGAAGTTCCGCTCAGCCTCGCCGGCGCCGAACGTGTCGAAGGTTTCCACCAGCTAGGGCCCCGCAGACGAGGCTTGCCGAGTCATGCGATGCCATTCAACTCACTTAACCAGGATTAATCAATTGGGTCTTCACTCCCATGTATACACATCTTTCTGGATGCCACAAGTGGACAAGCAGGCGTCTTCACCTCACTTCGCTACACAACTAGGCGCCTCAGTCGTTTCACCTCAGGTCTGTAATATGGAGAATGACGAGGCAGGCAGCATCTGCCAGGCCCTACCACGAGCACGGCAACCCCGCTAACTTCCGAAAAGAAGGCGCTCCCCAGGTATGGTCCAGCTCCGAGGGCGTGATACGATCCTACGAGATCCCCCCCCGTCTGATACTCCGCCGTGACCACAACACCGTCGGCGGTGACCGACATATCACTGCCTGTACTGAACGACATTGCCTGGTTTCCCGACCCGGCATTCACCTCGAAGAAGGGCCTGGCCGATACTGCTCGCCTCTTCATCCACCGCATCGCAAACCGTCGTTTCTTGTGTAACATCGCTCTTCATACCCTTTCCTTAAACTTTATATCAAACCATTGTTTCTCGTGTAACATGGCACTTTCAACCCTTGACACGGCGATCAATATCTGGCAGGCCCTACCTCAAAACGCACCCTGGTCTGCTCCGCCGCCGGTGAGCAGGGGCTTACACCTGTCCACTTCTCAGCTCAACCTGAGCCATTTTTGTCATAAAAGTACCCAACGAATCCCACGAAAAGTGTTCAGGTTGAGCCGATAAGTGGACGAGTGTAAGGCCCTGCCGGTGAGCTGTCACTATTGAACAAACTCGCGGTCAGCGAAAGAACCCCGGCCACGCTGACATCCGCCACCCCAGCCCCGGTCGCAGCATCCGTGCCGGCCGGAACCAGGAACCGATATTTCTTGACGGTGGCGTAGAGCAGATACTGTGCGTCAGCCACGGTCGGACATGGAGGAACCTGTCCGTCCCACGAACACTTCGCGTCCACCTTCAAGTAGGGGCGCAAGCGAAACTTACAAGCAACGTTTGACATTGTTGTGAGCGTCATGTTTTAGTTTCAAGCGCTGAAACTCAGCTCGGTCAACTTGGGGTCAACCTCAGGTCCACCTGGGGTCAATCTGGGGTAAGCCTGGGGTTGACCTGGGGCCAATCTGGCGTCAACCTGAGATTATTCTAAGGACATGCCCCGCCCTACCTTTAAGTAATCCAATGTAGGATCGAGCTGCCGCCGCGTGAATGCATCCAACGCGTCCAAGTCAGCGGTGTCATAACCGCTCAACTTCGCGATGTATTTCTGAGCTTCCAGCACGTCCTTGACGTTGAACTCACAGTCGCCGTTGATGTCACCCAACACGCCCCCTGCGCCCCCGTCGGGCACCGCACACTCCCCCAGCCACCGCCGTCCACCCATCACCACCACTGCAGAGGTTGGGACACTCGCCACCCCGGCACTTAAGTTCCCACTATCCATACGAATACCACCGCCCATACGGATTTCGTCCTCACGCAGAACATCCCAACGGATACCGTCAGCTGCACGGAGAACATCCACCACGCCCTCTGAGATGCCCCCCGGGGTCCGCCCGTAAACGGTTCCTGGCAGTGTGAGTAGGTGACGTCGTGTGGTGGCTGCTCCGTCGTAACCGTTCAGCGCCACTAAGCCCGCGCCGGACGAGATCGCTGCAGGTGTGTCGCCCGCTGGCTGGTTGTTGGCGCGTATCATCACCTTGATGTCGCCGCCAATGGGTGCTGCCGCTGCCACCGTTGCCTCCACCTGCAGCCGCACCGTTGCCTCCAGATAGGGCCGGTCAAATATTGCATGTCATGTCATAGGATGCCATCCAACTCAGGAAACGATTGTTCAAAGATGTCAGATGACATGGTCCTGGTAGATTGTGCTTGCCACGTCACAAGTGTCATTTAAGCAAAGACACGAGGGTTCAAAATTGCTGAACGACAGGTTCAAAAGCTGAAAGACGAGGAGAGCAACATCCTTTCGGTCCTGCCACATGCACCCCGCTCCCCGTCGCCGTGGAACTCAAAGAAGACGCTGCGATGAGCGCCTTGTTCGGCGGATCATTCAAGGTGCACGCCCAATCCGCCGCCCAGCCGCCGCCGACCGAGCACGACACGGCGCTGAAGTGTGCAGCGTCCCATACCAAGTCGATCTGATACGAGAGAAGTTTCGACCCTTGGGAGTTCACGCGTACCGGCACATCCAGAAGTTGGCCAGCATTCTTGGCGGGGAATTGCACGCCTGTAGCGTGTCCAAGATCGACGTCACCCAGCGCGGGGGCGAGATTAGCAGCAATATTGACCGACGCCGACACAAAAGAGCCCGCCGCGATGGCGCCAGTGGAACACACCGCCGCAGCTGTGATCGAAATCACCTTCCAATGGTTGGCCGTAAGCCAGGGTCAGATGCGACATGCATGCCACGCTTTAATGAAGTGGTAAACGGAACGGAAGACACGACCATTCACAGACCACAGTGAACTTCCAGTAACATGGTTGACAATGTGGCAGGCAATCACACGACACGGACAACTTCCTTTGAAGACATGGCAGGCATGATCGACCAAGACCTACCAACAGTGTCGCCGTGGTGCCTGAGACGGAAATCGCGCTGGTAGTGTCCGAAGAGAACGCGAGGAGTGTATCGATCGACACGTGCGTTGAGGCCGCATTGGAGAACTGCGTGCCGTCAGAAAACTCCACGCTAGCGCTCAATGTCTTGGTCAGCCCAACCAAGCCCGTCATATAGCGGCGCAAGTTGAAAATGACATCAAACGCTAAAAGCAGTGTGTGGTATTTTAGTTTCAAGCGCTGACACCATAGGCGCGCGGAGGCCAGGGCGAAACCCTGGCGACTGGTACACGCGGAAGCGTCTCTCTGTCGCGCTATTTCTCTCTGACACCAGAGACGCTGTCAACACGGGTCTTGATACTGTTAACCTGCACCGCCCTACCGTGAAAGTGCTGGAGCTCCACGCAGTGGTCTGCGTGATTTCCGTGATCGGCAGCACGTCGGTGGACTCAGCAACATTGACAACTATTGGGGCGGATACTACAGACCTCCACGTTGCGGTCATCACCGTGGCCCCCGCGGTACCCGTGGGCACCAGCGTGGATCCATCGGAAGCAACCCCAGCAATGGTAGTGAGGGTGGACGCGAAAGTCGAAGCGGAGGTCACAGTGTACTCCTGCCCATTTGAAAGCACAGCCGTGGCCACCAGCTAGGGCCCGCCACTTCACAAGATGCCAGTTACGTCACCTAACGAGGATGCCAATTAGCTCAGCAACATGCTTGGGATGACACGGCGAGCAATTCATGCAAGGACCTACCACCAATGCTGCCCGCTGGTACACCCCACTGCACGCTATAGGGCGGAGCAGCACCATGTCCTTGGTGCCACTGCCGCTGTAAGAGGGCGAAGGCCGAGACTCGATCCGAACGCCAGAGGCTTTGATCACCGTCACGTAAGGGCAGGCACATAGTGCTCGCCGGGTCATCCAATGCACTTCGAATCCTCGTATGTTGAGTGAGATGCCACCCCTGACGTGTCGAGCAATATCCGCCAGAGCCTACCGTCACGGTCCGCGAAGCAGTCAGCGCCGCGGCACCGGAGTAGTTTGCGAACGACAGCGTGACCGTAGCTGAGCCACTCGTTCCCGCCACAGCGTATAGCTTGTTGCCCACCAGAATTACTAGGTCCGAACCGGCCGTCACTGTGAACACAGTCCGTGCGTCACTTGTCATTGACTTTGTAGATCCGTCGTCGAATTTGAGAACAGCAGAGAGAGTAATTCTGTCAGTGATGCCCACGGTAGCCGCGGGGTCCTCAGAGTTTGTGAGAGAAGTCGCAGAGGCTCCCAGGGAGGCCTCGGTGGGGGAGGCCAGCTGCACCAGCACCGCCACAGAGTAGGGGCTGAAGCTGAAATTGAAAGCAAAACATTAAACTAATTTATCGCATTTTAGTTTCGAGTGCTGCAACCAGGCGCTTGCAACACAGCTTGCAATGTGTGTGAATTTGCATCTGCCTACCACGGTGCCATTGACGGTTTGTACCTCGGCCGTGCATGTGTCGAGCCATGATATGGCCAGGGCGCTTTCATCGTTGAAACCCGATGCGCCGACGTTTACTGTAAGGCGGAAGACGCCCGAGGATCCCGATGCTGCGCCGTCCTCCGCCACCACTGTGACATCCGAGGCCCGGTTCGCCGCCGGCGCCACTCGCACGCCGTTGGTGTCATCCACCCGCACGTACATCCCGTCACTCAGACGCGCATACACATAAGTGTCACCGGCGGCTAGGACCCGGCGGAAATCGCTCAATAGCATTCGGCGGGAGGCATTCAACTCAACAAACGAGAGGAAGAAATGAGAGGATTGTGTCACAAAGCACATCAGAGAAACAGGTGGGAAATACAACTTGGTATCATACGAGGGTAGGATAATTTGTCGAAACATGTTTTGAGTGTGAATGTCTTCTGACAGGCCCTACCTGTCGCGCCTTCCTTCGGGATCGACTGTAGCAGGGAAACCGAAGCTTCAAAGCTGCTGAGGTCAACCGAAGGCGCCGAGGGCAGGACCCAGCTCGCCCCCGTCACCAACGAGCCCACGAGCTCCGTAACTGTCGCGGTCGCGGTTTCGTCCGTGACCGTGACGGTGGTCGAGGACCCGGAGACGGCGGCGAGGGCGACGGAGAGACCGGGGACTGTAAGCGTGACGGAACCTGGGGCAATGCCGCGCGCCTCGCCACCTGACAACACGGTCGATAACATATTGCCCGGCCATGTCATCCAGAGCATTCTGAACTCGTGTTTCTTGCTTAGTAGACAAGCTATGACGTGGCGAGCAACATCAGACAGGCCCATTGCCGGCCACGTCGTCAACACGCATCCCGGAAACTTGCTGCCCGAGTTAAATGGTACTTTGACTGGCAAGCAATAGCACTATCTGCCCGGCCCTACCCGAAACCACCACGACTCCGCCCGCGCTCGCGACCTGACCCACATCACACGTCACATCAAGCTGCGAAGCAGTGGTGGATCCGTCCGAGAAGGTGGCGAGCACGTACGCGTCTGTGCGCTGGTACACCGTAGCGGCCTCGCAACCGTCGGAGGCCAACGCCGGGTCGATTGGATTCAGCGAATGGGGCCTGGCACATATTGCTCGCCACGTCATAGGGTGCAATATTTCCCAATAAACGATGTTTCTGAACGCGTTGCATGCGTGGCGAGCAACATCTGCCTGGCCCGACCAGCGAGTCATCGTGGACGGACACGGTCACCGCTGTTGGAGCCCACACCCGCAGCGGCACATTCGCGGTGAACCCGTCAATCGCTGCTCGGACTTGTACCGCCTCCTTACCAACCGCCCCCTCCTTGACCAGCGTCAACAGACATCCGTCGGCCACACTTGCTGTGGTCCCCACTAGCTAGGGCCCGGCAGGAACCGCTGAAAGCATCAGGCGGGAAGCCTTTGCCAGAATATACAACGTTTGCTTCACACTCGCCACGCGAGCAAGCTGGGCTCGATGAATGTTGGTCACAAAATGGGTAGCACACGTGCCGAAGGATGCTTGGTGCAATTTCTGCTAGGCCTTACCACCAGCACCTCGTCAGCGGCGTCGACCATGAAGCACACCAGTCCGGAAGCCGCGCCGCCGGATACACTAACATCCAGAGCAGCGTTTCGCGAATACACCATCTTCACTGAAACAGACTCTGACGTTGCGACGCCAAGGGGAGCAAAGTTGTAGATCTCGGCAGACCGCGCCGCGTAAGCTAGGATCCCCATGGCACGGGCAAACGCCACCGTAAGTTGACCGCTGACAGAGATCCCGCTTCGCGCATCGTGAACCTTCACTGGGCTGTCGGTCACGAACGTCTCCGTGTTGGTGTCCACCATGCAGGAGGGACTTTATGAATCAGCAGTCGATTCGAGATCAGAGCAAGACTTTCCTCACGGATGAATGCTCATACAGACTCGCGGACTCCGTTCATCGATTCAACGTCGACCGAGTGATGTTCTCAATACCACCTTGCCATGTCCTTCACCTCAGCGACCACGGCACTGTCGAACTCTCGGGCCGTCACTGATCCGCTCGCTGCCACACTTTGAATCGCGAACGTCAACGAGACCAAGCTCAAGTCGGTGGAGGTAACGGACGACTTTGCAGTGGTGGACTTAATCCCAGCCACGACGAGGACCAGGTAGGAGGGTCAGTGACAGCAAGCACTCGACCGAGATCAGAGCATGCCTTGCGTGAAGGTGGATGCTCATACAGACGCGCGGATTACGAGGAGACGATTCAACGTCGGTGGAGTGTTTGTTCTCAATAGCCCCTCATACAGACGCGTAGTGGAGGAGGAGGAGATTCAACGTCGGTGGAGGGTTTGTTCTCAATGACCCCCCTGCCAGGCGGCCGGGCGTGTCCGAGTTTGCCGTGGGGGAGTTGAACATACCACTGGTGAACCACGAATCGAGCGTCAGTAGTTCTGGCACGAAGCTGATGTCAACTGTCCAGGAGGACAGCGCCTTGCGGGAGGGTCATTGAGAACAAGCACTCGACCGACTTACCCCGTGGGTCAATGCTCATGCAGACGTAAGGACGGGTGAATGCCCATACAGACGTGCGAAATCGACTCGTCGCCATGACGTCGGTCGAGTCAATGTTGTCAATAACCTTCCTACCTTGCCCCCCGTGTTGGCACGGATATTCACCGCAAACGTATCACCCGCATACCGCGGGCTATCCGGAAGCGTCATCCACATGCCCGCAACGTCAAGCGCGGTATGTGTTGGCTTCACAGCCAGCGAAACCGTCGATGTCTCGCTGACGAACTCGGTTACAACCACGCACGACGCCTTCACTGTCGCCGTCGTGTAGGAGCGCAAGCTAATATTGAAAGCAAGCATTCAAAGAAGTTTATCATATTTAAGTTTTGATGACTGAAACCAGGTGCCTTCACCTGGGCCAGGGCGTAAGCCTGGTGCCTCCTTATACACGCGGAAGAGTGACACCTCTATCCAGACGGCTTCAACACAGGTCTCAACATGCACGGCCCCGCCGTGGCTGTGTTGGCGCCGCTCGTAGTGAACCAGGACGAGCCACCGGCTGATGTCACGTCCAATGTGCAATCCCCAATCCCCGTTGAAGCTGACGGCGAGGCACACGCCACAGAAATTTCGTTTCCCGTCGACACCTCATGCAGCACCGCGCGGATGGAACACGCGCCGGTGGACACCCGGGTCCGACCGTATACGTCTCGCAACTGATAGAAGGGCCATTGAAAGCAGGCACTCGAAACGACATCGGATAATGACTTGTACTGGTAGCTTCAGGGCGAATGCGCAACACGGGGGGCATGGGGAAAGCCTGGTGCCTCCGTATACAGGCAGAAGCGTCTTACTCTGCCAAGACAGACGTGCGGACTCGATGCATCGAATCAATGTGCGTCGAGTGCATGTGTCCAACAACCTCCCTGCCTGATACACCAGCACCATCGCCGAGGAGTCCGCGTAAATAGTGGTCGTGCGGAGGATAGCGGTGACGTACGTGGGCACTTCACGCTGCGTTGTGAAAGTCGCCGTGAAGCCCACGTCGCTTGCAATGCTGCATCGGTCCTGGTCGCCTAGCGGTAGGGAACGGGTAACTACCCTCGCCACGTCACAGGGTGACGTATAATTATAGAAACGAGGGCTAAAAATGTGGTGAATGACTCAGTAGGTGTAATCCGCTATTGCAGGTCTGTGTGGTGAGCATAATCCGCCAAACCCTGCCTAGCAGTAAGCCCAGCTTGCCGGAGGTTCCCGGAGCAGATGTTCCGAGAGCGGCGACGTTCTGCTTGCTGATGGCGCCGTCCAGGGTTGGCCGCATACCGAGCAGGGCACCGGGGCCCGACAGCGTGAGACGGGTCCGGACCTTGGCGAGGTAAGCGGACTCGGGGGACTGGGGCGGGAGCGGCGGCGGGGGCGGCAAGGCCGGTGACGTTGGGGGAGCAGGCGGGGGACTCCCGGGAGGAGTCGGCGGAAGCGGCGGGCAGCTTCCGTCCGCCGTGCACGGCGCTGGAGGCGGTGATGGTGGTGGCGGTGGAGGCGGTGACGGCGGCGGCGAGGAATAGTTCACCGGCGGCAACGGCGGCGACGGAGGCAACCCCGATACCGGTGGCGGCGCCGCCGGGCTCTTTCGGAATACCAGCAGCTCGTACAGCACCGTGACGGTGCCGTCAGTAGGCAACAGCTCAATCTCGATAAGATTGAGACCCACCCGCATCGGGATAGCAGGCGAAGAGCCTTTCACATTTATCATACTGCAGGTGCGCGGCAGTGCCTTCTGCCGCGCACTTCCCGCCCACGCCCGCTGCAGAGCCTTGCTGTCAACCTTGTTGAAGCGGCGCCAGTTAAACTTGAAAGCAAACGTTATAAGCAGTCCATGATATCATATATTCAAGCGTTGGAACGACTGGCGCTTTCAACACGGGTTTTGATAATGTCAACCTGCACCGACCTACCTTATCCACGTTGACTAGGCACACCATCACCGGCCCGATATTCGGGCCTGGCAGAATCCGCTCGCTGAGGATGCCATTCTTCCCCAGAAAATAGACTTCAAATGCGATGCGTTGGCTGGAGGCGAGAATATGTACCAGGCCTTACCCGATATACTCAGCCTCCGCCGTGACGGATATCGACTTGACATCGTTTGAAACCACCACGGAGTATTTGAAGGTCGAGGGCGTGAATCCCGGCTCCAGCTTTCCGTGCGACAACGCCAAATGCTTCAGGCTCGGCCCCTGGACGCTGCCGGTGAGCAGGGCCTAAACATAACCCTAGTTCCCTTCTCAGCTCAACTTCAGCATCTGAAGGGTGTTCAGTCGTGATAATTGAGTGCTTGCAGGACCAAAACGGCGCAAATCAGGATGAAACTTGAACAGCTACAGTAGTAGCACACTGGTATAAGGCCTTGCCAGTGAGCACGTAAGCTGTGATCATGTAGGTCCGCACTGCAGCTCCGTTGGGCGCTTGCACGGTGACCGCCACGCGGTTCTCGCCCAGGTTGAGCCGCACGCTTACGGGTTCCGACCAATCCACGGGGTGCCCTCCGACCAGGGGCGTACACTCGTCCAGTTCTCAGCTCAACACATAAAATCTCTGTGCGATGCGGCGGGTGGTCTCAGCAGCGTGTAACAAGGTGAACGGTTCGTAACTCGTCACAAACTGGACATAAACGGTACCCTGACCAAGCCGGCTGTGGTTGGACTGAGAAGTGGACGAGTGCAAGCCCCTGCCTCCGACGTAAAGCTTTGCGCCACTGGTCGAGGGTGTCGCAGTGATCTCCACCACCCGCTCTTTGCCCAGCTGATCCTCCCGGATCAAAACGTAGTACATGTAGGTGGCGCGGTCAAACTGCGGCGACAAGTCACCCACACTGACTTCCAGCTTTTGCAACGCCGTGGTGTCCCCGAGCTCGAGGAAGACGCAGCGGTCCGGGCTGAAGGGCAGCAGCTCCAAGTCCGCTGTCTCCCCGGAGGAAATAGCCAGGGTCCCAGGGGTTGAGTCCTGACGGTAGGGCCATGCAGAAATACTCAAACTCGCTTATTGAGCTAAATGTACATCCTATGACATGGCGAGCAACATCTGCCAAGCACCGGTACGCCACGTCATCAAACTATATTGGATACCCTCGTTCCGTGAGTTAATTGTCATTCTATGACGTGGTGAGCACTTTGTGCCAGGCCCTACCTTGGGAGAGTCAGCCGCGGTGAAAGCAAACGGCAACCGGTCGTCCGAGAAGAATTGCCCGTCCAGCGATATCCGCAGATTCACCGAGCCCTAGGGACGAGTAAATCATGCTCTCCAAGTAATATGTTGTCATTTGAGAACAAGCTTCAATAATTCCGAGTGTGTGACTGATTTTTTCTGAAACCGAATGGTCTGCCGGCCCTGTGTGGGCATTAAGACTTTGGGGAGCATGAAGCTGTATTTCGAGATCAGAGATCACTGCGTGTTGGATGGCGTGGCGGGCAATCTATATCGGTCCCCACCTCCCCCATGCGGCGCATCTTGGGCGTCACACACACCACCACATCATACTCCGAGTCGTAAGTGCCGGACACCAGGACGTGACCAAACTGGCACACCGGCTTCACCGCGCTAGCCTGTTCTTAAGGCCTTGCAGATAATGCTCGCCTCGTCACAGGATGCCAGATTCACTCGAGCCACACGATCGAAAGGACCGATGAGAACAATGCCATTTTGCTCTAGTGGATGTGTGGCTGAGCCTGTCGTATGAGCACTTGGCACTAACATTGCTCTTTCCGATGCTTCAAACTGGGCCCTCCACATAAAACTTGAAACACGTTGGATGAGCAAGATCGGCCCGGCCCTACCTGGTGTCGCTCGAACTCGGTACCAAAGATGTGTTTGGACCGCCGCCCGGAGCTGTCGCCGACTCCGCTCGTGCCTTGCAACTTGACCGCCACGATAACGCCGCCATCTACAGACCCAGCCGCGGGTGAGGCTGAAAGCAGCGTGAGCGGCGCGTGGTAGTGGTACGCCGCGCCCGCCGCCGACCACCAGAGGCTTACACTCGTCCACTTATCGGCTCAACGTAAGCATTTTTTGTGGGATAGGGGCTATACAGTGCATGTTCAGGGAAAGTTTTTGGGTGGGGGGCAGGGGTTGTTCACGGTATGCTAAGGGGGATGGTTAGGGTGTATTTGGAGTGACATAAGCGGCTCAGGGTTAGCTGAGAAGTGGACGATTGAAAGCCCCTGCCGTCCACACGTCGCCGTCCAGTGACAGTCGCATCTCCGTGTCGTAGTCACCAGCGCGCGGCGGCGCGTTGCACACCAGCGCGAGCGTCTTCCGTTCGCTGAAATACCCGAGTAATTCTGCGGGGACCGTCTTATCGCCGAAGCGGCAGTAGAACAACTTGTGCTGCCTGGGGGTGTACCCGCTGAGGTGCACAGTGACCGCCGTGTCGCCCGTCTGGAGGGCCTGGCAGATATTGCTCGCCATGTCATCCAACGAAATATAAACTCTCCTATTTTGACTGAAATGGAACCATATGACGTGGCGAAAAGTATCTGCCCCAGCCACGTCATCTCACGCATACCGAGCCCTCATGTCTTAAGACCGATCGTTCCCTATGACGCGACGAGCAATATCAGCCAGGCCCTACCTGTTTCGGGCCCGACCGCAGGCGAGATGCCGATGATACATAATTGAATGACCGGGTCCACCTCCGTCTTATCGCCGTAGAAAAGGTCGTAGAACCCCTCGATGTGGTTGTAGAAGAAGAAGGGGTAGAAGTTGGTGCTCATCTCGCCCTCCACCATGTCATCCGCGGCGGCATAACTCATCTCGTGCCGAGCTAATGAGTCGAGGTTGCCATGGCCGGTGGTGAAGTCTCCTAGCTGGTGCGTGCCCCGGTCCCAGGGCCTGGCAGACAGTGATTGTCTGCTTATCCAACGCATCTGAACACTCGTTTCTTGAGTCAAATGGCATCTGATGACATGGCAAGCAATGTTAGCTCGATTCTTGAGGTAAAATGGCATCCGATGACGTGGCGGAGAATGTATGCCAGGCCTTTCCCCGTCTTGGAGCGGCGAGCCCACACCGGTCCACGTTCTGGCAGCAGCAGGCACCATGGGCGGCAATGAAGTCAGCACCTTCGCCGAATCCCGCTCCGTAGGCGACAGCACTGAGAACAACCCTCGCCTAGGGACTAGCACATGTTGCCCGCCACGTCACCGACACGCATTTTCAACCACCTCCGTTCATTGAGTTAATAGGCATCCTATTAGGTGGCGGGCAATGTCTGTCAGGCCCTGCCCTCGCTTCGCGCCCCCCGTTGCAATAGAGGCGACATGGTCAGAGTCGCTCGTCCCCGCTTTCCCGATGTGTCCACCAAAGCTCACCCCGTCCCCGCCAGGGCCTTCCGCCGCAGCGCTGCTCCTGCCCCCCGCGCCCGCACTTTTCTCGTAGTCGCTGTTGAGGAGGTGTGCGGCGTCTAAATGGTCCACGGTACCCAACCCCGTCAGCGACAACCCGTCTGAATCCACCCCCAACAGCGTGAAGCCGTCTGTGTCTTCCCCTGCCGCTCCCCCCGCCTCGGCCCCCGCGGTACAGTCCGACACATGTCGCACTCCACGTCATTCTCCGTACTGTGAGCCCTCGTGTCTTGAGTTAAATGGCATCCTATCACGCTGACGTGGCATGCAATATCTGCCAGGTAATATCTGTCAGTTCGTCAGGCCCTACCCCACGTCCACATCCGCCCTCCGTAGGTATCCACTACCACTGCCAGCTGCGCCACCCCAGTCGCCCTCTGCGTCCCCCAACTCGCTCCCTGCGTTGCCTTCTGCCCTCTACAAGTAGGGCCTGCTAGATTGCCCGCTACATCATCGACACGCATTTTGACAAGATATTGCCCTGCCTCTTCATTGTGGCATTTTATGAAATGGCGAGCAATATATGCTAGGCCCTACCCTCAGGTACCCACCCAGGCCGCGCCAGTCGCCCTGGCCATCTATGTCACCCGGCCTGTCGCCCAACCTCGCGCCTTTGCTGGTGCGAGGCCCGTTTGTTCTGTCGTGGTCCTAGTAGGAAGGTCGCTGACAGCATGGACTCGAACCAGCTCGAAACACTGATATTGGAATATGCAATATGGATTACCTTCTCACGGCCCCCCGGGGGTGAAGGCTCAGACGTGCAGACGACGCGAGGAGGAGGAGGAAGAGGAGGAGGACGTGCAACAACTGTCGAGCGCTTGTTCCGAGTTAACCCCCCTGCCTGGGGTTGTGTATATTCCTGCGCCTCGACACCGCCCGACAGCACGTGCACCCCGTGCCCATCGGCCTCATTCTGATTCTGTTTCTGCTGCCGCCGCGCCACTGCGACGGGTGGCACTGCCAGCAACACAAGTAGTAACACAAGTGACGCCCACGTGCATGTGCGCGTAGGCGCGCTGCCATCAGGGTGACCCCAACGACACCGCCGCCGCGGCGGTGACCCAAAGGTCGCCACCCTCCCCCCAGGGGGCATCGCTCTCTGGGAAGTAACACCGCTGGTAAATTTTAGGTACTTTCTCGTTTTGTTCGACCGACGAGCTCAGCATGGCGTTTAACGGCATTTCATATTCGCAAGACGCCGCTGCCGCCGGCGCTGCCACATACCGCGGAGTGCTTGAGGCACCTTCCCGCGGCCGTGGGTCGTGCGCTGCCCTCGCGCCTAATGGCGCCTGTGGTCTACTCGAAAAGGATGTCAAATGGTGGAATGCGGACGCTCGGAAGTTGTCGATCGAGACCCGTGTCGAGATTCGTGGGAGTAGCGCCAAGCGCGGTAAGGGTTGCATTTAGCGCCAGGCGCGGGCAGTTTCTGCGTCCCGTCACTGCCCCCGCCCCTTCTCCACCCGTCTGGCCCTCCAAGTGCACTACTCGTTTGTTGAAGGCTCGCCGCCCGCCACTCCGTAACCTGCACGCGGCTCCCGCCGTCACGCATATCCACTCGGCGCGCCTGCGAGTGCAGCGGGAGATAGATCCAGCGGGTGGAGGCGACGTCCTCGCGGGGGTAGCGGCGGCGCCTTTTGAACACTTGTGTTGACTGTGTTGTGGGGCAGTTGTGCTGTTGTTCTTCCTCGACAAACGGGGGCGGCGGCAGGGACTCACGCTCGTCAACTTGTCAGCTCAACTTGAGCCGTGTCTAACACAAGAAAACACCCTACACACCCTAAACACCCCCTAACACCCCCTTAACATGGGCTACAGATTCCCTACGCGCACCCCCTACCCCATACAAAGCGCTCAAGTTAAGCTGAAAAGGGGACGGGTGTAATCCCCTTAGCGGCGACGACACAACTTTATTTGAGCTTTCACTCAAGAACCCACCTCCACCTCCTCGGCAGGTCCCCGCCGCAGCGTTCGCAGTTCGCGCTCGAGACAATGGAGCCCTCCAATCCCCCGCGAGAGCTCTTCGAGGCGCTGCTCGCCAACCACGGGCTGGGCGCCGCGGAGGCGCTGGCCTTGCGCGGCAAGGTTGCCAGGGGCTTACACTCGTTCACTTCTCAGCTCAACTTGAGCGCTTTTTATGGGATACGGGGTGCGCGTAGGGGTTGTGCAGCCCATGTTAAGGTGTTAGGGGGTGTTCAGGGTGTGTAGGGTATTTCTGTGTGCCAGACACGGCTCAAGTTGAGCTGAAAAGTGAACGAGTGTAAGCCCCTGGCTGGGTCCCTCAAAAAAGTGCTCAAGTCAGTCGTTTCTGTCCTCAACTGACATGTCAAATCCTCGAAGGTGCTGAAGTTGAGCACCACGGCAAAGCGTGGCGCGGCCCTGGCGCTCGGCACTTGCCAGGTTGCGCGGAGCTTGGGCGGAGTGGGGCCTGGCAGATATCGTCCGCCACGTCATCGACAAGCGTTTTGAACCCTCGCTTATTGAACTCCACTTTCACTAGGGTTACCCAAACAAGAGCCCCCCGCCCCTCCCGCAGCAGGCGCGGGCTCGAGCGCGGGCGCGGACGCGGCGGCGAGGGAGGCGCGCGGCCCGGACGCCGGCACCAGTGAACCCTTGACGTCGCGAGCATGATCTGCCAGGCCGTAGGACGGGGGGGCATCGCTCGCCGCCGTCCGCGCTGCCTCCCTTGGTGGAGGGGGGGTGCCGGACGTGCGCGCCCTGCAGCCCAAGCTCGTGGACCGCGAATGGGGTAGGGCCTGGCAGATATTGCGCTCCGCTGACGGGGGGCAGGGCGAAAGCATGGTGCCTCCTTATACACGCGGAAGCGTCTTTCTATCACGGTGGGGGCCAAGGGCGGAAGCCTGGTGCCTCCGTATACACGTGGAAGCGTCTCACTCCGCTAGCCACAGCATAGCTCATATGGGATGCCGATTAACTCAAGAAACGCGGGTTCAAAATGCGTTTGAAGGACGTGGAGAACAATGAGCCAGTCACTTAGTGCACGCCACGTCATAGGATGCCTTTGCACACAACAACCGAGGGTTCAAAATGCGTGTCGATGAGTTGATGGCGCGTCAGGCTATTGTCACATATGTGTTTGACCCTACACTGGGGCGAAGGCAAGGACCGGCTGTGGCCGGAGCGGGCCGCCTTGGTAGACTGGTACAAGTTGAAACCTGTGTTGGAAGCGCCTGGATCCAACGCTTATGACTAACATTCGATAAACTGCTTTCAAATGTTGCTTTCAAGTGCAACTGGCAGCGGTTCAGCAAGCGCCTGCATTCAGCGCTTGAAACTAAAGCATGTTCAACTGCTTTCGAGTGTTGCTTTCAACTTCATCTTGCGACCCTACACATTGGTTGTCGCGAGCGGCGCCACGGCTTGCAACATCTCAGTGGTCGGGCGTTTGGTATGATGCCATTGAACGCAACAAACGACGGTTCAGTGCGTTTCGGGGGTCAATCACGTCGCAGGCAGTGGGCCTGGCAGATATTGTTCGGAACCGCCAGGAACTACGCACTTGAAGCTAAAATGTGATATAGTCCATTCAACTTTGCTTTAAAATGCAGCATGCGCCGCTACACCAAGGCCAACCAGCGCTCTGAGCTCATTCCGCAGCTCAAAGCACTGCTGCGCCTGTGCCCTAACGTCATCAGCTTGACGCTTTGCAAGCAAGGCCACGCACGAGTATAGGGCTAGCTCATACCCCATTTTCAAGAAAGAGTTGTTGAAAGCGTTTTCTGTTGCCCAGAATCTCCCAACATCGCCCACA
>Ga0307489_10001147_pt1 | contig 17311 bp, 18 predicted proteins | sample SB12metaG_FD_202247 | JGI IMG/M metagenome (GOLD analysis project Ga0307489, IMG submission 202247) | Sea-ice brine microbial communities from Beaufort Sea near Barrow, Alaska, United States - SB 1.2 | ecosystem: Environmental > Aquatic > Marine > Coastal | place: USA: Alaska | collected...
GGCTCCAGCGCCCCCCCCGACAGCAGCGGTCCCTCCTTTTCTTCAACGGTGCACTGCGGTTTCCTGAAGTGCAGCAAGCCTCCTGCTGCCGGAACCACGCTGCACGTTTGCGCCGGGTGCAGGACGGTTGCATATTGCAACGACGTGTGTCAACGGCAGGGGCTTACACTGTTCCACTTCTTCAGGTCTTTTTCAGCTCAACTCAAGCACTTTCTGTGAGACACGCTGGTTGGTTCACTCTGTTAGTGACAATAGCGGCTCAGGTTGAGCTGAGAAGTGGTCGAGTGTAAGCCCCTGGTCAGCGGGCGGACTGGGCGTCGCACAAGCTCGACTGCAAATCACTTGGCAAGTTGCACGAGGGGTCAGTCGCCGCAGGCTGGGGCTTACACTCGTCCACTTTCCGGCTCAACTTTAAGCCCTACATGTGGGATAGTGTGTGCTTTGAGGGGTTATTTAGGGGTCGTTTAGGGGGGATAAGGGAGTTTTAGGGAGTAACTGGGGTGCATCTTTGTGTCAGAAACGGCGCAGTTTGAGCTGACAAGTGGACGAGTGTAAGCCCCTGGCCGCAGGAGCCGCGATGAAAGCCGCTGGAAGACCTAAAGGAAACCTGCCGCTCTTCTGGGAGTGGTTCAACGGTGTTGAAGGCAGGGGCTTACACTCGTCCACCTTGTAGCTCAACCTGAGCCGTTTTTGTCGCAGAGATCACCCAACGTATCTCGCAAAAGTGCATACGTTGAGCTGAAAATCGGACGAGTGTAAGCCCCTGGTTGAAGGTCTGTCGCAGAAGGTGGAGCGCATGGCGTGGGAACACCGCGGCGAGAGCCCCTTCATTTTGGTGCAGACACACAAAGATGGCTCTGACGCAGGCGCGCCGCGCGTCATGCCGGTGCCGCGGAGCGTATGGGAACCTCGGGATGTCATGGGGATGGGCGGTAACTTGCGCATGCTCTTCGATCGGAATGGCTTCGACGCTGACAAGCTATATTGCCTCATATGTATTCTTGATCACCCTGGCAGGGCGGTGCAGGTTGACCCCAGGCTGACCCCAGGCTGACCCCGGGTTGACCCCAGGTTGACCCCGGGTTGACCGTGCTTAGCTCCAGCGCTTGAAGCTTAAAGTTGATGAGCTGCTTTCAAATGTTAGTTTCACTTTCAACTTGCGCCGCTACACCCTGGCAGTGAGAGCTGGCCGGCAAGCATGCAGCAACGGATCTTCCCGGATGCATCTGTAATGGACCTGAGGGTAGCGGCCGAAGCTTTGCAATCAGCAAGCACGCCCGGTAGAGTGGTGCAGGTCAACCCAAGGTTGACCCCGGTTCGACGGCACCGCACTTGGTTTCAGCGATTGAAGCTGACCTGTGAGGACCGCTTTCAGACTTTGCTTGCAATGTCAACGTGCGCCCAGAGTGACACGATGTCCCACATCGATGCTGTAATCTCCCATATAGATACCGCTATCTTCCATACGATACTGTCATCTCCCATATCGATAATGCCATCTTAAGGTCATCTCCCATATCAATACTGTCATCTCCCATATCGATACTGTCATCTTAAGGTCATGTGCACATCGATACTGTCATCTTGTCATATTGTGGACAGGATGACCATATCATATCTTTTCACTCTACGTGCGCCGCTACAGCCCGGTGAGCAAGCTGCAGCACAAGCTCGGGTTGAAGCATGCTTATCCTCGCACCCAATGTTGACTGAAGAATTGGAGCGTTTGCACTCCGAGGATGTTGCTGCCGGCTCTCGTGTGCGGCAGGGGCTTACACTCGTCCACTTTTCAGCTCAACCTGAGCCGTTTCTGTCACAAAACACACCCTAAACACCCCCTAATACCCCCAAACACATGTCAAACACCCCGCAAGCAACCCTCAAACACCCCGCAAGCAACCCCTATATACACCCTGTATACCACATAAAGCGCTTACGTTGAGCCGAAAAGTGGACGAGTGTAAGCCCATGGCGCGCGGCTGACCGGGCTCCGAGGCGCCGCGCACCTTAACGGCAAGGAAGGCGTCATCCGCCGCCAGGTAGGGCGGTGCAGGTTGACCCTATGAAACCCACGTTGAAAGCGCCTGGAACTAAGCGCTTGAAGCTAACCTGTGGATGAATTGCTTTCAATTTTGCATCAATTTTGCTTTCAATCTCGACTTGCGCCGCTGCTGCGAGGACCCGGCCAACTCTGCGCGCATCATCGTTCGCTTCGCGGACGGCACCGAGGTCAGCGCGAAGCGAGAACACTGTTGTGCATTTCTCTGATCGGACATCGCAGTAATCCAACGCTTGACCTAGTCTTCGATGCGCATGTCATATCAGCGTCGTGTTTGTGTGCTATGCTAGCTTTGCTCAGCTATATGTCTAGTAATTTTAGTGTGCTGTTCCCGGCGACGTCACCGTTTCGCCGCCCCGCCTCCCTTCCTGGGACCAGGCACCGACCTCGACCCCCCCTTCCCAAGTGCCCTCTCCCACGCCCCGCGAGGAGAACGATGTGTACCACTACTAGTCAGCTCGTGAGGCTTACATACAAAATAACATTAGATTGCGACGAGATCCGGCCGCGGCGGTTGGGTTCGACTTGTGGCCTAGACCTACTATTCAAGTCTCATCACAATTAGCGTTGCTCTAGATCTAGAGTTAGGGCACCCAAGCCGTGTTTCTCAAGCCGTGCGTCCCAGCGCTACAGCCGAAGTGCGACATATAGGATGCTGCGACATATAGGGCGCCCTAACCTCTATTCCTATCTGGTACTACTGGAAAATTCATTTCCGGCGGCTACTTTTGAATACACACACACTCACACACTTGACCGCTTCGCCGCCCCGCCCCCCTTATCGGCACTCCCCTTCCCGGGGGCACCCGGTACCGACTTCCGCCCCCCCTCCTCGGCAATCTCCGCCGTCCCCCGCCGCCGCTGCTCCCTGCGATAGCTCTTCTCCAACGCGTGCTTTGCCTCCGCGTGAAACCCTCCCATTGATGACACCGCCCCCGCGTCGAGCGGGACCACTCCAGCCGGCTCGTCATCGACGACGCGGTTCCGACGCTCCTCCTCCTCGTTGCAGTGGCGCAAGTTGAATTTGAAACCATGTTTTCAAACCGGTTCATGATATCATAGTCTGAGCGCTCAATTCCAGGCGCTTTGAACATGGGTTTCCATTTCTTCAACGTGCACCGCCTGACCTCCTCGTCGTCATCAACGGTCTCGTCCGGGATGCTGACGCGCACATTGTTGTCTACCCGCGAGTAGGCGGCGCTTGTCACGGACGGCCTGCGCACCCTAGACATCGTTGACACCCTGGACATCGTGGACATCCGCGGCCGCGAGTCCGGCCGCACGTCCGGCCGCGCGTCGGCGGTGCGCCCAAACTCGACCTCGTCGGAGGGACTGATGAATAATGCTCGCCACGTCATCAAGCGCATTGCGGACTGATGGATAGTGCGTGCCACATCATCAAGCACATGCGACCCTTGTTTATCGAGTTAAAACGTCATCCTTTGAGGGGGCGAGCACTATCCATCAGCAAATGACACGAGGTTTCACAATGCGCTTGAAGACGTGGCGAGCACAATCCATTTGGGTTGAGGTTTCCAGATTCGGACGGATTCGGTTGAGGGTCGGATTCGGTTAGATTCGGGTGGATTCCTGGACGCCGGAATCTGAATCCCTCCACCCAGGTCCCCACCTCGTCGAGAGAGGAGTCCCTGTCCAGCGCCCCCGTCACAAACGACGACGACGACCTGCCCAATGTCACCGTTTGAGCACTTCCAGTTGCAGAAAACGACGACGACTTGCCAGCTGTCAACGTTTGAGCACTTTCACTAGCTCTAGCAGAAAACGACGACGACTTGCACACTGTCAACGTATGCAACGGATGAGCGCTTCCACTGGATTTCCAGGCCTCCCCCAGCATCAGGGACTGTGATGGACAGTGCTCGCCACGTCGGAAGATGCCGTTTACTTCAAGAGATCAGGGTTCAATGTGCGTTTGATGACGTGGTGAGCACTATCTATTGATGGGTAGTGCTCGCCACGCCACAGGCTGCCATTTAACTCAAGAAACGAGGGTTGAATATGCGTTTGATGACGTGGCGAGCACTATCCATCAGTCCATGCCCAGCATGTCTAGCTCCTTCTCAGACCCCAGCCTAGGGACTGATGCATAATGCTCCCCACGTCATCAAACAGATTTATAACCCTCGTTTCCTGTGTCAAACGGCATAAATTGACGTGGCGAGCACTTTCCATCAGTCCATACCCCAGCCCCAGCATATGCTCGAGGCACCGCTCGATGCGCTGCAGCTCGAGAACAGTGGGGTCGTCGGAGGCAGCGGCTTCGGCGGCAGTCTTCGGACGGGAGGCGGCGGCGGCGGTCCCCGGCCGCGTTCCTCCTGTCGACGGCCGTGCGCCTCCTGGCGACATGCGGCCTGTTGACGGCCGCGAGTCACCGGGTCCCATACCCTTGGTGCCGTTTCTGCTAAACGACCGCGCAGACGCTGGCGCGGCGCTTCCCAGGCGCGGCGACGCCGCCCGAGCCCCGAAGCTTGTGGTCGCCCCCAGGGCCGGCACGGGGTCTGGCGGCAGCGTGGCGGAGACGGGCTCGAGCAGCAGCGCGAGCGCGGCGAGCCCGGCCTTGAGGTTCGCCAGGAACTAGAGCCTGACAGATATTGCCCGCCACGTCATCGACGCGCTTTTGAACCCTCGCTTCTTGACTTCAGTGGCATCCTAAATCGTGGCAAGCAACATCTGCCAGGCCCTACCAGGCGGGTTTCAGCGTCGGCGAAGGCGCTCTGGAGGCGATCGAAGCGCTTCGAGGAGACCGCCAGACAGGGGCGTACACTCGTCCACCATTCGGCTTGGCTTGAGCACTTTGAGAGTGACTCGTTCGGTGGATTTCAGTGACAAGAATGGCTCAGGTTGAGCCGATAGACATCGACAAGAATGGCTCTGGTTGAGCTGATAGTCGAAGAATGGCTCTGGTTGAGCTGATAGTCGGTGACAAGAATGGCGCAGGTTGAGGTGATAAGTGGGCGAGTGTCAGCCCCTGCCGCCAGCCGCTTCTCCGGCTCGTCAAACTCGTTGCGCCGGAACGAGTGACTCAAGCCGCCGTTCTTGAGCTCGCTCAGATGCGTTTCCAACTTTTTCAGCGCGCTGCGCGCCGTCGCCGCTCGGTAGTGATTGATGGATAATGCTGGTCACGTCATCAAACGCATGTTTTACTCTCGTTTCGAACCCAGATAGCATCCTATGACGTGGCGAGCACAGACATCATTAAAACGCATTTATTACCCTCGTTTCTGTGTTCAGATGGCGTCCTGTGACGCGGCGAGCACTGGACATCATTCAACGCATTGAATTCCCTCGTTTCTGGATATAGATGGCAGCCTATGATGTGGCGAGCACTAGACATCATTCAACACAATTATTAGCCTCGTTTCTTGAGTCAGATGGCGTCCTATGACGTGGCGAGCACCATTCATCAGTCCCTACCGCGCGGACCTCAGCCTCTTCGTTGCCCCCGTCGGCTTTCGTGGCGAGCTCGATGAGCGCGAAGTAGCGGTTAACGAACGCATCCACGCTGTCGTCCCCCGTGCTAGGGACTGGTGGATAGTGCTCGCCACGTCATCAAACCAATTGTACACCCTCGTTTTAAGTCAAATGGCATCCTATGACGCGCTCGGACCGATGGACAGTGTTCGCCACGCCATCAAACGAGTTCTGAACCCTCGTTTCTAGAGTTGGATAGTGCTTGCCACGTCATCAAACGAGTTTTGAACCCTAGTTTCTTGAATCAGACGGCACCCTATGACGTGATGAGCACTGTCCATCAGTCCCTACCCCGTGCGCTCCGCGATTTTCTCGAACGCCTCCGTCAGCCAGAGGCCTACACTCGTCCACTTCTCAGCTCAACCTAAGCCGTTTTGGACAGGGAGTCGTTTCGTGTCCAGTTTGTGACGAGTCACGACCCATCGTTTGTGTTACACGCTGCTGACACCACCCAACGCATCCCACAAAAAGTATACACGTTGAGCTGAGAAGTGGACGAGCGGAAGCCCCTGCCGTCAGCTTCTCTAAATGCGCTGTCTCCAGGGTGGCCACCGCCTGCTGCGCGTCTATCTGGTGCCCCTCCTTGCGGTAGGGACTGATGGATAGTGCGCGCCACGTCTTAGCATGCCGTTTGTTTAAATCAGTGTAAAAGGGACCGGTCCGGTTTATCTCCTCGAAATCGAAGGTCTATTTACTCAAGGATCACGACCCGGTCAGACTGTCGGCGAGTTCGTCGGCGTGATTACCGAAATGAACAGTTCTGATTGGTCGAACGGGATTCGATACCACACCTTCGATACCAGACCCGACACCGAGTTTAACTCGAGGTAGGAGGGTTCAGAATGCGTTTGATGATGTGGCAAGCACTATCCATGAGTTCCCACCTTGCGCAGCGCCTTCTCTTGCGCGGCATTGAGGTCGCCCGCCATATAGGGACTGATGGATAATGCTCGCCACCTCATCAGATGCCATTTAACTCAAGTAACGAGGGTTCAGACGAGGGTCCAGAATGCGGTTGATGACGTGGCGTGCTCGCCACGTCATAGGATGCCATTCAATTCAAGAAATAAGGGTTCAAGATGCGTTTGATGACGTGGCGAGCACAATCCATCAGTCCCTGCCGCCACTTCGGTCACGATCTGCCGCCGCTGGTCCTCCCGGTCGCGCATCATTTCCTCCATCTAGCGACTGATAGATATTGCTCGCCACGTCATAGGATGTTATTTGACTAAAAAAACGAGGGTTCGCAATGCGTCCGATGACATGGCAAAATTGCTTGCCACGTCATAAGATGTTATTTGACTCAAGAAACGAGGGTTGAGACAGAAACGAGGGTTGGAAATGCGTCCGATGACGTGGCGAGAGTGCGCAACGTCATATGATGTCATTTGACTCAAGGAACCAGGGCTCGAAATGCGTTCGATGACCTGGCGAGCACGATCCATGAGTCCCTACCTCCAACTCCGCCTTGCTCTCCATCTTTTCCTTCTCGGTGTTTACCAGCCCGTGCCGCTTGCCCACGATTAGAGACTGATGAAAAGTGCTCGCCACGTCACAAGACACCATTTCACCTGAGGGAACGAGTGGCTAAGCGCTGTCCGCCGGATGCCGACAGTGATGTGGAGCAGCGAGCCCGGCCTGCAGTTATACCATCCCTACCAGGTGCCGTGAGCGCGCCCGAGGGGGCCGCAAGTTACGAGGGTACGAAATGCTTTTGACGACATGTCGAGCATTATCAGACAGTCCCTACCCACCACGCGCGAGAGCTGCTCCTGCAGCGCGGCAATCGTGGAGCGCGCCACGTCCTCGTCGTGGCCCAACTTCTTAACCAGCAGCACGTGCTCCTTCTCCTGCCGCGTGATGGCGCCTACGGACAGCTTGATCTCCGAATACTAGGGACTGATGGATAGTGCTCGCCACGTCATGGATGCCATTTAGCTCAAGGAACTGGGTTGAAAGTGCGTGTGATGACGTGACTAGCGCTGTCGCCACGTCATAGGATGCCATACAACTCTAGAAGCTAGGGTTCGAAATGCGTTTGATGACGTGGGAATCACTATCCATCAGTCCCTGCCGTATACCGCGTCTCCTGGCCCAATCGTTCCGATTGGAAGCGCGCCACCATATGGTCCAGTGTGGACTGCGTCACCTTGGCGAATGTCAGCAACTGCTCCTCCGACTAGGGACAGATGGATAGTGCTCGCCACGTCAACAAACCCATGTCTTACCCTCGATTCTTGGGTTTGATTGAAATCCTGCGACGTGGCAAGCACTGTCCCTCAGTCCCTACCTAATGAATAATGCTCGCCCACGTCAGCGAACGTAGTTTCGACCCTCGTATTTTGAGTTCACTGGCATCCTATAACGTGGCGAGCACTATTCATCAGTCCCCACCACCGATTGCAGGCGCTGCGCCCCATCTTCCCGCGTCGCGCGTATATCGATAGCGCTCATGGACTCCAGCCCGCCCGCCGTGCTCGGTCGGGACGGCGGCCCCGCCCCCTGCGACCCGTTGTTCAGCGCGTCGAGCACATCATCCACCGACTAGGGACTGATAGATAGCGCTCACCAAGTCATCAAACATAATTCGAACCATCGAAGGTGCTCGCCACAGCATATGGTGCCATTTGCCATGTAGCTCAAGGAACGAGGGTTCAGAATGCATTTGATGACGTGGCGAGCACTATCCATCTGACCCTACCGTCGACTGCACGCTGCACCTCGACGACGACGACACCGCCGCGTCCTCGAACGCGTTATCATCCCGGGCCGCGTCATCCTTGGACGAGTTGAGCACCACGGACTCCGCCGTATGGGGACTGACGGATAGTGCTTGCCGTATCATCGAATGCATTGTGAGCCCTCGTTCCTCGAGTGAAGCTGGCAGCCCATGACGTGTCCAGCACTGTATCCATCAGACCCTATGACAAAGTGTGTGAAACCACTTAGACACTTAGCAACAAGTACTACCAAGTAGTCCAAATGGAGCGTTCTGATTGGTCGAGCGGGCACTAAGTAGCACTAAGTAGCACTAAGTCTTACTGAGTGTCTAAGTGGTTTCACGCACTTTGTCATACCGCTGTGAGCTTGTCGATGTGCCGCTGCCTCGCCAGCGTCTTCCCCAACAGCCGGTTGATAGGGACTGATAGACAGTGCTCGCCACGTCAGAGGATACCATCTAACTCCAGAAACGAAGGTCCAAAATGAACTTGATGACGTGGCGAGCACTATCCATCAGTCCCTACCGGTTTAACTCCACTCGCTGCGCCACCACGTCCTCCTCCAGTCCCCGAACGTTAGGGGTCTGATGGATAGTGCTCGCCACGTCATCACACGAATATGTAACCCTCATTTGTTGAGTTTGATGACATACTATGACATGGATAGTGCTCGCCACGTCTTCACACGCATATGTAACCCTCGTTTCTTGAATTAAATGGCATACTATGACATGGATAGTGCTCGCCACGTCTTCACACGCATATGTGACCCTCGTTTCTTGAATTAAATGGCATCCTACGACGTGCGAGCACTGCCCATCAGTCCCTACCGCACGTTGGCCTCCGTCACCACGTCTGACCGCGGCTCCTGTGCCATGGTCGAGACTTCCGCCTGCAGCTCGCGGTTCACTCTTCGCTCGTCACGCAGCTCCGGCAGGTTCACCGCGTTATTCCCCATCATACTACCCATCGAGCTAGACCAGCTATCAGGGGCTTACACTCGTCCACTTTTCAGCTTAACGTGAGCACTTTCTGTGGCATACGTTGTGATGTTTCATGGAGTTCCAGCGACACAAACGGCTCAGGGTGACTTGAGAAGAGGACGAGTGTCAACCCCTGCCAGCTTTGAAGCGTGTCATCACGACGCAGCGCCGGGGGGGCACCCCGCCGCCCGCTAGAGGACGACACCCTCGGCGCTGACAGGCTCGCCCGCGGCGCGCCCTTGCTCAGGTAGAATTCGGTGGCGCCTGCGACGTTCCGTCAGTCGGTCGCCGGCTGAGGTGAGGCGAGTCCAGGCGCCATGCGCCTTCGGTTGTTGGCGAACGCAGAATAGAAGTTGTGGGAGGGGCGCACGATTGGTGGCGGATGAGCGATCGGAGGGGAAGGTATTTCGTAAAAGTGTTATTCGGTGGTACAAAGGCGGGGCCACGCGTTCGGTCGCCGGATGAGGCAAGTCCAGGCGCCGTGCGCCTGTGACGCGGGCGAGCGCAACGTACATATGCACGGTGGCGGGCGCGCGCGGTTATGGCGATGGCGGAGGGGAAGGTAAAACTGTTGTTTGATGCGGCATAAACAAGGCGGTGTAATGTCAACAACACCGACGCACCGGATGAGCCACCCGAGCCGCGTGGCGCCGGTGCCGTGGGCGGGTGCGGCGCCATGTTGACCGTTCCCCTGCGTGACACAGCAGCAGCAGCAGCACTCGTCAGTCACGCCGGGACACGGAGACGGCACGTCTCACGCCTCCTCAATTTCATCAAATATAAAAGGCACACAGTCTGCCCAAAGTCTGCCCGTGTCTGCCCGTGTCTGCCCAAAATGGAGTGCAACGTCTGGCCCAGAAGGACAAGGGTCACAAACTGGTGCAATTATACTGTGACCATGTGCAGGTGCTCTCTGAGCAGACAGTGTGGGAGCGACTGTACCGGACAGGGAGGAGGATGCGGCGAGTGTGTAGGTACACTCCGTCCCCTGGAAACGGCACTCGTACTGTCGTGTCTCATGGGGATAGTAATTCAATCTTAGCACGCACCTGTCCACGCACGTTACGCCGGGTTTCCAGGCCACGCACCCGCAGCGATCACCCGTCGCGTGCAGCGTGTGCTGCCCCCTGCTGCCGCCGGCCAGACGCGGGGGATACGCAGAATGGTAGGGACACTCCTCAGACAAATTCAACACGGATGCAAGGAAAAAGGAAGGACGGAACGTTCAACACGGTAAGCGCCACGTGGCGTATAAAACTGTCGCGCGCGTCGCGCCAATACTAAACCCTAAAACCCTAGACCCGAAATCTGTAACCCTAAACCCCTGACCGTGACCGTTGAAATATGGTAGTCGAGGCTCACGTCTGCCACAGCGCGCACTACGCACTTTGTAAGCGGCTACGACACGCGCGCCGGTCCGTTGACCCGTTCCGAGGGGAGGCTTCGCGCGACTGTGACAAAACGACAATCTGAGCGCGCGCGACGAGTCCCTTCGAACTCTTGGGAAGCTCTCAGCCTCGTACGAGACAAACCACAGATCTGACCTCGCGCGACCGAACGACGATGGGGCGGTGAAGAGGGGTGGGAAGATGCCCCCTCCACGGCACGGCGGCGGGAAGCCGGCCAACACATGGCGTCGCGATGCTGCGGGGACGGGGAGTACCACGGCCACGATGCAGGGCGCGTCCCTCCGCGCGCCCGCGGGTCCCTCGACATCCGCCTCGGTGTCTGCCCCCCTCCACACTTCCACGTCGGTTTCTGCCCCCTCGGCTCCCGCGCCTGCGGCGCGGATCAAGCCGCGGCACCACCAGTGGGTGCGCGCCACCCCTGCCGCCGCCCCCGCCGCCCCTCCCGCAGCTTCCCCCGCTCCCGCCGCCGCCCCCGCTCCCGCCCCTGCCCCCGCCCCCGCCCCTGCCCCCAACCCCAACCCGGCATCCGGCAGCCGGAAAGGTAGGACGTGGGTTAGAAAAGCATCCGAGTCTCCACGCGGTGCGAAACACAACACGGTTCCCTCGGTTTTGCCCCAGCCTGTCTCGACCACCACCCCATCGGCGTCCTCTGCCGTTGCCGGCACCGGCAGGGGCTTACACCCGTCCACTTTTCAGCTCAACCTGAGCTGTTTTGTCTCTGTCTCAACTCACAACTCACATAGAATTCGCTCTGTTTGAGCCGAAAATCGGACGAGTGTAAGCCCATGGTTGCCGGCGTGCAAAAACGGTACGTGAGGCAACGGAGCAATCAGCTCTTGCTAAACCCCGCCGCGTCTCGGGGTTCGCCGCTTGCGGGCGGTGGAGGGGTCGGGGCGGGGGGCGCGGGTGGACGGGCCCAGGGGCGGAATAGCATCGGCTCGGCGCAGTCGCTTCTCCTGCATGCCACGGCCCGGCGAGGGGGCGCGGGCGCGGCGGCAGGGTCCGCAGGGGCGCGTGGGGGGCGGGGCCGGCTGGTGCTGAGGCGCGTCACAGGGGGCGGATACACGCAGACGCACGAGGGCGTTGAGGGCGCGCCTGGGGGGAGCGGGCACACGACTAGGAGCAAGTCGAAGCAACCCACCGCTGATCCGCGCGCCGCCAAGCGCGCCCCCGGGGGCGGCAAGGGCAAGATGACGTGGACTAACCCGGCGCGACCGGACCAGCGCGCCGCTTTCGCCGCCGAGGCGGCGCGCTCGGCGGCGGGCAGAGCAGGAGTGGGATCAGGGCGGGGCGGGGCGGGCGCAGGGGGAGGTGGCCCCGCCGCCGCCGCAGCCGGCACTCCCTCCGGATACTCCCGCACGCGCGGGCGCGGGCTGTTGCGGGCGGGTGCTGTTCTCCCGCGGGCCGTTCTCCGTCGGCGCGGCTCCTACGGCGCCCCCGGCCCCTCGGGCGCCGGCGTGCAGAAACCACAAGGTAGGGTGGTGCAGGTTGACCCAATGAAACCCACCTTGAGAGCGCCAGGATCCAACCGCCTGAAACTAAAATGTGATGGTTTGCTTTCAAGCTTTGCTTTCTAATTCAACTTGCGCCGCTACAACAAGGCTACGTGAAGAAACGCAGCAACCAGCTGTTGCTCGCGCTGACGATGGCGTCGGCCACCACCACTACCGAGGGCAGCCGGCTTCGAGCAGCTGCCGCGGGGCGGGTGCGGCAGAGTCTCGCCCGGGCGCGCAGCCTGCAGGGCCCCGGCAAGGCTTTTCGTTTCGCGCGCGCAGGCGCAGTCATACCGGCAGGCTACAGGCCGCCCCATCGCAAGCCGGCGGTGGTGCACCTCTGCGGCAAGTTCCTCCGCACGGGCCGGTGCCCGCGGCGGTCGGCGGCTGGGGCCTCGCGGTGCATGCGGCGGCACGACGCTGATAAGGTGGCAGTGTGCACCCGGTGGTAGGGACTGATGGATGATGCTCGCCACGTCATCAAACACCTTTCGGCTCGGAACTGATGGATGGTGCTCGCCACGTCATTAAATGCATTTTGAAGCCTCGATTATTGAGTCGAAAGGCCTTTTATGACGTGGCGAGCAGTATCCATCAGTCCCTACCCGATGGCTGGCTGGCTGGTGCCCGGGCAGCGGCTCCGGCAGGGGCGGCGGGGGCGAGGTCAGCGGCGGCGAGGGCAGTGCGCAGACCTGCCCGCTGACGCACCGGTCCATCCCAGAGCGCATGCCCGTGTGCAGCCACTTCCTGGCCGGCATGTGTGCGGTAAGGTCTGATGGATAGTGCCCGCCACGTCATCAAACGTGTTTAGAACCCTCGTCTTTTGAGTTAAATGACATCCTATCACGCGGCGAGCACTATCCATGAGTCCCTAGTGCGCGGCGCCGGCGTGCCCGTACCGGCACGTCAACGTGGACCCAGCCTCTCCAGTGTGTCAGTCCTTCCTGCGCGGGTACTGTCCGAATGGGCTGCAGTGCCGCATGAAGCACACGATGGTGTGCCCAGCCACCGCCAAGGGGGGTGAGTGCCCCAACCGCGCTGCGTGCCGCTTTCACCACCCCAGGGGTCCCGGCGCTGGGGGGGCGGGGGGAAGCCGGGGGGTGAAGCGTCCAGCCGCTGCTGCGGACGCGGGAGCCAAGGGAGCCAAGGGAGCTGCGGGAGCCGCGGGAGCTTCGGCTACCACATGGAAGCGGCGCATTACGAAAGCGGCGACAGCGACGATGGTGGCAGCTGCAGGAGCTATAAGAGGCGCGGGAGTTGCTAGAGGTGCGGGGGGGGTGGGAGCCGTTGGAGCCTCGGTAGGGCGATGCAGGTTGACCGCATGTTGACCCCGTGTTGACCGCGCTTGGTTTGAGCAATTGAATATGACTTGTGTTGAACTGCTTTCAACTTTTGCTTTCACAGTCTAGTTGCACCACTAAAGCACGGGAGCTGTGTCAGCCACAGGAGATATGGCAGCCGTGGGAGCCGAGGGAGGGGTGGGCCGCGGCTTCAAGCCAGTGCGGATACCACCAGGCATGTTGACCCCAGATTGACCCCGTGTTGCCCGCGCTTGGATTCAGCGCTTGAAACTACCACACGAAGAAACGATTTTAAGTCCTGCTTTCAATTCAAACTTGCGCCGCTGTACTCAGGTGTGGGCATCGAAGCCCTCCCTGACTTCATCGACCTTGACGACGGGGAGGATCACACCCTTCCCTGTCAACCATGCCCGCCATGATTTTTGATATTCTTTACTAACATTCATTGAGCCCCAAGGCGCTTCACATGGTGAGCATTAACCAACCCCCTCCGCCAATTTATGCGGACAGACCCTGACGTCCGTACGTGTGTAAGGCCCCTGAGGTCTGTAAGGATTTTAGGCCTCATCGACGTGACATTAGACTTGATTTTTTGCGGAACATTTTGCACCTGTCAACGCAGAGCACAATAAACTTTCATGCTACCGGAATACTAGAGCTGGCACTCATCTCGGAGTAACGATGTAGGCTTAGCTAGTGGCGAATATCGATGTAATAATGAATCGTAGTTCCACCGGACTGCTGTATCGTAGCTCGTCTTCGCTGCGCTCCACACTTCTTAAACTCACACGCTTCCCCCTCCGCGGCATGACTGCGACTTTTTATGTGTTCCAGAAATTTCAACCATGTACGAATCTTATTATATATCCATCTATTATGTAGCCAACTGAACATATAGATGTTTAGAATCATTTCTAACGGGGCGACAGTCGCCACGGCAATGTCTACGGTTGCACCATCCACATGTATGTTCTAGGCCCTAATACAGTATCCTGAGACAGTATTCACTCCTTTCGCCTGCCTGTACCTTCCGGGGTCAACCAACCTCGCCTTTTAATTTTCGTTTCTGTTTAATCACAGACTTGGGTAAGGCATGTAGCTAATAAGCGTAATGGTGCCCCAGGAGTCTCCTCATTGTCACCCTCGTACTCCGTCCCGACCGGACAGGTGGCACGGGGGCCAGGGCGAAAGCCTGGTTCCGCCTCATGCACGCGGAAGCGTCTCCCTCTCAAACCTCAAGCCGTCAAGTCAAGAAACCCACCAAACCGTACGATCGGGAACACCTCCACCGTCCGGTCCGCCCCCTCATGCTACGGTCGAAATGACAACTGCATGATCATCGCCACGTCCTTGTCTCGTCATGATGTCTTAGTACGTTACCTGTAAACACAGGTTCCAGTTACTGGGCCGACAATCGTGCAATGCAAGCCTATGTAATTCCGAGACACAGAATACCATCCCTACGTTGTCCACGCGGAACGCGTTCTTAATGTTGGGGTTGTCGCCGAAGGGCGGCGAAAGTGAGTTGGGTGGAATGGCACTGTACTGACGTTGAAGTTGGGTGAAATGCTGCCGTACTAAATTGCATTTCGGGTGGAACGGCACCGCACTGACGTGGTAGTTGGGTGAAATGGCACCTTACTGAGGTGGCAGTTGGGTGGAATGGCACACGGCCCAACGTTGTCCACGCGAAATGCGTTCTTGATGTTGGGGTGGTCGCCGAAGGGCGGCGGGAGTAAGTTGGGTGGAATGGCACTGTACTGACGTGAACGTTGGGTGGAATGGTACCATACTGACGTGGAAGTTGGGTGGAATGGTGCCGCATTGACGTGCATCTTGGGTGGAATGGCACCGTACTAACGTGGAATTTGGGCGGAATGGCACACGGCCCTACATGGTCCACGCGAAACGCGTTCTTGATGTTGGGATGGTCTCCGAAGGGCGGCGACAGTGAGTTGCCGGCCTCGCGATAGCGCCGCAACTTTAAATTGAAAGCAAAACTTGAAACCAGTTCACCACTTTAAGCTTGAAGCGCTGAAACCAGGCGCGCTCGAACGCCACATTGAAGCAAATTTGAAAACAGTTTATCACATATTGCTTTCAAGCGCTTCGCTCCAGGCGCTTTCAACGTGGGTTTATGAGGGTCAACCTGCACCGCCTTGCCTCGCCCCAGATGGTCGCCGCCGCCTCGGCGTCCCCCTTCCGCCAGGGCCAGGCAAATGAATCTCTGATGAGCGAAAGAGAGACAGACGCTTCCGCGTGTTTAAGAAGGCACCATCATGTACTTACCAAGGCATGCGCGCGGGGACGGGTCGTGTTATCCATCTCAACTTTACCCTCGCAACCTTCTTCTGTCCGCGACAACCACTTAGCAGTAGGTGAGTGGAAACGCTCCCGCGGCACCCTGCCGTGAGTTCCGCCATCAGGAATGCTGTAGTCCACCCGAGCCAGTAGTGCGGGCCCAGGTTGTGCCCGCCACCGCCCACCACGCCCATCATGTAGCGGCGAAAGTTGAAATTACAGCAAAGATTGGAAGCTGTCCATATTCTTTCAGCTTCAAGCGCTGCAACCATGCGCGGTCTTTACGGGAAGACCATGGGGCCAGCCTGCACCGCCCAACCATCAGCTTGGGCCCGGAGGCTCTGTCCCATCGGGTGTACTGCTCCGATTGCCACGGGCCGGTGATTCTGTCGGTGTCTGCGACGAGCACCAGGAGCGGGACGGAGGTGGAATATAGGCCCTCAACTTAGGGCCTATCACCAGGCATCAACACCATAACGCGGCATATACAATTCAGGTGGTTACACTGACTGTATCTCATCCATTTGGGTGGTCCCACTCACTTTGCATATACAATTAGGGTAGTTCCACACACGTCATATCAAGCATTCAGGTGGTTCCACTCACTTCAGATCAAATATTTGGGTGGTTCCTGTGTGTGGCCCCGACTCCGCATGCTCTTGCATCGACACCGCGGCGCAGCACCGCAGAGGTTTAGAGTTTCAGGGTTTAGGGTCAAGGGTTTAGGGTTTAGGGTTTAGGGTTTAGGGCTGAACCCTAGGCCCCGCCTCTGCATACCCTTGCATCGACACCGCGGCGCGGCACCTGGGACCCGAGGTGGGCGTCGGATCCCCGGCGGGCTGCGTCTTCGCCAGCCCCCGCAGGATTCGCCCGCCGCCGATGTGTACTACCGCAAGTTGAAATTGAAAGCAAATTTGAAAGGTGATGCATCACATTTCCGAGTCAAGTGCCGACACCAGACGCGGTCAACACGGGGTCTCTCTGGGGTCAACCTGGTGTCAACCTGGGCCAACATGGGGTCAAGGATATCCTGGCACTCTGACCTGGGGTGAAACTTGGGTCAACCTGGGGTCAATTTGACGTCGACCCGGGTTCAACCTAGGGTCAACCTGGGGTCAACTTGGGGTTAATCTGGGGTCAAAGGTGGGATCGACCTGGGGTCAACATGGGGTCAACCTGCACCGCCCTACCTATGGAGTAGCCCGCCATGCCGATGGCGTCGGTGTCGATCCGCTTGTAGAAAATCGAATCCGGGTCGTCATTCTGATCGTACATGAACCGATCAACAGAGCCAACTAACATCCGTCAAAGGATATGGTTACTCAGCGGCGACCCCCCCTTCATTAAAGAACTGAGAGGTATATCACACGGCATAACACATTTTGAGCGTTGAATATGTCAAGAAGGCATTGAAAATGTCCGACCGCGTGCAGTGGAATCCCACCTCTCACTGAGACCCCAGTTTTCTTACGCTCAGTGTCGGGGTGACATGTCATACTTATCTCCTCGAAACTGAGGGTCTGTTTACTCAAGGATGGCGACCCGGTCGGACC
>Ga0307489_10001148_pt1 | contig 17307 bp, 13 predicted proteins | sample SB12metaG_FD_202247 | JGI IMG/M metagenome (GOLD analysis project Ga0307489, IMG submission 202247) | Sea-ice brine microbial communities from Beaufort Sea near Barrow, Alaska, United States - SB 1.2 | ecosystem: Environmental > Aquatic > Marine > Coastal | place: USA: Alaska | collected...
ATACAAAAATTCTTTTTGTTAAATCAATCAAATACTGCTATTCATTCTTTGATATTTTTTTTTAAAACAAAATTGTTTTAAAAATATTTTACACGTTTAACCCCCTTTTTTTGTTCTAATCTTTGGGCTATCATTTTTTTGATAAGTTTGCAAAATATTTCTTTTTGTTTAGTCAAAAAAAAAAACTTCAAATAAGGCCCCCTCCTCTCTATTGGCAGAAATGTATGTTTTAAATTTGTATTGTTTGTATTAAATGTATCGAAAAATAACAATAAAAGATCTTTTGTATGTATAAAAAAATTCTCAGAAAAAATCTGAGAAAAATAAATATTATTGGGATTTTTTTTTAAAATTTGGTCCCTTTCAAAGATTTTTTTTTTCTTATTTAATAAATCGATATTAATTACTTCTTTATTAGAATATAATCTGGTAATTTTCATAATGGTGTTAATTCTCTTAATGGAATTTGTTAAAATTAAATAAATCTCATTTTTTAAACGAAAAATATTTAGCAACGCCCCTAGTTTTGAATAAGAATTTTTAAATATGTTGATTTTGATATCAAAATTTGATATTTGTAACTCTGGAATTTTATACGAGTGTTTGATCGGATCAAAGTTGACAATATTGTTAAATCCTGAAAAAGAATCGTGAAAGAAAATTTTTTGGTGTTCGATTTGTGTGTTTAAAAGAAAGTTGATTAATTTTTTAAAGTAATAAATATTATTTTTTGATATTAAGTTTAAATCAAAAAAAATTTGTTTGACATTTTTAAAAATTTTTCCAAAATTTTTCCCCATAATAAAAATTTCTATTGATTCGATAAAATAAAGTGAAAACAAATTCATCCTCTCATAATTTGTCGTTTTAAGAATTTTTGGTCTTAAAAATTTTATCCAAAAATAATAACGTTTTAAAAATTTATTTAAAAAATACAAAATTTCTTTTGAAAAAAAAAAACAAAAAAAATGTGGCCAATAGCTGAACTTACAAAGCTTTATTTGGTTGTAGTTCCATTGATTTTCTATTATTGAAAAAAATATAAAAAAATATTTTCCGTTTCCTATTTTTATGTCTGAAAAAATATTTCGGATGATTTTTACAGAATAAAGTAATGTATTGAGAAAAAGATCCGAGAAAACTTTTTCAACAAAATCTCTCAAAAATAAAATTATTTCCGTTGTAAAATAAACTTCAGAAGTATTTCTAAAAGGCCTTGGATCAAAAATAAATCTATCTTTAAAAAAAGCGTACATAAAGTTTATATCCTTATAACTAAGTGTTTCAATAAATTTAAAACGCCATGAAAAAAAAAATATACTAGGTTTTTTTTTTAAAAGCCGAATAATGAAAAATCTAAGAATACCTTTGCGGATAAAGTTTCCATTGAACATTTTTTAAAAAGCAACATCAAATAAATAACTATAACCATAAAAAAAATTAAATGGCAGAAAAATTGCTTTTTTCGAATAAAGGGCGTTTGTTACATTTAGAATATGCTGGAGACGCTATCAAGATGGGTTCTACTTTAATAGGATTAAATAATGATTCTACGATTGTTCTTATTCGTGTAAAATTTTATGATGACAAACGAGAGGAAATTAATGACGGTGGAATTATTAATAAACTTGATAAAAAAATTGGTTGTGGACTTTCGGGTTTTACCACAGATGGAAGATTATTGATAGAAAAAATGCGACGATTCATCAAGAATCATAACTTTATTTTTAATTCCAATCCTTGTTTGGAACATTGTTCAAAAACATTGAGAGAATTTTCGTCTTTTGTCCAAAATTGTGAAAATAATGGTACTTTTATTTCGAGACCCCCGGGAGTAGGATTTTTATTATGTGGAATAGATTATTCGGGTACATTTTTATTTCAAATCGACCCTCTAAGTCGTTGTTTGAAAAAAAATATTTCTTCAATTGGTATTGTTCGTAAATATGCATGTGAAGCCTTATTTGAAGGTTATAGAAAGAGGATTTCGTCTAAAGAAATGTTTATTCTGGGAATTAGATCTTTAGGTGCTACTGATACGGACCAACCCTTAGAAGAAAATTATGAAATTGGGTTTATAAGTAATAGTACAAAAAAATTCAGAAAATTGCAAAAAAATGAGATAAAGGAAATAATAAAAAATATATAGACATATTATTTAATTAATATAAGTACTTAAATAATTCTTAACGTAACCTTATACTTCATGAATAGTATTTATTTATTTAATAAATGGACGTATTTGGATTTAAAAATTCAAGACATTTCGATAGCTCCCTATTTAGCTATAAAAAATAAATTTTCAGTATTTATACCTCACACTGCAGGAAAATATAATAGTAAAAGGTTTCGGAAATCTAATTGTCCTATTGTCGAAAGGTTGGTATGCGCATTAATGATGCATGGACGAAACACCGGAAAAAAAATTAAAGCCATTCGGATTGTCAAAGATTCATTCGAAATAATAAATCTACTCACAAACGAAAATCCTATTCAGGTTTTAATCAACGCAATATTAAATTCCGGCCCTCGCGAAGATTCCACTAGAATAGGATATACGGGAACAGCTCGTAGACAAGCAGTAGACGTATCTCCACTTCGTAGGATAAACATCGCGTTACAGCTACTAACTGCCGGCGCCAGAGAATCGGCATTCAGAAATCTCAAAACAATCTCAGAATGTTTGTCCGATGAACTAATTAATGCCGCAAGAGGCTCATCGAATTCCTACGCTATCAAAAAAAAAGATGAAATTGAAAGGGTAGCGAAAGCAAATAGATAAATTTAAAATTTAAAATTATTATAATTATGAAATTCAAATCTCTGTTTGAAATCCATAATAGTGATATTAAAAAAAGATTCTTTTAAAAGGAATTGTCGCCCACTTTTCTTTCTTTTTCTACTTAATTTATTTAATTTATTGTTATTTTCAGTTTTTTTTATTACAATTCTAAAATTTTGATAAGCTAAATTTTTTATTCCAAAAAATAAATAAAATCTACCTTTATTATAAATAGCTTCTAATCTATATAAAAAGTTTTTTTTCAATCGATTGTTTTGATATTCGGTTAAAAAATTTCGGAATACCTGATATCTAATGAAAAAAGAAACACTGAGTAAGATTGAAAAACCCGTGAAAAGATTTTTCCTACTAAAAGAACCATTTAGATATTGAATCGAAATAAGGATATTTAAAATAGTAGAATTTTTACCCCATCTAAAAACTTGAAAATATTCAGCTTGGGCATAACCGTAGCTAGAAAAACATAAACAGTGGTTGGCTGACAAAAAAATAGCAGGTATAGAATCAGGGGTTTTTTTGAGTAATCGAAGAGAAAATCTCAAGGTTTTTGAGACTAAAACTCCGATTTTTTCTATTACCGAAGCAAGAAGTTTCCATTCAAACCAAGAATGTGGTGCATATAAACAATGTAACCGCAATTTCAAATAAGCTTCTCGAAGTCTATTCTTTTTAATTAAAAAAAAAATTTCGAAAAAAAAGGCTCGTTTATTTTCTTTTTGAGAAAGATCTTTTCTGTCTATCAAATTTTTTATTAGAGAGAATTTTTTGGTAAAATATTTTTTGGCCCAATAAAATGTAATTCTCTCAATTAACAATTCGTTATTAAACATTTGAATAATTCTAGTATTGTTTTTAAAAATATCATTTCGTTTTAAATTGTTAATAATTAAGATTAAAAAATTAGAACTTATTTTTTTGCTTTTTTTTTTTTGAATAAATAAATTTATTTCCTTTCTCGTGAATATTTTATAACTAGAACGTTTAACTATCATAAAACATTTATTTTTTTCAAATAATTTTTCTACAAAAGTAAAAATATGAAAAAAAAATTTTTCATTCATGATAATCATCTTGTTATCTGCCTTTTGATAATGTTTAAATTTGGATAATGCTTCTAAATTTGGCGTATATTTAATTTTTCCAAAAAAATTTTTTTTCAAAATTACTAAAAACGTTAAAAAATTTTTATTATTTATTTGGTCATCAATCAAAAATGCATAAATATCTAAAAGTTCTGGAATGCCAATCTTAGATTTAAAATACTTTATTAAAAAAAAAACCAATTTTTTTCTATGCAATAAAATTCGGAAAAAAAGGTTATATGAATTTTTTTCATTTAAATATTTCCTATTATAAATGTCTTTCCTTGGTTTAGAAAAAAAACTTTTTCTTTTAAATATCATATCTTTTTTAAAACAAATTTGATATTTGGGATTTTTGTACAAAAAATTTGAAAATATATATATATTCCTTGATTTTATAAGTTTATCTACATTACCTGATAGTCCTATAAATTGCCGAGTCATTAATGCCAAATTATCTTTAAGCAAAATTTTTATTTTTTTTATTATTATATTTAAAGGAATAAAATTGATTCTATATTTTAACGAAATCAACTGGATATTTTTAAAAATTATTTGAATAAAATTATTTTTTTTTTTTAGGAGATTTTTTTCTTCGAATAAAAATTTTTCCAGAGTCACGGGATCTTTTTCCACCATTAAAAACTTTATAGTTCCCCTTAAAGATAAAAGTAGCAAACTAATTGAATATCTTTGGGATTTTTTATTATTAAACATGTCATTTATCGACCTTTTAAGTAAATATTTCAGTTCAAAAAAATTCCCATTCAGATGAACTATTTTCATTAATAATAAATAATTTTCCAAGTTTATAAAATTTTTTTTAAATTTCCAAAACAAATCTAAATTTTTGTCCTTATGATTTTCATGCCAATAAAATTTGTGAACAAGTTTATTGAATGAGATAAATTCAAATTTAGAAAACTCAAAAAAAATAAAAAAAAAAATTATTGCAATTTTAAAATTTCCAATAAATTCATAAAATAACCCTGTTACTTTATATAAAATATGATTTTCTGGAAAATTTTTCATTAAATTTTTTAGATGTTTAATCGAGTCAAAGATTTTTTCTTTCGCATTTTTATTAAAAGAAAATTTGTTCACTATAGTTGCTATCATATTAAAGATATAAATAAAAATTTAATAAATCAATAATGGAGATAAAAATGTTAGTTTTAAAAAAATATCGAAAAGCTTCCGTTTGATATTTGACCGTATTTTTTCCCAGAATATTTTCTTTTTGTTCCGCTTAATTTTTGCTTTTCATTCTGATTGTTTAAAAGAAGGCAACTTATCATGTTGAAACTGTTTTTAAAATCTTTTCCTTTAAAAAAATTTTTATCGAAATTTTCTCCAAATTTAAATTGCATATTTTGATCAAAATCCAATCTTAAAAATTTATATGAACAAAATAAGGAGGTGAGGGCTAAAGAATTCTGACAATGTCCTAGGAAATAATTTTCTTGTAAAGTAATTTCCAAAGAATACATAGAAAATAAGATTTCGTTTTTCTTAGCCTTTAATAATTTCAACCAATACCCCAAAAAAGTTAAAGGAGAAGGATAGAACAGTTGAAAATTCAAACTGCAAAATATTAAATTTTCCATCTTGAAAATATCATCTTTAGTATATGCATTGTCAGAAATATACACAAAATCTTTTGTTTCTGGTGCATATAGTTCCTCATATTTTGAAGCTAAAAGCATAGAAGTTATACCTAAAAGTTGAAGTTTTTGTCGTACTATGCTCTTCGTGCTCATAAATCGATCTACAATATTTATGCACAAATATAATGTCTTGGAGCACAATTTGAATTTAAAGTGAACGTCGATCAACCAGTCAATCAAAATCGATCTCATTTTAAAATTAATATCAGATTGAAATCTCATATAATCTGAATTTATTTTAAATATTTTTTGAATCTTTTTAATGTTTATAAAAACTTCCCAAAAATTTTCAGGAATACCCAGTGGATTGCCAAATTCTCGAAATTTATTTTTAACTGAATACAAATAAGGGAATACTTTGTGCTTAATAACAAGATCCCCTGAAAAAATTGAAAAAAATAAATCGAGCAAAAAAAAATCCCATATAAAATTACTTGAAAAAAGGCTTGAAAAAGAATTAAGAAAAATATTGGAAAATTTTTTATAATTCAAACAATTTATTAAAGCATAATTTTTTTTTACATTTTTTTTTTGGTTTAATGCATTGATATCTATAATATCATAAATTATCATTCTTACCCTTTTTTTTAATTATTTAAAAATATTATATATAAAATATCATTTCTATAAAATTTATAAAGATCAACATATATACATATAAAAATAATTTTTTTTTTACACAAGGAGTTGCTTTTCATTAAATAATTATTAAACAATATGCAATTTGATTTATGAGAATAAGATTTTTATCCCTTTTAAGAAATATTCCTTTTTTAATTCCTCCGATTAATTTAGAACTTTGGATTCTAGGAATAAGTCCAATGGTTATACTTAACAAAAATATTTTTCTTTTTTTAGAACACCCGAAAAAAATCGACTTATATTTTTTAGCATTGATTTGCCAGAAAATTTTTTTAAAAATTTCAAAGACTTGGTAATTACCAAAGGTATAAGGGATTTTAAAAATTTTTAACTCAATATTATTATTGTTAAAAAATTTGAACAAGAAATTATATTGCAATACATTTTTTTCAAAAATAAAAAAAATTTCCTTGCCCACAGGCACTGCTTTATTATTTTTCATTGGAAGAGAGACCGGTTTTGAAGAAATTAAACTTTTATCCTGATTTTCCTTATTCATTGGTAATATATAAAAATCAAAGAAATATACTTTTATGTGTTTTTTTTTTTTAAATCTTTTATTACCATTATCACTTTTGTTTAGGTTAAAAATAAAACTAATTGATGATTTAGAGTGCCATCTTTTGTATTTTTTAGTATTTCTAGCAAAAAGTAAAATCCGGTGGCTTGAACAATATTTATTTTTTAAAATAAAAATTTTTTTTCCATTTTTTTCTAAAAGAATAAACTGCTGGTCTTTTTCATTAAAAAAAAGTTTTAATTCCTCACAAAGGCTTTCTCGTATAGTTTTGTTAATCTCGTGACCAGGGGTAAAAGAAAAGGAAATACTTTTAGAATACGAAAGTTTTTTTTTTTTTTTGATTGGCTTTATATGATACTTTTCAAAAATTTCTGTTTTTAGTTTATATAAATTTACATATGTTAAAAACCTTAAAAAATTTTGGCTATTATATTTAAATCGATGGTTTAAAAATATAAATTGAAAATATAAAAATGTCATTTTTTCACAAAAATTGGTGTTCAATTCAAAAAAAAATTTAAACACCGGTAAATCTTTTATTATAAAAATATTAAATTTTTTGATTTTTTGATTTTTTATTGTTGAAAATTTTTGAATTAAATAAAATCCATTCAATAAAAATTTTGGAGAATCTATTTTATAATAGATTAAATATGTTTTTTGAATCGGCTTAAAAAACCTTTGCGTGTTAATAATGATTTTTTTCTTTCTCTCATAAAATTTTGTAAAGAAATTCTTGTTTAAACATAGATTGTTTTCTGTATATTTAATTTTATTTTTTATAGGTAGAAAATTTCGCTTTTTATCAATCATCAGAGCAAAGCCAAACATAAGGTTTGTCTAAAAAAAATTGGAAGGTACAAGACAAATATTATTTTAATAATGGTAATAAAAAAATTTTCAACCAAAATTGCTAAAATAACAAAACCAAGGTATGATATAAAATTTCACAAACCAAAAACCAAAAAATTGATTCGAAAACCGAAATATCCGAAAAAATTTCCTAAAGAATCGATAAGAAAAAGGTATTTAAAAGTAATTAAATGTCCGGATATTTCTGAATCCTCATTAAAAAAAGTTGCGTCAGCCAACACCTTGGTTTTTAGAGTGAACCCTAAATCCAATAAAATCGAAATAAAACATGCCCTAAAAAAACTTTTTAAAGGGAGAATTTTAAAAATCAACACTTTAATAAATTTGAAAGGAAACAAAAAAGCTTTTATTAAATTATCACAAGATTGTGATGCATTAGATGTATCGAATAAACTTGGTTTTTTATAGGTTTTTATTTTAAAATTTAATAATAAACATTTATAAATTTAAACTTTTTTTTAAATTATATATTTTTTATTTTTATTTTGTAAGAATCTTTATAACTAATGTTTTCGATAAAAGTGGATTTTTTTTCATTTTCATATAAATCTAATTTTTTTATTGTTTGATAATTTTTAAGTAAATCCCTATAATCAGACTTTATTAAAATATTTTTTTTATCTTTTATTTTTCCTTTAAAATCTATGCAAATCACCATGATGTCTTTTTCAATGATGTTTCTTCTTTTTGAGTGATGAGCCAATAATTTTGCTTTAACGAAGACTTCCCAAATAAATGTATAAGAAATTTGTAAAAATATTCCAATGATTTTTTTTTCCAGAAATTTGATCCCTTTTTTTTTAAAAAATTTTAAAAAGTTTTTTAAATTTTTTTTTTGTTTTTTTAATCTATACATCTGTTTAAATATTCCCCGAAACATTTTAATTTATTAAAATTTATCTGAAAAAAACAAATCTATTTTTCCTGTTCCCAGTGGAGCTAAATTACCAACCAAAATATTTGCTGAAACACCTTTTAAATTGTCGCAAACTCCAAAAACTGCAGATTGATAAAAAATATCGACAGTTTCTTCAAAAGAACATTTTGCAATTGGGCCCACATCGGTTTTATTTATCCCGTGCCGTGTAATACTCATTAATTTTCCGCGAAATGTCATTATATCGACCAGGAGAAACAGGTGCCTCGAATTTACATAACTTCCGTCGAATGAAATTAAATTTTTTAATTCATTAATCAAAACTTTTCTGGTGGCTTCAATCCCCAAAATTCTGCAAATTTCTAAAATATCATTTGATATACTTCTAGAAAAATCCACACCTATGTAGTTGAAAATATACCTTAGATCTACACCCTCGGTGTCCAAAACGAACTCTTTTTTATTTAAGATACCACCACCTCTAGCTAAGTTAAAATAATTCAAATCTGTTTTTCTTATGAATACTTTTTTGATATTGGGAGTCCCGAAATCTTTAATATTGATATTAGCCAAAAAATGTTTCATTCGCATCAAATACCTTTTTTCATAAGAAAATAAATTTAGTCTTTTTGTCCTATTTTCTTTATTAGCAAAAAAATGATCCCATTTTAGTTCCGGCCAAAAAACTTTAAAAAGCAATTTCACTAAACCAGAATTTTCATCCGAATTTATTATAAATAAAGGTAAAGGCTTAGATTTTTTCCTAATCTTTTCAATCAATTGGTCTATAGATAACTTTTTATCGACAAATTCATTTTCTTTTAACGTAATAGTCATTGTCCATGTGCCCAAATGCTGCATACCCAAACTTTCGTCTGGTATTTCAAAATAGTTTTCTAAACAACCGCGATCTTTTGAAAATATAGTTTTAAAAGGATCTGGATCATAAAAAAATTTCGAATTTTTTTCAATTGCATGAAGAGTTAAAAATTCTAACGATTGTTGGAGCTTTTTTACTCTATATGGAGATGCGGAACATTCTTTAAAAAGATAAATGGTCAGAGAAGGTGTTTTAACTGTTTTTAGCACACTAATTATTTCTTTTAGACGTGGTACCCCTAACGTTACGTTTTTCGCTGAAACCCCTGCATAATGAAAAGTATTTAAAGTCATTTGCGTCGCAGGTTGCCCAATAGACTGCGCCGAAACTGTTCCTACCATTTCTCCTGGATGAATAATAGATTTTCTAAATTGATTACAAATTTCGCATAAAATCCATTTGAAAGAATTTTTACATAATTTGTATTTTTGTAAGACTAATTTTAATGCTAAAGATGATCTAAGATATATCCGAAACAACATAGTTGCATTCATTTTATTTTCACATAGATCGCAAATACAGTTTTCATAACATTCAGAATTTCGTTTTGGGTCAATAGAATTTAATAGAAAATTTTCAACTAGCTTAATACTTTTTAAAATAAAAAATGGATCAGGTTTTTCTTTTATTTTTGAATTGATAAAAATATTTTGCCCATTCCAGATTATTCTATCGATATTAACAGGGAGAGGAAATGAGTTTTCATTTGAAACATAAATTGACTGACGTAAAATTTCTCTATCTCTTAGAATTTGGGAATATTCTTTTTCAATTATTTTTTCTAATTTTTTTTTCCTTAAATTATTTATTTTTTTCGAAAAACTAATCCCCTTTTTAGTTAATCCTAAACAAGGGGATTCTGTGTTAATTTTGTAAGCCATTTCAACTTCTTTATCTGATATTTTTGCCAATTTTAAATATTGAACTTCTAAATTGGCAGCATCCATCGAATCATCTCCGTAAAAAAATTCAAGAAGATTATTTTGTCCATTTCTAACCGTTAAATCATACTCAACTGTTAAGTCTTCCATTGCTTTACTAAGTCTTCTTTGTATATACCCAGTTTCTGATGTTTTGATTGCCGTATCAATAAGTCCTTCTCTTCCTCCCATAGAATGAAAAAAAAATTCATCTGGCCTGAGTCCGGTGATGTAGGAATTTTCAACAAAACCTCTAGTTTCAGGGCCGCTGTTTTCAAATGAAAAATGTGGTAAAGATCTAAAATTAAAACCTAATGGTATTCGTTTTCCTTCTACATTTTGTTGACCAACACAAGCTATAATTTGAGAAATATTTATAAAACTCCCTTTCGAGCCACAAATTACCATTCTTTTTATATTATTAGTCGTAGGCAAAACCTTTTGTGCAGTTGAACCAGCATTGTCTCTTGCACTGTTTAATATTTTATTTATTTGATTTTCAAAACTGGTCTGGATAACTTTTTTATTTAATTTACACCCCAAATTATTGGTACTTGTTTTTAAAATTTTTTTGACTTTACTCTTTGCGATTCTAATAGTACTATTAATGTGTTTTTTTAATTTTTTATCAGGTAAAGTATCCCCAATGCCGACAGAAAACCCATTAATAGTAAGCCAAGCATTTACCAAGATTTGAAAATTAGAAATAAAATCTGTTGTCTTTCCAGGGCCAAATTCTTTCCATGAAACATGAATTAGACTGCCAGCAGAAGATCCTACGGTTCTTTTATCAATTATACCACTTAGCAATTGTCCTTTTTTTATAAAAACGCGAGAATCTTTTGGGGTAATTATTGAAAAATCATTTTCAATGTGGTTTAGAGAAGTTCTTTTTAGATTTATTTTTGGAAAAACCATTGATATAATTTGTTTTCCTGTCCATAATTCAATAGGCTTTAAAATTGAAGGTACTGGGATTTCACCGTTCCAATCATCAATTTCCATTAATAATAACATGACTTCTGGTTTTTTTATGAAAGTATCTTTTTGAGTTAATAATAAACTTCCTATTAAGGAATCTTGTACAATTCCCATAACAGGTTTGTTTCCTTGTTGGGAAATTATACAATTAGGAACCATTAATAAATTCAATAATTCGGTCTTTGCTTCTATTGTTTGCGGTAGATGTAAATTCATTTCATCGCCATCAAAATCTGCATTATACGGGCTGGTCGCAGAAAGGTTCATTCTAAATGTAGAATAGTGCATAATTTTAATAACATGACCCATCATTGACATTTTGTGTAACGAAGGTTGTCTATTGAATAACACTATATCTCCGCTCTGTAAATGTCTTTCAACCTGAAATCCAATTTCCAAATGAATATCTGTTATATTTTTTACATATCTTAAATCTATTCTATTTCCATCATTTCTAATTATGTATTTTGCTCCAGGATGGGAGTATGGACCATTATGAACAATTTTAAGTAATAATTCTAAGTTGAAGGGAGTAACTATTTCTGGATATGTTAAATTTAATGCAATACTCCACGGTATTCCAATTTCATCAAGTTTTAAATTCGGATCAGGAGTAATAACAGTTCTCGCAGAAAAATCAACCCTTTTACCCATCAAATTCCCTCTTACTCTTCCTTCTTTTCCTTGTAATCTTTCTCTTAAAGATTTAATAGCACGGCCGCTTTTTTGCAAAGATTTGGGCAAGTTAGGGACATTATTATTCATATAACTACCGACATGATATTGTAGCAAATTTGTTTGGTCATTTATAATTTGAAGAGGAGCCCCCGAAATTATGGATTGGTATAAAGAATGGTTTGTTCTTACTATATCACCTAGTTTATAAGTTAGATCATCTTCTGCTCTTGAAGTAAGATCAAAAATAACAGATGGTCTTATCGTTGGAGGTGGAATGGGCAAAACTGTCAAAATCATCCAGTCTGGTCGGGATAGACTTGGGTTAAGTCCAATTTTTTTACAATCATTATCTGAGATTTTTTTGAAAATTTCGAAAATTCGTTCTGCTGTTAAGACACGGGTTGGTTCGCTAGTTAATTTTTTATCGAATTTCGCAATAATGCACCAACCATCTTTTGAATACTTAGGCTGAAGGGGTGTATTTTCCTCAATTAAATCTTCGCGATTAATTTTTTTATTTTTATTAGAATTACAAGCAGAAATAGATATCTTCGATAATAAAAATAAGCGTTTTCTGGGATTTTTTATTCTTAAAAGGTTTTTTATTTTGTTTGATTTTTGATTAGCTAACAATTTGGAAGTCGTATGATCGATACAACGCAAAATTAAAAGAAGAAAATTCATAAATCCCTCATGAAATATTGGTTTATTTAGTTCAAGATGCCCAAAGTATCCAGGGCAGTCAATATAAGATGCTAAATCTGTCTGACAAAAAAGGTCCTTGTCTATCGCACCAAGCCGTTGATCCATCAATCCTCCTTCTTTAGGATGATTTTTTTCAAATGTTAAATCTGAAACAATTTTTAACACAGAAATTCTTCTTATTTCATCGGGAGAAAGAATGCTAAATTGTAAAAATTTAATTGTTTTTTCTTCCACCATTTGTTTTTTTTATATTACAATTTAATTAATTAAAGTGAGAGCGTGATATAAAAAAATAAAAAATAAAATATAAATAATTTAAGGAATTTTTCTTAAAAAAACAATCCGAATAAGATCAAAAAAATTACATTTTTAAAATTTTTTACCAAATGAATTCCCAATCTAGGAGAACAATTCATGAGACTACAAAAATTTACAATTCGAGTGATATTATTTTAATTATAATTGACGGAAGGAATCCCCTTGGTAGCTGGTCTCGACTATTTGAAAATTTAAATAATGAATTCAAAAAAAAAATTATTTACGTTTTGAACAAATCAGATTTAGTTCCTGCTTTTGTAATTGCTAGATGGTTAAGACTATTTTCTCTTTATTATCCTACAATAGCTTTCCATTCTCTTGTTAAAAAATCTCACGGAAAAACAATTGTTTTGAATATTATAAAACAAATAAGGAAAAGTATCTATTGGAAAAAGAAGAATTTATTTGTAGGAGTTCTAGGATATCCAAATGTTGGGAAATCTTCTCTGATAAATACATTAAAGGGAAAAGTAACGACAAAAAGTAGCCCTTATGTGGGAGAAACAAAAACATGGAAATTTATCAAGTTATTTAAAAATATTTTCTTAATCGATTCTCCTGGCATAGTATTAGAATCTTATACCAATCTTATGCTTTGTCAAATAAAAAAAAAAATTGGAAAAATGCCGCATGGGGAAATAAGCATGGTGCCAAATGAAATTATTGATAAGATTTCATGCAAATATAGAAATAAAAATCCCTTTAACATCGAAATAAAAATACCAAAAAATAGCCTTGGTAGTAATAAAATAAAAATATTTAAAAACTTAAAAAAAGGAGGAGAGATTGATGAAAACAAAGAAACAAGAAAAAAAATCAAGAAGTTTATGAAAAGTAATATCCCCTGGTTTTCTCCTATACCTTCTTTTAAAAAAAAGATAATAAAGATAGAGAAATTTAAATTTAAATTAAAAAAAATATTTAATATTGGAATACCTATCTAGTTCAATTTGTAGAGCGACAGAGTCCTAATCTTTTGGTTGACGGGTCAAATTCTTCGGCGGGTGAAAATTTACCATGATAGTAAATAATTTAAAAAAAAAGTTAGATTCTGAAAAATTGCCACGTAGATTTTCATCTTTTTATAAAACCTTTAAAAATAAATATATTAGATGGAAGTTATTATTAAGCCAAATTAAATTAAAAAAAAAAAATAATATTGAATCAGATTTCTTAGATTTTAACATTTTAACTCAATATAATTTTTCTAAAAGTTTTATCCATAGATTTTCAATTCCCTTTGGATTGATTTTTAAAAAAAAAAAAATATTCCTCGTAACAAAAAAATTTAAAAATCCGAAAAAAAATAAAAATACCTTTATTGCTAAAAATAAATCTTTTACCAAAATATCAAATAAATTGATTTTTAAAAATTTTAAGAAATCTTCATTCCCAAAAGAATTTTTTCCAAAAAATCACGAAATATGTCTGATTGATGATAGACTAAGAATACAATATCATTCCAAAATTTACAAATTTTTGCGACTTTTTGGAAAAAAAATAATTTGGGTCAAAATTGATAAAACTTTCAGGGAACAAATACTTCGATCTTTTACTAATTTAATCCACGATATTAAAGAAAATTTTATTCAAAATACCAAACTTCCTATACAGGTATGCATCAAGCAAAATATAAATAATATTGTTCAAAGTTCTGCAAGTTTTGATGATGTTATAAAAAAGTATATAAAAGCCTAACCATCTTTGGGGTTTTAAAGCTTCAATGTAATACACTTTTTAAAAAAGAGATCCTACTAAATGTCCTTGGATGCAATCATACTTTAAATTTTTTTAATGAAACTTTGAGGACACCCAGCAAATTTTTTATTAATATTATGACACAAATAAAATCAGAGTTCATTATAAAGATATATACTATGAGTTATCAATCTGATAAAAATTTTATTTATTTTAAATTTTTCGATACTGAAATTTTTAAATTTTTTTTTTTGAATCAAATTATTATATTTTTTAAAAAAAAAAAACCTAAAAAAAGTAACAAAAACATGCCCGCAAAAATCAATATGAATTTATTGGACAATCATACAGGTAATTTAGTTTTTTCTTTTAAAACTAGAGGTAAATTATTTCTTTTAACAATATTCACAAGCTGGAAATTTTTAAGTTTCTTTTTATATAAAAAAAAATTTTTATTTGTTTTTAATCTATCGATGTTTTTCAATAACTTTCTAATTGTAAAATATTTAAGCAAAAAAATTTTTTTTGGACAATTGTTGGTAACAAACGATAAATTTAAAAAAAAAAAAAAGTTTAAATTAATAAAAACTTTTTTCTTTTCTTTTTTATTCATTCAAACCACGCCCTTTGGTGGAAAAATATGGGACTTTACTTCAAGAAGAATACTTCATGATATAATTTTTAATGAAACTAACAAAAAGGCTTTATTATTTTTTGGGTTTTTATTGAAAAAGGTGGATCTCGCGTTTTATAAACTTAAAAATAAAAAAAAAAACTTTTTAAAATTTATCTATGAACAAAAAAAACTTTATCTTCAATTTATTTTCGAAAACAAAAATTTTAATTATACCGGGGAGAATTCTTCCGTTATAAATATAGAAAAAAAAAAGATTTTAAAAAAAACTTATGCCAAACCCTTTAGTTTTATTAGAATAGAATTGGATCTAACTTGCCGTGGATTTAATTCTTGGAAAAAGTTTCATCAAGAAAGTTGGGCTGCCTTTGAACCAGAATATCAGGATATTGATATGTGCACAAACAATGAGAAATGGGGAATTTTTGAAAAATGCGAGTCCGTTGTTTAATAAAGACTAAGATTTTTTTCAGGTTGGAAGAAATTAAAAAAACCATAAGCTATGCCGATAAATATAAAGGTATTTGAAAATTATGCGATTAGTTATTTATTTTTTACTAAAAGTTTTCAGGTATAAATAATATATCTTCCTGTACCCAAATAACGAAAACATGTTTTCAAAAGACGTGACACATTTTAAAAATAGCAATTAAAAAACTAAAATAGAAAAATATATTCATCTAATTAAATTTGGGACATATAGATTCCAATATTTCCAAAGTTGATACACATGGTGTAGAAAAAAATAAAGAGATGTTCCTTAAAAAAACCGGTTTTTTTTGTCGAACAAATGTATGATCTTGATAAAAGCTTAAAACCATCGATAATGTGAAATAGATCGCGGCGGAATGTTTATTTTTTATGGAATTGAGTTGAACGGGGTTTATTTATTAAATTACAAAAGAAATTTTTTTAAAATTAAAATAAACATGTTGAGCATGAATCACGGATCATTTACATTCTAGTAAAAAAAAAATATTCTTCCTAAATTATCAGATAAGATTTTTAAATCTTTCACATCATACTTTTTATTGTTACCAGAGTTCCAACCCAATAAAATTTTGGGCCTCAAAATATGGAAGAAGATTAAAAAACTTAGAGAATATGAAAAAAAAAATTAAAAACTTCTTTGTAAATAAAGGTAATAGGACTTGGGGGAAACTTTGTAGAGAATGCTCGGAACTTATAAAAGAATTCCCCATTTTTGATGTTGATTTTTTAGGTACCCAAAATGTTTATTTTATAAATAAATTATAAAACTGTCAATTGGTAAATTTTTCTGACCAAAAAAGAATGGCCTAAATAATTTTAAAAAAGATTTTCCTCTATGGTTAGAACATAATAATACATTAGTTTGACAAAATAGTATGACTTTAAAATATATTCACTTATTTTTAAAAAGTTATTTATTCTGCTGTCGTAAAAATAAATATTTTTTCTACAATAATTAAATATTAAAATATAAAAAAAGATTTATTTTTTTTTTATTTTTAGTAAAATAAAATATGAAAAATTTATTTCATTTTGAGCATATAAAATATTTGAACGTTTTTTATAAATTTAATAAAAAGGAATTTTTTTTTCATAAAAAAAACATTTTATTTTTTTTAAATCGCTTTTTACAGCAATTAAGATGTTTTTTAAACAAAAAAAAATTATTTCTTATTAAAAAATACTTAAAATACCAAACATATTTTCAAAATTTTTATGGTGATTTTAAAATAATTCATAATTGGTGTAAAAATAAATTTTTAGGTTTGGATAACTTGTGCAATCATAGAAAAATTAAAATAAAAAAATTAAACAAAAGTTCATCGACTAAATCATTTTTTGGTGATATTAGAATTTATGAAAAAAAACAAGATTATTTTAAAACAAAGTTTAGAAAAAAATGTTTTAAAAAGAAAAAGTTTAAAAGAAATATACCACTAATTTTTTATTTATATCCAAAACGTCTTTCATCCCTAGAAAAATCTATTAATTTGGGTAGTTGTGAAAAAAATATTTTTAAAAAAAGAATCCACCTAAA
>Ga0307489_10001149_pt1 | contig 17306 bp, 28 predicted proteins | sample SB12metaG_FD_202247 | JGI IMG/M metagenome (GOLD analysis project Ga0307489, IMG submission 202247) | Sea-ice brine microbial communities from Beaufort Sea near Barrow, Alaska, United States - SB 1.2 | ecosystem: Environmental > Aquatic > Marine > Coastal | place: USA: Alaska | collected...
TAAATCTGAGCGGAACATATGGGTCGAATCGCTTCATTTTCCGCAACAAGGCCGAGAATTTTGTTAGCACATGGCCTTCTGAGTCTTCCTTGGTCTCCCGCATTGCGGCGTCATCGAGTTGGGTTGCAGCGATAGATTCCCGACACGGTTCTCGCGAACCGTATCAACAATGGCCAATGAGATTGACCCGAGGTTGTCAATATGAAGCCGCGATAGGCGGCCACAGCGAAGTGCTCAAGTTCCTCCGCGAGGAGCGATGCGAGTATGACCCAAGAGCTGCTAACCGAGCCGCTCGATCCGGAAACATACGGTGTATGGAGATTTTGTATGAGACCTGTATTGAGCAGGCACGCGAGCGGCCCGGCGTGCGGTCGTACCCTGACAGAGTATGCTTACACGCCGTTGAAAGCGGCCAAATCGATGTCTTGAAAAAAGCGTGGGCGTTACAGCCAGCGGTTTTCCTTGCTGAATATCATCAGTTTGAGGCTTTGCGTTTCAATGTATTCACGATGGTGCAGGCTGTTATAACCGGCCGAATGGACATGATGAAATGGCTTCTGGACAATGGCTGCCCGTGAGCTCTGCGAATGATTGCGTGGCGGGGCGCGGGTGAGCCGGGGAGCCAGGGGTCATTCAGCTGTCCACCAACCAGAGAGAGAGAAACGCTTACGCGTGTATAGAGAGGATCCAGGCTTTCGCCCTGGCCCCTGTATCATCGCGTCCACCAACCAAGATGGTTCATGTTCAGTTTGGAAATGGAGGAAATATGTAGAAGATGCAACGTTGGATACATATATAGACGGGATAGCACCTTGAATATTTCAGCTCGTCCGTGACAATGAACGTCAGGTTCTTGTGCAGCAGAGGCGCGTTCACGCTGGGCGGCTGCGACTGCTCGTCAGCACATCCGTGTCCGCGACATCCACTCTGGCAGCAGATGCCGCAGAAAACGTTCTCGGGATGAGTGCACGACGTGGTCCGATCGCACTGGCCGCAATAGTGGCAGTGCGGGCACGTCGTCACGGCGGGTGCGTGCGGTGCAGCTCCAAGCGGTAGCCGCGCAAGTTGAAATACAAAGCGTATGTTGAAAGCAAATTATGATCGACTAGTAGAGGAGAGGAGAGAGACGCCTCCGTGCGTATAAGGAGGCACCAAGCTTTCGCCATGGCCCGCGTAGTTGGTCATGATATCGTCTCAAGCGCGAAAGCCATAGAAGCTTGCAACACGGGTTTTGACACCGTCAACCTGTAAGCTCTGAAACCATAGGCACCTTCAACACGGAACTGATACTGTCAACTTTCACCACCCTACCAAGAACTGCGAGCGCGTCAGAGAAGGTGCCTCCGCCGGACACATCCGCCATCGAGCCCGGTGACCACCTGCACACAACAATACACACACAATCACAGAGAGAGCTAGGCATGACTGTGGGTAAATGCGTGTGAGACAGCGTGCGTGTTTCATCAATGCTTCAGTACAGGGAGGCGGTGTATCTGCATCACTGTCGGGCAGTCGGGAGGCGGTTCGCAGCATCAGGTGACGGTGCAACTGACCGTGTGAACATAACGAAACGAAACTAACCGCAACGAGACGAACGAATCGACACGAAATGACGGAACGAGACGTAACGAGACGATATAAATCCATCAATGTGCTCATCAAGCGAAGGGCTCCGTTGGTCATGGCATAAGCTTGCATCCCCAATGCTTGGTCGATATCGTTTCGTTTCGTCTCGTTCCATGCTTTGTCAATCATTTTGACATGTCGGGTCTCAAGGACGCCCGGGTCGGGGGGGACTCTCACGCACCGATGGAGGCTTGTCGCCGACGAAGCATGTGGTCGAGATGTTGGCCTTCAGGCTCGAGAAGATGTTCACCGCCGGCGACGGACTTTCACACGTCCACTTTTCGGCTCAACAACGTGACACATTTGTTGTCTGAACACGCTCGGTGGCGTCAGTTTGTCGTCAATTTAAGGTCATAAGGGGCTCAGGTTGAGCTGAAAAGCGGACGAGTGGAAGCCCCTGCCACCGGCGACTCGGAGGGCAGGTCGAAGTCGTCCTTCTCGAGGAGGGCCGCGAGGTTGCCGACAGCAGGGCCGGAACTGAAATATGCAAGTCCGCATGAAAGCCGAAACGGGGGACAAGCCGTGCCAGGCCCCGAGGCAAAAACCTGGGAGGGTACGAGGTCAGCTGCAGCTGTGGCGGCTCCAGTTGCCCGGCGGCCTGAAGGGGGAGGCTGGACGGCGGCAACACGCAGGCCGGCAGCGGCGGCGGCGGCGGCAGCAGGGTTCTGCACAGGTGCACTACTCTCTGACCATGAGCAGACATTGAAGGGGCGCCGCGTGAATCAGATGGGGCCGCCCCTGCCCGACCGGCGTGCCGAGGACACGCACCAGCACGTCCACGAACTCGCTCTTGGCCTTCATGCAGGGGCTCCAACTCGTCCACTTCTCAGCTCAATCTGAGACGTTCTTGATGACTGAACCACCGAAACCACCCAGCGTGTCCCTCATAACGTACGTATGTTGAGCCAGTATAGAGAGATAGGCGCGTCCGTGTGTATGATCAGGCACCAGGCTTCCACCCTGGCCTCTGTGGCCTCTGCGGCATCTGTGAGAGACACTTCCGCGTGTGTAAGGCAGCCTTATGCTGAGCCGAAAAGTGGACCAGTGTAAGCCCCGCGTCCATGTACATCAGGTCCCCGGTGGTCTTGTCGAGCAGCAGCTTCACGGGCAGCCCGACCACGGCGGCGGCGGTGGCAGCGGCCATCTTACACGTTCGATGTGGATGTGAATGTGGATGGGCGCTGTTTGGGGCCGGATGGTGTGATGGCTTGTGCCCCTGGTCGCGAGACTTGAACCGGCGCGAGATAATGCCACTGGCAGTTGTGGCAATCATATCCAAATGGCCTCGTCTGGATATGGGAATTTATATTGGTTCTGACTTCAGAGCTTGAATACTATGCAATTGCCTTCCGGAATGCACACAACGAAGGCCCTGACATATCCCGCCGTTTGCAGTAAAATGAGTTGAATAATGCCATGAAAAATGCAGGGACAGAAACGAGTGTTGTCAAAGCCGTTTTATCGGACCAGGACTGGGAAGGTTGGAAGTTCCTGTCTCCCCTTCTGGCCACTGGCTTTACTTCTTTAGACCCGCACCACGCCCTTCGCCTCTCTTCCCAGCCCCGTCAGCGCCCGCAGGTGCGTGCGCGCGATGCATCCCCACCGATATCTCGCACTGTCCGTCGGTCGATGTCGTTGACTATCGGTGCTATCCGTTACACTTGGAGTCTTGGAGTCACTGACAGCCACAGCGTTCCTCAATAGCGTGGTCCACTGCTTCTACCGCCTCTGTGTGAGTGGGCGCGGCCGCACGCTCTGTCGCCTCTCTCCTGCCTCCTACGTTGCCCGTTTCCCACACTTCGCCATCAACATCTCACGCTATCGCGCTATCCGTCGATCGGTGTAGCTGACTGTGGGTACTATCGCGTTACACTCACGTCCACCACAGGGTTGCTCTCGTGTTCTCCTCCTCCGAGAAGAAGCCATGGAAGCGACGACCGTCGCGGCTATGCTGCGCGGAAACGTCACGCGGTGCCCGCAGAACGTGCTGGTCGCGTCGGAGGCGGAGCGCATAAGCGCTGCGGCTGCCCAGGTAGGGCGGTGCATGTTGATTGTCTAGGCTAACAGTATCAAAACCCGTAGTGTTGCAAGCGCCTAGATGGTTTCAGCGCTGGTTTCAGCGCTTGAAACTAGAATAGTATAAACTGCTTTCGACGTTTGCTTTCAATTTCAACTTGCGCCGCTACTAACAGTCGATCTGCCAGGAGACTGTCAAGAAGCTCGTCGTGAACCGCGCCAACGCCGCGGTCCGCGTGTTCCAGACCTGCATCGCAGAGGTGAACAGCGATGCGCTCGCGGGCCATGCTGACAGCATCTTATTTCTTTGCGAAGAAATCGAAACGCTGAAGCTCGTGAAGGATATCTTCGAAGACTACGGTAGGACGGTGCTGATTCTGAGCTGACCGTGCTAGGTTGCAACGCTTGATGTTATAATGTGATGAGCCGCGTTCAGACTTTGCTGTCAATTTCAGCTTGCGCCGCTGCACTACGGGTACACCGTCAAACTCGAGCAACAAGACAACAACATCCGCTACTCGTTTGCCATGGTTATCAGCTGGGTCCGGGCCCGCCGTAAGCGTTTCTGACAGCTTCTCCGCCGCCTGGTAGGGCAGTGCAGGATGGCCCTAAATTGACCGGGGCTAACCGCGCTTGGTCTCAGGGCTTGAAACTAACATATTATGAACCGCTTTCAAGTGTTGCTTCCAGATTCAACTCGCGCCGCCACATCCAGGTCCACGACGAGCGACATCATCAGGGTAGGGCGGTGCAGGTTGACCCAAGGAAAATCCCTAGTTGACCCCAGGTTGACCCCAGGTAGACCCTAGGTTGACCCCAGGTTGACCCCAGGTAGACCTCAGGTAGACCCCAGGCTGACCCCAGGTTGACCCAGGTTGACCCCAGGTCGACCCCAGGTGGATCATGGGTTGACCCCGGTTTCAACCTAGGTTGACTTCGGGCTGACCCCAGGTTGACTCCAGGTTGACCCATGGTTGCCCCTTGGTTGACCCCAGGTCGCCCCCAGGTTGCCACCAGGTTGATCCAGGTTGTCCCCAGGTTGACCCCAGGTTGACCCCGATTTGATCCCAGATTGACCCCAGGTTGACCCCAGATTGACCCCAGGTTGACCCCAGATTGACCCCAGGTTGACCCCAGATTGACCCCAGTTTGACCCCCGGTGCACCCCCGGTAGACCCCAGGTTGACCCAGGTTGACCCCAGGATGTCCTCAGGTTGTCCCCGAGCGTGTCCACCGTGCTTTGTGTCAGCGATTGAGGCTAAAATATTACGGGGGCCAGGGCAAAAGCCTGGTGCCGCTTCATACACGCGGAAGCGTCTCTCTCTCGCCTTGAAGGTAAACTATTATGAACTAGCTCTAACACTATAAAGTTTGTTCAAGTTTTGCTTCCAGTTTCAACTTGCGCCGCCACATGAAGGCCCAGGCGGCGCTTGTGCTTGAAGCTCAGCAGTTTGGCGCAGGCATGCTGGCTGACGGTGGCCAGGAGGATGCGTACGTGCTCGCTTAAACTCAGTGTCGGAAGGACATGTCCTGTTTATCTCCTCGAGATCGAGGGTCTATTGACTCAAGGATGGCGACCCGGTCGGACTTTCGGCTGGTCGGTCAGTAGGATTTTCGAAATGGACAGTTCTGATTGGTCGAACGGGAGTCGATACCATACCTTCGATACCAGATCCGACACTGAGTTTAATGCATTCTGCTGGCGGAGGGGGTTGGTGAACATGTGAGCACAATTGATGGAACTCGATGAGGCTCGCTGAACGATTGTAACAACAGTAGCGCGTGGTTTTATGGTTTTACCTGGTAGGACATCAGTCGTCAACTGATATGCTAGCAGACTTTCTTGTCTGTACCTGTAAGGCTGTATCCAAAGTATAGGAGCTGCTAACGAATGGATAGCTCTCCACCTCTGCGTTCCTCATTCCCATTCCCGGCTAGCGCCGCGAGGTTGACACCTGCAGCCGCCCGCAGCCACGCAATCGCCTCATCGCTCCATCCCCCACCCCACTTGGACGGCCGCACCCCCTGCATCGCCTCCAGCATCTCCGCTTATTATCCAGCACACGTTGACATCCCCCCCGCTGTCCGTTGGAATAAAACGAGCGGCTAAAGGAAGAAGGTATATTTCATCAACAAATTCAGCTGTTACAAAGCAATTGAATCGAACGATGATTCATTTATTTGCTTTTCCTAATTCCCCTCCCCGGCCACCGCTGCAAGATTGACACCCACGGCTCCCGGCAGCCACGCAATCGCCTCCTCGCTCCATACCCCTCCCCCCTTGGACGGCCGCAGCCCCCGCCAAAGTCGATTTCCTCCGCCATATGTGCTGCTAAAGGAGCAGGGTGGTCTTCATTAAAATATTCAGCTGCTAAAGCAATTGAATAGAATGGGGGTGTATTTATTTATTTATCTGCGTCTCCTATTTTCCTTCCCCCGCCAGTGCTGCCAGGTTGACACCCGCGGCACCCCGCAGCCACGCGACGGCCTCCTCGCTCCACCCTACCCCCCCCTTAGATGGCCGGACTTCCCGCATCGGAGCCAGCTCCGCCATAAAGTCCGAGCCCCCGCACCCGCCAATCACCGCGTCAAACACCGCGCGGTCCTCTGCGCCGGGCCGTGCCACTCGTGCCCGGGGTACCTTCAGCTTGAATGGAGTACCGTTAAGTATTCAGCTGGACTATTGCCAGTGGTTTCAGGGACAAAATGGAGTGCCAGCTGAAAGTGCTAGCTGGAACGTGAAAGAGTGACCAGACCAGGGTTGCAGGAAAGAGGATGCGGGCAAGTGTGTACGGGTACACCGGCACACTATGCGCAAAAACTTAGGGAACGAGCGGCCACGCCACGGCCAGGGAGGAGGATGCGACGAGTGTTCAGCGTGCGGGTAGACATGTACACGATTGAGCGCACAGTGAGTGATCGGGCGGCTACGGCCCTACCTCCACACACGCCAGCAGCATACGCGCGCTGCCGTATATCTCTGACGTGGCGTTGAAGGCAATAATATCATCTCCCACCAACCCGTCGAGGTCAGCATCCAGTGCCGCATTGGCGTCCGCAACCAGGCTCTCCGTGCACTAGGGGCTTACACTCGTCCACTTTTCAGCTCAGCGTAAGCACTTTTCGAGAGATACGTTGGGTGGTTCCAGTGACAAAAACGGCTCAGGTTGAACCGACATGCGGAAGATTGGAAGGAAGCCCCTGCCGTGCACCGCAGCCCCAATAGGCGCTGCATGATGGCCAATCGCACCCCGGTGTCGTCTTGGGCCGCTGCCGGGAACTTCAACAACGCCCCCACTGCCGCCGCGCCGCTACTTTCACCGCTCATCCCCGTCTCGTTCCATCTTTTCTCCACCCCCAGAACGTGGTCCGACCCCATCACCGCCACGACCGGGCCAGGCTTAATATCACGCGCAGCCTCCTCGCGGATGGTGTGTGCTAGGATGGCGTCGCGCTCGTCGATACACACCGTCTCAAACGCGTCGCCGGTCACTGGCGCCGGGAGCGCTGCCTCGGGGTAGGGGCGTCCACTCGTCAACGTCTCAAATTAACCTGAGCCGTTTGTGGTCACTAAAACCACCCGAACCACACAATGTATTCCTCGAAATTTGCTCAGGTTAAAGCCGATTACTGGACGAGTGCAAGGCCCCCGCAAAAGTGCTCAGGTCAAGCGGACGAGGGTAAGCCCCTGCCTCAGGGTGGCTGTCAGGCAGCAAGAGCCTATAGTTCCGCTCGCTCTGGTTGCCGAAGGTCAGGGTCTCGCACCGGATTTGTGGCAGCTCAACGTAAGCATCCTCGAATGATCGAGTCAGGTTAGCTTACATGAGGATGAGGAGGGATGAGCTTCCGCGTGTATAAGGAGGTACCAGGCTTTCGCCCTGGCAACTGTAACAGAGATGCTTCCGCGCATATAAGGAGGCACCAGGCTTTCGCCCTGGCACCTGTGACACAGACGCTTCCGCGTATATAAGCAGGCACTATGCTTTCGCCCCAGCCTCTTTGGATAGCTCACATGAAAGCACAACATCACACAGCCTTGCCGAAGGTGGCGTCGAGCTCGGCGAGTGTCGGGCAGGACAGCAGGCGGCGGTACGTGGTCTCCTTGGGCCGGTCACCATACACCAGGCGGGCCTCGACGGCGAAAGCCGCTGCGTATACCAGCGGCTCCGCAGGCAGCTGCGTCGTCAGTCAGGGCCGGTCAGTTGTTGCTTGCCAGGTCATAGGATGCCAATGAAATAAAACGAGGGTTCACACGCGTGTCGATGACGGACGTGGCGGGCAAAGGTCTGCTCGCCCTGGTGCTTGACACGTCACAAGATGCTATTTTACTCAAGAAAGAAACGAAGTTCGAAATGGATTCCGATGACGTGGCGGGCGATACTTGCGTGTCCCTGCCTTCATGTGCAGCCAGAATGGGCTCTTTTCCAACGGTAGCGCCTCGAGCCGCAACTGATGCGCCACGCGGGTGATGAACTGCAGGCTCTCATTGGCCTCGATGTAGTGGCGCAAGTTGAAGTTGAAAGCGAACGTTGAAAGCAGTTTATGATGATCTAGTTTCAATCACTGAAACCATAAGCTCTTTCAACACGGGGTTTGGATACTGTCAATCTGCACCACCCTGCCTCGACACCCGCGATGTGAATGGCAGCAAACACCTCATTGAAGTTGAGGGCGGTGCCGCGGGCGATAGCATGCTCCGGACACACAGCTGTCTCGACTACCACGCTGGCGGGCTTCGTTCGATGGACAGGGCCGGACGACACTCAACTTGCGCATCTTCGCGGTGTCAAGCGCCTAACAGGTGTCAATCGGCAGCTTAACTGCGTGCCTGATAGGTGTCAAGCAGGGATGACTTGAGTGGCGTCAGGGACACAGCCACGACCATAGCTACTACAGCTACCGTGGCCAAACAACGGCCTGTGAGCAGTGATGGCTGAAACCCAGGTGGAGAGGTGGTGGCGCGTCGGAGGTCGGGCCCTGCCGCAGTATGTGCTCGGCGGCGTCGTAGTTGTTGCACAGGTGCGATACGCCGAAGATGGTCACCGCCTGCAGGCCGTCCACGGCCGCTAGCACTGTGCCGCCCCCGCTTCCCTCTGTTACCATTGGGAATGGGACGCTCTCCACAACGCTCGCGCTCCCGCTCTCCTCCGCTTTCACATCCACGTCCACGCTTGGGACTGGGACGTCCTCGAAACCCTTGGCGGCGGGGGGCGGGCGGGGCTGGTCCTCGACTTGGTCCGTGAAGGCCACGAGTGGGGAGCGCGCGCCGCGAGCGGCGACGCGGCGGGACGCGGAGGCCGGAGCAGCCGCGGCGGCGGAGCCGTGAGGACGGCGGTTTGCGGCGGAGGTGGCATTATCCTGGGAGCGGAAGCAGCGGCGCAGGGGCGCCACGGGGGCTCTGACGGCGGAGGTAACCACGGCCGACGCCATGTCCAGAAGCGAGGGCGGATCCTGGGAGACGAGACGTGCGACGGGGCGTCCGCGGTCCAGTGCTGCGCCGCGCAGCTGAGGATGGCGATGCGGCGACGCGACGGGTCGTCGTTATCCACTTTGAACCCGACTCGGCACCAGACGGCAGCCAGGGTATTCTTAGATGCGTCCACTTTTCAGATCAACCTGAGCTGTTTCTGTCCCTGGCACCACCGATCCATCACCCAATACATCCCGCAAAAGATGCTCACGTCAAGCCGTAAAGTGGACGTGGGTAAGCGTCTGGACGGCGCACGCCATTTTATCTCACACCAAGTGCACTACTCCTAACGGTCAGCTCCGTCATAACGCGCGGCGTCTCGGCTCAGGCCCTTTGGGTGGTGGACGTGCGTCGGAAGCTCGTTTATGCAAGGACGGGCAGTTCCGCACACAAGTGAGGCAGCGCGGTAGTTCGGTAGTTCCGGCCTGGCTTGAGGCACACGCTCGCGCCGCGTTTGGGGGTGCCCAAGTTGAATGTCAATACAGATGTCACTGAAGGAGAGCAGAGACTGGAGCTGAGCGGAGACTGGAGACTAGAGCGAGCAAGCGGACACGCCTCGGTGGAGGTGGAGGTGGAGGTGGAGGTGAAGGGGGAGGTGGAGGTGCGGGCGGCGGCGGCGGCGGCGGCGGCGGCGGCGGGGATACGCCGGGATTGGGTTAAACAGGCGAGGGCCATGGCGAGGGAGAGGGCGAGGGCAAGGGCGAGCCGCTGGGTGGGGATCCTTGGAAGCCCCGGGATCCTCCAGCTGGCGTCACGGAGGCCGGCGCCCAGGAGGGAGGCAGGGGTTACTGAGGCTGGAGGGGCTGCGGCAGAGGGGGGTGAGGCTGGGGGGCGTGCGCCGGAGGCCGAGGAGATGCAGTCCGCGGATGCGGGGGGGCGTGCCAAGGAAGATGGCGCCATAGCACGGGCTTCCGAGGAGCAGCCGCCCAGCATGCAGTGCTGGGATGACGTGCTCGGGCCGGGGGCTGATCAGGTGTGGGCGGATGTAGGGACTGATGGGCATTGCTCGCGACGTCATTAAACTCATTTCGCACCCTCGTTCCTTGAGTTTAAGAGCATCCTATGACGTGGCCAGCACTGTCCATCAGTCCCTATGAGGAGGTGGGCCAGGCGTTACTGGATGCAGGTGGCTATGTACGGGGGGCGAGGGGCTGGTAGACAGAGGGTTGAGGGGGTCGAGAGGGGCGAGGTGGAGATGGCGGCGAGAGGGGTAAGGGGGCCGGGGGCGGGGGACGAGGGGCATTGGGCGGGGGTCGCCGGACACCGCGCGATGGGAACACTTCCTGGGTGCTATGGCGCAGGAGGCTATGGCGCAGGTGGGCGCATCCCTCCTTTCCTGGTCGGTACACTAGGCGACCGATGGCGGGGTTCCGAAGCGTTCCCCTGTTAACTGCATGCCGGTGCGGGCTGTCCCTTGAACTATGGGTTCGAAGAGATAGATTATGGTTTTCATATGTGCTCATCATATGAGCTAGTGTAAAGTATGTGAAATGCGTCTGGCGCGAGCGAAACGCTCTTGTAATACTTGTAATAACATACCATGACAAAACAGGTGAAGCTGATAGGCTGAATGATGTACAATCGTGCTGGCATGCATTAGTTTAATTCGCCTCTGGGGACCAAGCCGGCGGCGGGCCCAATATTGGCTCGGGGGCTCCACAAATTGTAGGATTCGAATACGCCGTCCATAAATTCATAAGTTACTCCCAGTAGCGCGCTCGGTGCGATACACATTCGACGAGGACGAGCTGCTCATCATCAGCAGTGCGTTTGGACTTCATACAGTTTGCATGTTTGGCATTTTACACTGTTCTTGCTAGGGACTACCTCGTGGCGTGCATTATGTTCATGTATTTTGGATACACTCGTACAAGTACAGACACAACAGTGCGCCAGCATAGCAGTTGATCACTCGTTTCCTACCAGGTGAAACCATAAAATCACATGCTATTGTTTGTTGCAATCGTTCAGCGAGCCTCGAGTCTCACATGCGCTGACCTGGTGAGCATTAACCAATCCCCTCCGCCAACGGACTGCTTTTTTAGCGAGCACGTAAGCTTCCTCCTGGCCGCCGTCACATGCTGGCGCCGGAATCCTGAGATTCAAGCACGATTCCCGTTCGGGCCTTGGAATAGCGTCGCAAGTGAAGGTTGAAGGCACACCTTGAAGCAGTTCATAATAAGTCAGCTGCAAGCGCTGAAACGCTGGGGACAACCTGGGTGAACACTGGTACCGGTTCCAGGCCGGAAGCCAGGGGCCTCCACGTACACGCGGACAACCTGGGTCAACACGGGGACCAATTCCAGGGCGAAGGCCTGGGGCCTCCGCATACACGCGGAAGCGTCGGTCGCTCTCTCTCTCTGGTTCAACATGGGGACAACCTGTGGTCAACCTCCAACGCCTTACCTGCATCCTGTCTTTCGCCACGGACAAGGCGGCGGAGAAGCTGTCCGGAACGATTTCAGCGTCCGCATACCAGCTGAGAGTCATCTTGACAAAAGAGTTGCCTTTGAATAGCGTGAATTTGACGGCGTATCCGTATTGTAGTGGCGCAAGCTGAAACTGGACACAATTTTTGAAAGCGGTTCATCATATCACAGCATTAAGCGTTGATACCAAGCACGGTGCACTCGGGGTTCAATCCAATCACGGTGCACGCGGGGTTCAATATGAACAGCCATTCCGTAACCTTCGAAAATGTCCTTGACGATCTCCAGGGTTTCGATTTCTTCGCAGAAGCATACGTTGCTCTGAACACTGCCCGCGAGCAGGGGCTTACACTCGTCCACTTCTCAGCTCAACCTGAGCCGTGTCTGACGCAAAATCCATCCCATACACCCCCTAATACCCCCTGATACTCCCCAAACCCCGACTCAACAACCCCTGAATGCACCCCCTATCCCACACAAAGCGCTCACGTTGAGCTGAAAAGTGGACGAGTGTAAGCCTCTGCCGTCGAGCTTGTCGCCCTTCACTTGTGCGTTGACTGCCTGGAACACGCGGACCGCGGCGTAGCGGCGCAAGTTGAATTTGAAACCAAAATTTGAAAGCAGTCCATCATGTTTCAGTTTCAAGCACGTAGTTCCAGGCGGTTTCAACTTGGGTTTTATAGGGTCAACCTTCACCGCCCGACCGCGGCGTTGGGGCGGTTCACCCCGAGGTGCTTGACAGTCTCCTGAATGTAGCGGCGCAAGTTGATAGCGGCGCAAGTTGAGAGTGAAAGTGTAGGTTGAAAGCAGGTTAGGATATGATAAGTTCAAGCACTGAAACCATTGGATAAGCGCTTTTCACATAGGTTGTGATACTGTCAACCCACGAAAGCCAAGGCGAAAGCCTGGTGCCTCCTCATACACACGAAAGCGTCTCTCTCTGATACTTTCAACCTACGGGGGCCAGGGTGAAAGCCTGGTGCCTGCTCATCATACGCACGGAACCGTCTTTCTCTGATACTGACAACCTACGGGCTCACGGGGGGCAGGGCGAAATACTGGTGCCTCCTCGTACACGCGTGACTCTCTGTTACTGTCAACCAGCACCGCCCTACCTGGACAGCCTCCGACGGCATCGTCACGTTCTGCGGGCACTTCTGGACGTTCCCCGGGGTCCCCGGCATCATCGCCGCGACGTCCTTCGTTTCCATGGCTGCTTATTATCGGAGGCAGAGGCGACGTTAGCAGCGTGCCCCCGAGGACGCGAGTGTAACGCGACGGCACCGACAGGCGGTGACACCGACCAGCGGACAGTGCACGATATTCGGGGTGAACGGTGGGACAATCGGTGACTCGGGTGCCCGGGGGGGATGGCGTCGGAGCGCGCAGCCGCGCCTAGCGGGCGGCAGGCTGGCGTCCGGCGACGCTCCCCTGGTGTACGACCTATATGCGGTGTCGAACCATAGCGGGAGCCCGGGCGGCGGGCACTACTCCGCCGCCGCGAAGAGCATACACGGTGAGTGGTGGTTCGACTACAACGACTCGCGGGCGTCCGCGTCGGGTGCCGCCGGGGAGCAGCGGGCAGCTCGGAGACCTTAACGACTCTTCGGTGGCAGAACCGGTGGGCACGGGGTGGCTCCAAGAGAACGGGAGCAAACCTGTGACGTGTCGAGTGTAACGCGATAGCACCGATGGTAAGCGACACCGACTGGCGGAAAGTGCGAGGTGCTGCGAGTGTACGTGCGGGGCCTCGGCGACTGAACGCACGGACCTGATGGCGGTGGGAGGCGGTTGGGAGGCTGCGGAGGGAGGCGCTGGGTCTGTGGTCGCGTCCGAAGAAGTGAAGTGACGGCACCAAGATTACCGAGCAACCGTTTTTTGCAGCCAACACGTTACACTTTTTCGTCGTTCCCTCGGGGTCGCGGTCTGTCGCAAGTCAGCATGTCCGGCCGTCATGTGACGAGTTGACCTGACAACAACGGGCTGACCTCATAACGGGCTGACCACAACGGGCTGACCGAGTAAAGCGTTGGAGCACACGAGCTTCGGAGCCGGTGGCACACAACGACGCGCCGCCGCCTTGCAACAGGTGCCCGCCTGCATCCCACCGCCGCCTACGCCGCCATGGACCCCGAAGCAAGGCACCGCGCGTGCGAGGCGTTCCGAGTCAAGCTGAGCCGGGACACGGGGATCAACCTCCCCGTCGCCACTGCCAGGAATTATTGGAAACAACTTGCGAGGGCGAAGGCGGTGAGTTGGTCACTCTTCAGAGCAACGCCGGGCTCTTCTATGCGAGCTTGGGGGATGCGATCACACAAACGCTCGCGCTCGTCCTCCCAAACCAATTAAAGCTCGCATGGTGGTGCCACCGTGAGGCGGCGGAGGTACACTCGCACCTGGGGGCCATGGGCAAACTCGGCAGTAAGTACTGCACCAGTGAGGGCGTGGAGCAGAATCCCGCGCAGGCTGCTCATTGGTTTCAGAAGGCTGCGGACCTGGAAGACGTCGGTTCCAAGGCCGCCCTGAGCGCCATGCTTTTGCAGATGAAGCCTCAGGCTAGGGTCACGTGGGACGCGCCGCGCGGGTCCGAACTCTTACGCGAGGCTGTAGAGCAGGGCTGTGGTCAGGCGCTTTTTCAACTCGCAGTCTGCTACTTGAGGGGCGAGGGCGTGGAGAAGGATGCTGCGCACGGGCTCGCGCATTTGCGGTAGGTTGTCAGCCACACAGACCCCACGAATACAACCGCCCAGTCGACGCTAAGCGACTGCCACTACCTGGGCGATGGCGTGGAGGCCGACACGGTGCAGGCGGCGTTGTGGTGCCAGCGGGCCGCGGAGGGCGGTGAAGGGCAGGCTATCCATAACCTGCCAATCATCCTGAAGTGCGACCTATGCAGAACAACGCCCGCCCGCCAGCTGTGCACGCGCTGCCGGAAAGTGCGCCACTGCGGCGCTGCGTGCCAGAGGGCGCACTGGAACCGCGAGACGGAACCGCACAAGGATCACTGCCGCCGCACTGCGGAGGCGTCTGAGCAGGAGGCGGCCGCCGCGTCCACGCCGGCACCGTAGGGGACCATCCAGATACTGGCAGCAATCATGTGGATGAGCGACTTCATCTGCGGAACAACGTCCGCGTTCCAGCTGTGCGATCGATATTGTTGGTGTGCTACTGCGGCCCCGAGTGACACGCGGGACACTGCGAGAGCGAAACCAGCACGGGGCACTGCTGCTGCCGCGCCGCGGAGGCATCTGAGGAAGGCAACGCTACCAGCGGCGGCGTGTTATTGCCGTATGCGTCCTCATCTGTTTTTGGGGGGTCACTGAAGAGTCATGTCCTCAACCGCCGCAGTGAAAGAAGTAGCCAGTGACGTCCTAATGGTGACCAGCCAACGGGCTAAAAACCTCGGGTGGGAAAAACTCAGATCAGTTCTTGACCAAAAAATGTAAACCCTGCCTCGCAGCTTCCCTCTCCCCTGGCGGTGCCCGCCTCATCGCTCACACCACCGGTTGCTCAGCCGCCGCTACGGGATTCCCGCTAGCGTGGCCGGGATCTAGTCGTGAGTGTCAGCGAGGAGGCTGACGAGGTGCGGGTGTTGACAGTGAATGTGTCCTCTGCCTCGTGCGGCACGCGTGAAATCGGATATGGGCATCGCCCATCATCCTTGACCATTCAATTTCATTCAAAAATTCCCTCCTTTGCTAATGTCCCCATATATTTCAGAGGTAGTCCGCGTAGCGGCGATGCGGTCGACGGCGGCGAATGGAAGCGCTGCCCTCATGCCTCCCATGCCCGGCAACGGTGGCACCAGTCATACACTCGCGCCCTGGAGCGTCGGCAATGTGCGCACTTGAACGTCCATAATTGTACAACATTCATTTGATCATTTCTAGCGCTATAAGCATGTTGTGAATCGAATGAACAACGCTGGAAGAACAAAGTATTAAGAAGTTCGTGTGATAGTCAAAAAGCAAGCACGTCGTCATAATTCATGTATCATCGTTTGATTGTATCGTCGACGTCCTGATGTCTGCCCGCCCGCGGGGCCCCCCAAACTCGTATTCTGGTACCAAGGGCGTCCCCAAGCTCGTCTTCCGCACCCAGTTCTCGCTGGCAGCGGCAGCCTAGCAAGTCCACTCGCTCCTCGAACAATGGTGCGCCCATGCTCACTTCAAAACGTGCAGCCGAGGTGCCCTCCCGGAGTGAAGTCCGCGCAACTGTTTGCTTGTCCTACGGGCAACCCCTCGCCTAGGCAAGAGCCAGCTGCTGAATGGACCCGGCGAAGTCGACGGACCCGGAGGACCGGAAAGCGGCTTTACCTAGATGTACCCTCGGCGTCGCTAGTCTCCTCCTAGGATGACACCGTTTCGTGCATAATCACGGCCGCCACCACCCACACCCACCCTAGAAGCCCCGAAATCGCCGCCGCTGCAATGGGTCCCGCCGCCACCCCCCCCACCGCCGCCGCCGCCAACCCCGCCGCCGCCGCCGCCGCAACCCCCACTGCCGCCGCCGCCACAAGCCCCGCCGTCGCCACCACCCCCACCGCCGCTGACGCCGCCGGCGGCAACGCCTCCACCCACCCAACCCACAATCCCACCATCGCCGCTGCCGCCATCACACCCACCGCCACCCCCTCCGTCACCCCCACCGCCGCCCCCCGCGCCGCCGCCGCCACACTCACCACTGCGGCCACAGCCGCCACTGCCACTGCCGCGACGATCTCTCCCCACAACCCCAGCCCCCCAATCGCTTACGCCGCCGCCGGCAACGCCACCCCAACCCCCAACCCCACCGCCGCCCCCACCGCCATCGCCACTACCACCTCCACCCACACCCTCACAATCGGCACAATGGGTACCCCAACCGCCCCAACCGCCCCCACCACCCCCGCCGCTCCGAGCATTTCCGCCAGCCGCACCCGCAGCACGGCCGCCACCACCGCCACCGCGGCAATACCGCGGATGAGGAAGGGATAGAGGTAGAAAATCAGGCCCAGTAGGAGGACGAAGTCGTGGAGAAACCCGGCCTCAGAATATGCTACCACCACCAATACACCCGCCGCCACCGCCACCGCATTGACAACGGGGGCGGGGGCGAGGGCGGGGCGTGGGCGGGGACGGGGGCGGGGACGGGGGGCGCCGCCGCCACCACCGTCGCTGCCGCGCTGCGGCGGCAACCTTCGCGCAGCGTTGCGATGCTCTGCTCCGCTACGAAGTTGCGGTTGAGGTGCGGCGAAAGCGGGCTGTCGCAACCGCACTTTGGCGCGATGCCCTGCGTCAGCGCGTGCTGTCGCAGCTTTAACAGGCAGGAGTTAGGTCCCGTGCAGGTTGACCCCACGTTTTCCGCGCTTGGCTTTGGTTCGTGATGGTATAATACGAAAACGGCTTTCCAACGTTGCTCTCCATTATGCTTGCGCCGCTACACTACGGGTACACCGTTAAACTCACACCATGTGTCAACAACAAACTCTATGTCAACATGGCTATCAGCTGGAAGGTGGTGCGTCCGGCGGCGGAGGACGCGGTGGCGGTGGAGGACTCGGAGGCAGTGGGGAGTCAGGCGGAGGACTCGGTGGCGGTGGAGGACTCGGAGGCGGTGGGGAGTCAGGCGGAGGACTCGGTGGCGGTGGAGGGCTCGGAGGCGGTGGAGGACTCGGAGGCGGTGGGGAGTCAGGTGGAGGGGGGCTGGGTGGCGGCCGCGGCGGCGGCGGTCGTGGCGAAGGTGGTGCGTCCGGCGGCGGCGGTGGACTCGACGGTGGCGGTGGT
>Ga0307489_10001151_pt1 | contig 17302 bp, 11 predicted proteins | sample SB12metaG_FD_202247 | JGI IMG/M metagenome (GOLD analysis project Ga0307489, IMG submission 202247) | Sea-ice brine microbial communities from Beaufort Sea near Barrow, Alaska, United States - SB 1.2 | ecosystem: Environmental > Aquatic > Marine > Coastal | place: USA: Alaska | collected...
TTGATGCGCTATCACTTCACTGTGAGATTTTATCAGTTCTTTTATTAGGTCGCTGAGTTAACGTTCAAATTGATGTTCTTCCATTTTACGTTGGCGGATTTGATGGGTCGTAAAGCCAACAGAGCCATAATGATTTAAATCATTACTCAGACAGATACGGTTGTACTGGGTCAGAGATAGGAAACCTGTTTTACAATGTATTGGGTAATACGGCTGGTTCTTTATCAAATAACGGCCCGTTTACCTTCGCAATACCAGCAAATAATGGATATGAATACTGGCGAGACATCTTATAGCAGTACTGCCGATTCACTAGCAGCGTGGGCATTGAAATCGGGCGATGTTAGTGCGCCTGCAGCCGTTTGGCTGTTCGCTTCAGGTCTTGTTGCTTTAATCGGTGTAGCGAGAAGGAAAGAACGCGCTTAAGTTAAACCTTAGATTGGTATTATTAACCCCGCCCGGTTGCGGTTTTTTTATTGGCCATTGGTTTAATGTTACCTGTCTCTTCGCGTTAAGCCCTGCGATTGTCTATCTTTGCCACCGACGCACATATTCACCAATAATAGTCTGACAATCAGCGGATGTATTCTTTTACTCATAAAGCCGATGTAGACGTACGATAAATTTTATCCATGTAATTATTTTGTCGTTCCCTTTCTTTGTTTATCACATAGTAAAAAGCATTTTCGTATTCTATTCGTAGTGGTCTGGGCATGCATCAAAGTTAGTTAAAAAAGTTTTAATGATCAAATGACTTGACCCTTTTTTCCATATCACGGGAGCGGCCATATATGTCTTGTTAATTTGTTACAATGGGTGCATTGTTAGTTGATAATTGCCTGTTAATAAAACCGCTTTGGAAAGTGCACAAACTCAATACGAGATATAAAGCGTGTCATGTATAGGAATATCATTTTCACATTAGCCATACTTTTTAATCCATTCCAATCCTGCAATATTCAATATTCAATATTCACCCAACCATGGCAGCCCTCGATGACAGCACACACTTTTTAAAAATAGCCATCAAAAAAAATAGCTGATTTCAACTGGTTTGACCAATAAAAAGGTAAGGTACTTGAAAAAAATAATAAAAAATATATTTAAAGTCGCAGGTTTAAAGATTGAAAAATCAGATCCTTTAGAAGATGCAATACCCATTGAATATAATCATTCGCCATTTTTGCCACGGATATATAAAGAATCCCTTGATCGATGTTTGTATTTTTTGGATATGGTAAATAGTGTAAAGTCGGTAGATGGTGACATCGTTGAGTGCGGCATTTCAATCGGACATGGGGCACTTATGCTATCGCTTATGGGCGACTATATTGGTCATGCGCGAAATTATCATGGTTTTGACTCTTTTGAAGGTTTCCCCACCCCAGATGAAAGGGATGAGAAAACTCCAATTACTGGTAAAGGATATTGGTCGAATCCACCCGAAGTCGTATATAAGGTACTTAGGAATGGGGGTCTGTCAGAAAATTTTATTGAAAGTAACATCCACTTACACAAAGGATGGTTTAACGATACTCTTGATGAATATTATGGGAATATAGCTTTATTACATTTAGATTGCGATTTATTTGACTCCTATAAACTTTGTTTAGAAAAATTTTATAATAAAGTATCCCTAGGAGGAGTGATTATGTTCGATGAGTATAACGATTCTCGTTGGCCGGGCGCGACTAAAGCGATAGATGAATTTTTTGCGGACAAACCTGAAAAGATACATTCCCACGAAAAAATGCATTCGAAATATTATGTGAGAAAAGTTTAGCGTTTCAGAATTATAAAAAACATATGGAGGCTCCCGTGATGTCAACTTACTACTTGCCCCTTCGTACTGATTGTCAGTACAACTTACGTTTGAATCTTGCATTGTCGCTAGTCCCTTGTGTTGAGCATAGTCTAAAAGTGGCCCTCAGTAATAAAGGGGCGCTACTTTTAGGGGCTCGACTGACCAGGGCTCTGGCACCGTGTATCAGTTGTTCACGTAAGTAACAGCCGCCTCGCCTAGTGATACCGCCCATTTTACTGATGTTGCCAGAGGCGTGTTGTTTAGGCGCCAGGCCTAAACCTTCGAACCAGCTAAAGCTGTTCTAATTTATGCCCTACAAATGAGTGGGAAGGGCGGTTTACATCCCAAGCATTATTAGATGAAAGTGCAGTGCTCGCCTGTATAGCCTGTGTAGATTTCGCAGCTCAATACTCAGCCTATGGTTCCCCCTGTCAACGCTTCGACACCCTAAGATGTAAAGCTCATAACTCGGGGCCTCGGCGGTGTGCTTACCTAACCAAGTAGAGGACTTACATCCGGGGCGGCCTCCGCTCCGATCTTCTACCGATTATTCTCGGCGTACCGGGTATTTTGTTAATTGCTTTACACAATTGATGTTGGCGATAAGTTATCAATGAATAGAAATATGAAAATCAGGAAGTTAGGTCTCGCGCTTTTTATATTCACAACGGTTTCTAGTTATGCCATATCTCAAGATGATGGCGATGGGAATCATTCAAATAATAGTCAAAGATACAAAGCTCTACTGGAACACAGTATCAATATGATTGAAGTGATCCAACAGATAGGGTTTGTACGACGCAGAGCCAGCGGCCAAGTTCAGAGATAGCATTGACGTAAACCCGATGAGAGAAATTGATAGAGATTTGGGGGAATCTGGTGGCGGCATATACGACCACTAGCGATCAAACACCTAATTAAGTAAGGCATAAAGCGGACAAAAATAATTATTGCTGGTGTGGTTTTCAAATACAAAATAGTGGTAACTTTCGCCCACAAAGTGTGACTCTTTTTGTTGGTTAAAATAGATGTAAATATGGAAAATATGCGGCAAGATGTATTTTTATTTTATAAAAAATGACGTTTTATTCTACCTACACCCAAGAGCGGCTTAAAGTAAATGTTGTCTAGGATTTACAGCCTCCAATGTCGTTGTGAGCTATAATAAGACACTTTGCCCTACGATTACCAGATGTTCTAAAAGTAGGGCAGAGGTCAGCACCGCGTTGCTGATTTTTCTTGTCAATAATACATTAAGATGACCGATGCTCCGTCAAGGGCTTCGCTGCCAATGCTAGTATCCAAAACGTACCGCTCCTTGGCTCACTAACCTTCTTCATCTAAGGTCATCAGTGACGTATTACCACCAGTAGCGGTGGTATTAATACTGACAGCTTTTTCTGTTAATAATCGTTGCATTAAATTATCAAAATATTTTGAACTGATCACTGGTAAAATTGCACCTTGACGTTCTGCTAATTTCTCACTGATATAATGTTTACGGTCGCAATGACTATCAACAACAACACCTGATAATCCAGGTTGTGCCAGCAACGTTGTTAAATGGCATAACCGGGCAATTTGAAAAATATTCTCATCTTCGCCTGTTGCAATAAGTTCATCTCTAAAAACTATTGCTTGATCATAAAACAAGTCAGAAACAACCGAGATCACTGTATTACCGGTTGCCAAAGCCGTTACGACAGAAAGCAGCCAAAAGTGAAAAGTAACATTTTCGTCAGCAAAACAGATTATGTTGCCACGATTTTCTAAATATAGAATATTAGACTCACCTGTCGGGCCCGGTAAAGCAGTTGGTTCCTTCAAGTGTTTTTCAATATCATTTAATTGTGAGCGCGCCGCTTGTAACGTATGAGTTAAATCGTCTGCTAAATTATCAAAGATATCGATATGAGCTATTTTTGCTAACACTTCGCTAACACAAGATATACGGGTATTTAATTCGGTCAAGCGCCAGATTTTTTCTGCTGTACTCGCTCTGTCCATCAATAATACGGCTCGCGCATCAGTATCGCTGTTTGAGGTTTCTGCTTGCTGTGGTATTAAATTAAGTTTCTTGGCACCGGGCGTTGTTATTTCTTTAACTAAACGCGTTAAATAATATGGGCCACCTGCTTTTGGCCCTGTACCTGAAAGACCACGACCACCAAAAGGTTGTACACCCACAATAGCGCCAATTATATTGCGATTTATATACACGTTACCTGCTCGTGATAGCTTCGCCAAATTTATGGCTCGCTGTTCAATGCGGGTATGGATACCCATAGTTAAGCCAAAACCTGTGCCGTTAATATCATCAATGACTTTTTCTATTTTATCGCCTTTAAAGCGAACAATATGGACACAAGGGCCAAATACTTCCTGCTTCAGCGCGCTAATATTCTCTATTTCATAAAGTCGCGGCGCAAAAAAGAAATGTTCGTTATCTGCTATTTCATTTGTTATCTCATCAGAAATATCGCATTGGTATAATAGTTGCCCATGGGTTTTCATATAGTCACTGTGAGCATTGAGTGAATCTAGCGCTTTTTGATCAATGACAGGACCTACGTCAGTACTCAGTTTTTCTGGGTTACCCACATGCAATTCTGCTAATGCACCTTTAAGCATGGTAATAACATTATCAGCAATATCTTCTTGTAAAAATAACACTCGAAGTGCAGAACAACGTTGACCTGCAGATTGAAATCCTGAAGAAATAACATCATCAACGACTTGTTCAGGTAGGGCGGTAGAGTCAACTAACATACAGTTTTGACCACCCGTCTCAGCAATAAAGGGCACTTGATCGCCACCTCTATCAGCCAATGTTTGCGAAATTATAGTCGCTGTTTTAATAGAGCCAGTAAAAATAACCGCTTGAATACGTGCATTAGGAATAATAACACTACCCACATCACTACCCTTTGCAATAACGGCTTGTACAACGCCATGTGGTAATCCAACAGATGTCATTAGTTCAATAGCGCGCAATGCAATTAAACTTGTTTGCTCGGCTGATTTAGCTAACACGGTATTACCAGTAGCAATTGCAGCAGTCACTTGCCCTATAAATATAGCTAACGGGAAGTTCCAAGGGCTGATACATAACACCACACCTCGGGCTTCTAAACGATCATCTTTTGCAAGTTCAATCGCTTGTTGTGCATAATAGCGACAAAAATCAACCGCCTCTTTGACTTCATCAATACCATCTTGTGTCGTTTTCCCTGCTTCTTTGATGCATAAGGCAATTAACTCGTCCATATGATGTTCAAGAACATTGGCAACACGGCATAATAAGGCCGCGCGTTCAGATACAGGTGTTTGTGACCATGAAGCAAATGCGTTTTGAGCTGTTTCGATCATCGCGAGCATTTGATCCTTGCTGTGATGTCGTTGAAAACCAATAATTTCACTACGCTTTGCTGGGTTTCTAATAGCGATAGACCCCTCTGGCACATCATTTTCAGAGAACAAGTTATTCGCAAGCCAGTTATCCAGTGATTTTTTTAAAGGGGTTACTGTATTGATATCTGTTAAATCTAGGCCCTTGGCATTATCTCGACCAACACCTTTTTCATCATGGTATAACGCGATGGGTTTGATTATCTGGCCGTTATATTTTTCTTTTAAGCGATGCATTTTTTCAACGGGATCGTGAAGTAAAGATTCGACCGATTGTGACTCATCAATAATGGCATTAACAAAAGAAGAGTTAGCGCCATTTTCTAACAAACGACGCACTAAATAGGCGAGTAGATCTTTATGAGGACCAACCGGTGCGTAGACGCGACATTGAACATTTTCATTGGTAACAACTTGATCATATAACGAGCTACCCATGCCATATAGACATTGAAATTCAAAACTTGTTTTGTCATTGCCCGCCAGTTCAACAATAGTCGCGACAGTATAAGCATTATGCGTAGCAAACTGTGGAAAGATGGTATCTCTATATTCTAATAATTTTTTCGCACAGGCGAGGTAAGATACATCAGTAGAAGCCTTGCGAGTGAACACCGGAAAATGCTGATAACCACCTTTTTGGCTGTTTTTAATCTGAGTATCCCAATAGGCACCTTTTACTAAGCGCACCATCATTTTTCGGTCAACACGCATGGTTAGTTCACGTAACCAGTCAACTATAAAGGTGGCGCGTTTTTGATAAGCTTGCAGGGCCATCGAAAAGCCATTCCAACCTGCTAACTCATCATCACTAAATACCGCCTCAATAACATCAAGGGATATATCTAATCGCTCAGATTCTTCCGCATCAACAGTTAAACCAATATTGTAGCTTTTGGCTTGCAAACAAAGTGCTTTAAGTTTGGGAGCAGCTTGAGCCATTACCCGTTCTTTTTGGGCAAATTCGTAACGAGGATGGATAGCAGAAAGCTTAACTGAAATACCAGGCAATTTGCGAGGGTCGTTCTTACCCGACGCAAGAGCAACTGCACCAATGGCATCTATAGCAACTTGATAAGCTTTAAAATACTTTTCAGCGTCGACCAAGGTTCGCGCACCTTCACCTAGCATGTCGTAAGAATATACGAAGCCTTGCCGCTCTTTCTTGGCAGCATGATCTGTTGCCTCTTGAATAGTTTCACCCATAACAAACTGCTCACCCATGATTTGCATGGCGTAGTTCATTGCCTTGCGAATGACAGGTTCACCTAATCGACCAATAACCTTCTTCAATAAACCAAAGCTATCTTTTTCTCGTTCATCAGCATAGTCAACCATGGTTCCGGTCACTAATAACCCCCAAGATGAGGCATTAACGAACAGTGAATCACTGCTGCCTATATGACTGTCCCACTGCCCTTTAGATATTTTGTCACTAATTAGGGCATCTTGAGTGTGCTTATCTGGTACACGTAATAAGGCTTCGGCTAAACACATCAACACCACGCCTTCTTCACTTGATAATGTGTATTCTGCCAGTAAGGCATCTATCGCACCGTTTCCTGATTCGTCTCTACGTATTTTCAGCGACATTTTACGGGCTTTTTCCCACGCTCTGCTTACAGTATCGTCGTTAACTTCTGCCAAGGGTAAAATATGCTCTACCGCAACACTTTCATCAATACGATAGAACTCGCGAATTTTTTGACGAGTAGGGGACTCCGTGATGTTTGAATTATTAAAAAGCATATATGTCACCTCAAAATTTTTTTAAATAAAGTTTTGCAATTACATAAGTTAATTACAATTTAATTTACTGCTTCGACTGAATGTAAAACTCAGTTGGTGTGAATCCACAGAAGCTCACATTGTAATTAGGGTACTCCTCATTATCTTTATGCAGATTAAATTAATATTTTTCGCTAATCAAAATAGCGGTAAGACTCACCACTGAGGCCCTGCTCACTAAAATATCTGAATACACTTTGACCCATAGAAAAGTACCTAACCTAAATACTTGTTTTGCGTTAAATAAAATTGAATTGGTGCCCTAACTTTGACGGTCATTTTTTAACTCTTCAGTCTTAAATAGGCGCATGACCCATATAAAGAAGAATGGCGCGAAAAATAAGACCAATATTGTTGTGGCCGTAATGCCACCCAGTACGCCAATTGATATTGCATTCTGTGCACCCGAGCCAGGCCCCGAAGCAAATGCCAACGGCATAACGCCCAAAATAAATGTCAATGACGTCATCAAAATAGGGCGAAGTCTCTGCTTCGCGGCAGTTACCGCAGAATCATAAACACTCATGCCTTTCTCAAGGTTAGTTTTTGCAAACTCAATAATCAAAATCGCATTTTTGGCAGCTAAAGCAATCGTCATTAACAAGCCTACCTGAAAATACACATCATTAGCTTGTCCTGTCCCCCACGTTGCTAGAACAGCACCAAATATACCAAGAGGCACCGTCAACATAATCGCCAAGGGAATTGTCCAGCTCTCGTATAAAGCTGCTAATGCTAGAAACACGGCTATGATTGAAATCATATAAACAATCCCTGCCTGACCACCCGATTGTTTTTCTTCATACGATAGTCCGGTCCACTTTAAACCAATCCCTGCTGGCAAATTTTTAACCAATTTTGAGACCTGATTGAGAGCCTCGCCTGAACTGATGCCTTTTGCTGCTTCACCTTGAACTTCACGGGATGATTTCCCATTGAACCGCGTTAGCTTGGATGCGCCGTATGTCCATTCACCTGTTCCAAACGTTGACAGAGGCACCATTGCACCCGATGCATTGCGCACGTGCCATCGTTCTATATCGGTTGGCAGCATCCGATACTCAGCGTCCGCTTGCGCGTATACTCTCTTTATGCGGCCTTTTTCTATGAAGTCGTTGATATAAGAACCACCAAGAGCGGTGCTTAAGGTTTGATTAATTGTTGCAATTGGCACACCTAGTGCTCGCGCTTTACCGGAATCGATATCAATATCATATTGTGGACTAGGCGGCAGCCCGTTGAAGCGAACCCTATTTAGTAGACCACTTTGATTTGCTTCTCCAATAAATTGCTGCATTGCATCATTAAGGGCGTCTTGTCCCAAACCTGCCCTATCGACTAGTTGAAATTCAAAACCACTTGAGTTTCCTAGCGCTGATACTGCCGGCGGCACAATTGGAATGATCATGGCGTCTGGCACAGTTGACAATGCCTTGCCAGCTTGTTCGCTGATCTGGAAGACGCTTTGACTTTCTCCGCGCTGCGCCCAAGGTTTCATTTTAATAAAACCGATACCTACGTTTTGACTGTTCCCAGAAAAGCTGAAACCAGCAGCGGTGAATATTCCTTCAACCGCACCGTTTGTCTGATCTAAATAGAAGTCCTCGATTTGCTTATTTTTCTCAACGGTTTGTTGCAGCGTTGAACTTACAGGGCCGCTAACGATTGTGAACATGCGTCCTTGATCTTCATCAGGCAAAAATGAAGTGGGTATTTTAACGAATAAACTAACTGTAGCCGCAATCATCGCTAAGAAAACTAATGGTAAAACAATTCGACTTGCCAATAACTTCACTAGTAAGTTTTCATGTCCTCCCTTCAATTTTTTAAAGCCCCGATTGAACCAGCCAAAAAATCCTGTTTTCTTTTCTTTTTTGCCTTGTTTTAAAACGATGGCGCACAACGATGGGGAGAGACTCAGCGCGATAAAAAGCGAAATGCCCATCGCTACGGAAATCGTCACCGCAAATTGTCGATAAATTACGCCTGTTGAACCTTCAAAGAATGTAATCGGAATAAACACCGCCCAAATTACCACCGTTGTTCCAATAAGCGCCCCTGAAATTTCTTTCATCGCCTTAATTGAAGCATCCTTTGGCGTCATATCAGGATCATTTTCCAATTTGTTTTCAATGTTTTCGGTAACCACTATCGCATCATCAACCAACATACCAATGGCTAATACAAGGGCGAATAATGTTAGAATGTTTATGGAGTAACCAAAAACATAAAGAAACGCAAACGTCCCGAGTAGCACAACGGGTATTGCCACCGTTGGGATAAAAGTCGAACGTGCTGTTTGTAAGAATGCGTAAAGGACTAAAATAACCAATAAGACAGCAATCACCAGCGTTTTGATTACTTCATAAATTGACGCTTCCACAAAAGGTGAAATATCTACTGGATAGGCGATTTCTAATTGTTCAGGAATGATGTCGCTAAATTCTTGGACTCTGTCTTTAACCGCTTGAATGGTTTGTAAAGCATTCGCATTAGGAGTCAATTCGATCGCAATTCCTGATGCAGGCCGACGATTATAACGTCCAATGACACTGTAACTTTCCGCACCAATTTCAACGCGGGCAACATCACCTAAGGTTGCTTGGGAGCCATCCTGATTAACCGTTAGTAAAATTGCTTCGAATTCCGCTACGGTTTCAAGTAATGACTGCGACGTAATTGTGGCGTTGAGCTGCTGATCTTCAACACTCGGCGCTCCGCCAATTTGACCGGTAGCTAGTTGTACGTTTTGATCCCGAACGGCATTAATAACATCTCGTGTTGTGATGTTGAGATTGTACATTGATTGGGGATTGAGCCAGATACGCATAGCGTGCTCAGGGCCGAATGTCCTAATTTGCCCTACGCCATCAATCCGGCTGAGTGGTTCTTCTAGGTTAGACGCCAAGAAGTCAGATATTTCATTTCGGCCATATGAATCATCCGTTGAATAAAAACTCACGATGAGCGCGTAACTGCTTCCCGCCTTTCTAACCGCAACGCCTAGCCGCTGGACGGCTTGAGGAAGCGATGACTCAGCCTGCGATACTTTATTTTGTGTTTGTACCTGAGCGATATCAGCGTCAGTTCCTGGCTCAAAAGTCAGGTTGATACTTGCACGTCCTGATGAGGAACTTTGGGATTGGATATAACGTAAATTATCGATACCAGTCAGATTCTGCTCGATTACTTGTGTCACAGTATTTTCGAGTGTTTGCGCCGATGCGCCTGGATAAGTAACCGATATTGATATCTTCGGTGCGGCTATATTTGGATATTGTTCAACCGGCAGTGATGTAATGGCTAGAGAGCCTAAGCCCATAATGACGATGGCAATAACCCACGCAAAAATGGGTCTGTCGATAAAAAATTTAGAGATCATTAATTTGAGCTTTTTTTGTTATTTTCAGCAGCGGCTGAAGCACTGTCATCAGATTTCGTTACTCCAGAGGACGTATTATTTGAATCCTTCGATTTAATGTTTTTAGGAGCAACTTTGGAGCCCGGCTGCAACATCATTGCCCCCACGACAATAACGGTATCACCCGTTTTAAGACCGTTTTTGATTACCCAATTATTTTTGTAAGTGCTGTTGGTGACCACTGCACGCTTGCTTGCCATATTTTCAGCATCGACAACCCAAACCGCCTTTGAGCCATCGGCCTCTATACTGACGGCTTTTTGCGGCACTATAATTGTTTCTTGAATTTCCATTTCCTCAATGGTTCCACGCACGAACATGCCTGGTAATAAAGCCCCATTTGGGTTTGGAAAAACAGACCTCAATCGGATCGTACCCGTGTTCTCATCTACGGCTAAATCAGTAGCATACAGGCTACCTTTTTGGGGATAGACAAGATCGTTATTACCAAGTGAAAGCGTTACCTCAAACTTTGCATCTTCGCCTTTGGTCACACGACTGGTCATCAAACTTTGCTGCAAAGTCTTTGCATCTGCCGCCAACTGAGACAAGTCGACATAAACTGGATCAAGTTGTCTGATTGTTGCTAAAGCCGCTTGTTGTTGCGCAGTAACAAGGGCGCCTTTCGTCACCGTCGATGGGCTAATATATCCTGAAATGGGGGCATATACCTTTGTGTAGTCAAGGTTGATTTTTGCTTTTTTCACCTCAGCCCGCGAGAGAGCGACAGCGGCTTCGGCTTTTGCCACACTTGCTTTCGCGCTATCAAACTTTTGTTCGCTTACTGTGTTGGTTTTTATCAGACTTTGATAGCGGCTTTGGAATGCCAGGGCAAGCTCAAGTTCAGCTTTAGTATTTTTCAAATTTGCATTTGCACTTTGATAATCGGCCTCATATTTTGCCGGATCAATCTGGTAGAGTTGCTGACCTTCTTCAACAAAGCTACCTTCTTCAGAAAAACGCGATTGAATGATGCCACTCACTTGAGGACGAATTTCAGCCGTCTTAAATGCTTTTACGCGGCCAGGCAACTCATGATTTAAAGCTATTGCTTGCTCTTTTATTGTCACCACGCCTACTTGGTGTGGAGGGCGCTCTTGGGTTTGCACGCCATTATCTTGAGAAGCGTCTGATGTGCTTTTATCAGCGTTGTCTCCACAGCCGGCAGTTAGAAGTACACCAAACGCTGCGATGAAAAAGAAGTACTTCATCTTAATCTTTCCCACTAGGTTTTTATCAATTACGCATTTTTTAAGTCTTAGCAAAAATTGAATCCAAATAAATGTTCGTAGGTTGTACTTAATACTATTACATGTTTAAAGAAAAGTTGATACCGGTGCAAATAACCTGAACTCAGGATACTTATGAGAATGTATCAATATTTAAAACTGAAACGTCTTACAATCCTCGATTTATCCTACTTATGGCTTTGTAAAAATCGCTTAAAGTTTTAAATTGAGAAAATCAAAGATTATGTACTATAAATTTGACGAATTAATCTTTGGAGCTCAGTATTCTTATCTCATTTTCGTGGATACACAATAATCGTCGAACGGATACAACCGGAGGTGTTTGATGACAAAAAGTAAAAATTATCAAAGATACCCTGCTGAGCTTAACCTTATGACTTTACTCAAAGCTTATGAAGATGGTGTTACTGCTAAAGTGTTTGCAAAGAAATAAGGGGCAGTTTATGTATAAATAGAATAAAATGTCATTTTTCAAAAAATGAAAATATATGATTTCTAACTTTGCCATATTTCCCTTTATTTTATATCCTTGAGGGAGTGAAATTCACCTGTTTTCGTCTATTAATCAACAGATCTAACATAATTCAGAATTAAAAAAAACGCTCCCGCAGTTGTGCAAACCAGTTTTAAATATTACTTTTTTTATGATGATGAACTGCTTTTATTCAAACCGACTTATCTGAGGTGGCGATCTACTTTGTGAGGGTATTAATTCGACACTTCGTCATATTTTGTATTCAGGTGACTGAGTATCTTTTGGATCACTAATGGATGTTCATTAAACACATCCTTGTGTCTAGCCCCTAGGGGACAGCATTCGCTGTGCAAACCGGCTTCTCTGCTGATTTGTCAATGCTCGCTTTAATCTCAACCACATCCTCGAATAACCATATGGTCGCAAAGCATGCATTAGACTAAATTGATTTCGCCTGGAAAATTGAGCTGCCGGGTGATGATATTCATCCATATATTGGCATTGGCAAACGGCCGCCGGATACCACAAGAGATCGACAAGGTTAAATCTAGTAAACACAACATATAGTAGTCGGTGGAGCTAAATGAATAGCCCTTTTATCCCACGGCAAGATCACGAACACTTTTTGAGCGGAAACTGGTTATTAAACAAGTCAAGCTTGTACAAGGAGCTATCGTTTATATCCGCTCGTAAATATTGCAGTTCACTGTTTAATCCGAATGTTCACAAAACAAACACTCACGCTCTTGCCGTGCCTTTTATCCATTGTCAGTCCTGGCGATATAGGGTAACCATAGTATTGTCAAGCACCAAGATTAGTGTTCCTCAGTTGGTCGCTGACTTCATCTTGAGTCAGTGTGCCGATCTACCTTTCTCTTGAGAATATGCCAAGTGAATACCCCATACTTATACCCATTCATCATCTGACAAGTCAATTGAAGACTCACATAAGATAACTTAATACCTAAGCCTTTGATAATAAAAAAAGTTGCACATAGTGATGCGCAATCAGCTAATTTAATTTTCAAGGCCGAGAAAAACATTAAACTATCTCAGCCCCTATGAATTTATAACGGGAAAGCGTGTGTCACTTATTGCTGGGATCTAGCGATAAGTCTGTTTGAATAAATATGATTTCATCATCATAAAAAGAAAAGTCTTCATAGCTAATTTACACAATAGCGAAAAACACTTGTTTTCACTTTTTTTAAAACTGTTGAGTAATCGTCAATTTTCACTTTCTCAAGAATATAAAAAAGATGTAAATGTAGAAAAAACAAGGTAAATTATATTTTCATTTTATAAAAAATGACAACATATTTTGAATATACCGTTGTTACCATAACGGGCATAGATGGGTATGAACACGGATACGCTTTAATTAGTAAAAAAAAGGAACTACAAATGAATTTATTGGAAAAATTGAAAACCCTTGCCAGCGCGACGGTGATAATGTTGATTGTCTCTTTGTCGGCACAAGCGGCAACTATTTCAGTCAAGCTCACCGGTAGCAACGGTGCGGTTGTTATTGATGAAATTGGAGTATCTGATGGCGTCGAGTATGAAGTAAGCATAATGGATACAAACTTAACTCTTACCGCTTTTGGGGTGACTAATGTCGTAGATAGTACTTACAGCGCAGCACAGGAAAAATTAAATTGGTCAGCTATATACTTAACAAAAAGTGAATGGGACACGGGCGAGGTTTTTAGTTATTTAGGAGAAGACGTTTTAACAACAGCGCTTGGGAGCTTCGATTCACTCTTTGGACTAACAGAAGATGCTGTAGCCTGGTTTTGGCAAACTAGTAACCAGACAATTGATGAACTGGGATACAATAGCGGTATTGCACATACTGGTTTTAAGTTGGTACATGCTGTTGATTTCTCCGAGTTTGCAGCATTTAATGGTAATAATCTGGCATCCCAGAGTATAGATGTACCTGAGCCATCGGCACTGGTTACTTTCGCATTAGGGCTGATGGGTTTAGGTGTCCGTCGCTTTAACAAACAGGCTTAAGCGCGTTATTTCACAGTAGAAGGTGAGCACCGGCTTTGGCATCCAAGCCACTGATAATCGCAAAAAGCACCTTACTTCTAATTAGGTGCTTTTTTTATTCTGCAGCAGTTTTTTTGCTGCTCTATGCGCCACATCAATCAGACGTTCTGTGCGCCGCTTATCCCCAACGCAGCTTGAAAAAACATGCCCATTGCCTAATGTACAAAGATACCTATTATAATAAATTGCAAAACTATATTTTTGGGCTGCTCGTTATAATGGGTATCTTGTTAATTGGTAGTGCCAGGTAAAATGTTACTATTTATTGATCCATTCCCGAACCGTGGTATTACCTAATTCCGCTGTGTAAGCCTTATCCACTCTTGAAAGTACATCTTCGATTTCGGGTTGCATAAATGCTCCGTTTCCCAAAACTACATCACCATCATCAGCGTTACGGATGATATGAAGTAATTCACAGAGCAAGATACTGTCTAGGTCTTTGGCTGGAATAAAGGTGCAGGGTGATTTCGCTGTTGCAACGATAAGCCCGTTTTGTTGCAGTATTGCCAGCACATTAGCCAACAGATTTGAAGGCACTGCCAACCTTGCGCATAGTGAGTCTATAGTCCAATCAGCGCCACCCAGATAAAATTGTTTGCCTATCAGGTAGATACTCATTAACGTCAATTTTTCTTTTTGACGAATACTTAGTTTAATGTCACCACACGCGGGGCTGACATACTCTGGGTGTTGGCAGTAAAAAGCAATTTGTGAACCAAGCAAGAAGATCAGCCAGCTTAGATAAAGCCAGATCATGAACATGATCAGGATCGCAAAGCCGGAGTATATCGCATCATACTGGGTCGAACCTGCGGTAAATGAAGCGAATAGCATTCCCGCCGTTTTCCAGAGAATGCCCGATAGGGTTGCACCGAACAGAGCCGCACCTATATTCACCCGAGTATTTGGAATAAACATATACATGAAAGTGAAAAAGGCGATGATCATCAGATAAGGGATTGTTAGGCCAGCGTAATATAACAACGTGCCAAAAGTGTCTATGGCCATAATATATTGAACGAAGGTAGAACTGACCATTGAGGCAGTCAATGCTAATACGCTGACAACCATAACGGGGCCAATCATCAGCACACTTAAGTAATCAGCAGCACGTCGCAAGAAGCCTCTTGTGGAACCAATATGCCAGATATGGTTGAAGGTTTGCTCAATTTTTTGAATAAGGGACACAACGGTATAGAAAAGCACGCTAAGCCCAACACCGCCCAGTACACCAACGTTCATATTATCGATAAAACCTATGATAGTGGTGCTGACTTCTAAGCCCTTCGCGCCTAGTGGTGCGAGAAATTCAATTAGGAATGGCTCAACCTGATCTTGCACTTTAAAAGCCTTGAGTACCGAAAAGCTGACCGCCAATAGTGGTACCAATGATATAAGCGTCGTGTAGACAAGACTCATAGCGTGCAGTGTGAGCTGACCGGTACTCAACTCACGTATTACAACGTAGAATAGTCGAACGATTTGGATCAGGTAACGCCTGCCCGGGGAAAGCGTGGCAAGTTCCGTTTTCCAAAGCTGTTTATAGAGTGAATTTTTCTGCTTAATCAGAGTGTTGTACACTTTTATGGGGTATCCCTAATGCATCAGCCAGGTTGAATGCGGTTAATTTATCTACAGATAATTAACGAGAATAGACACTATATATTGGCGTGTCCAGCACCCAAAAGAAACGGTGGGGTCAAAAAATAAGCGGGGACAGGTATTTTATTAATGGCACGAATTATAAAAACACCCTTGTAACAAATCGAACTTTTGTTGGCTGCTCATTACAATGAGTGTGTTGTTAATTTTTTAGCTTTGACGACGACGTGATACACCAAAAAGTCCAATTAAACCAGCGAACATCAAAGCCAAAACGGAAGGCTCCGGCACAGCGTCAAAATAAATATTAGCGGATGATTTCAAATAATTAGGATTAGACGTTATGTCAACATTGGTATCCCAACCAATTGCGTCAAGCAATGCAAGGTCAAGTGCAGACACATTGGTACCAAAACCGTCACAAGTGTAGGGGTTCATGATGCCCAGAAAATCTGTACATGTATAATTTTTCTTCCAATGAGATGCTTGTGAACCATCACCATTAACAGCGCCAGTAGAAAAATAACCATCCATATAAGCTGTTGCGCCAGCGTCTAAAGAGAAGTAACTATCGGTGTCAAATGTCCAGTCCAAAACGCCTGGAGCACTATAACGGAACATGTCTGAGCTGTATCCCCACCAATAATCATCAACAGGAAAGTCAGTACCTGTATTATAGTCAAAATCTTGAGCGCTACTTAGGAAACCAAGTGCATGGGCCATTTCATGAATTGCTACACCAATAAAATCATACATACCGCCAGAAATACCATCTGTAGGATCAAAATCGAAAGCGAAATCACTTGAGAAATTAATTTCACCATCAACGACATCTTCAAACCCACCAACTAACGCTTTTATGTTTGCTGATGATATGGCCATCGTGCCACTGATAGGGGTGTTATCAGGAGCAGTGCGTGAGCCAACTTCAGCTACACCACTTAATGTATTAGGGTCAAAATATTCAGGCACAGTAACATCAACACTTCCATTAGGCGTCAGTGGTGACAGGTTAGCTACTGCCTGCGCGTCTAAAGCACTTGACTGAGTCGCGTTTAATAGGGAGTAATAGCTACCAATATCAACATCTTTAAATGAGTTACTTTTGGTACTACCAAGAATATCAGCACCTAACGAAGCATAACCAACATTGAAATTTAATACCGCATCGTTGGTAAGTACACTTTCCCAGTAGTTGGCTGCTATTTGAAAACCCTGCTCTGCTGCACTTCCGTTAACACCACCAATATCAATCAGGTTTATTTGCACAGCCGAAGCGGGAGCGGCGGCGAGTAACAACACGGGTAATGTTTTTTTCAAAGTGTTAACTAGATGCATTTTTTCTCTTTTTTATTATAATTATCGAAATTATAATAGGCGTATGTGTATAGTTAAAATAGAGTGTTATTATTTCATATTAACACCTCTTTTATATCATTAATGTCCCGCCTGCCAGCAAACTGTCGTCTATCGATTTAACGAGACATCCACGC
>Ga0307489_10001152_pt1 | contig 17286 bp, 28 predicted proteins | sample SB12metaG_FD_202247 | JGI IMG/M metagenome (GOLD analysis project Ga0307489, IMG submission 202247) | Sea-ice brine microbial communities from Beaufort Sea near Barrow, Alaska, United States - SB 1.2 | ecosystem: Environmental > Aquatic > Marine > Coastal | place: USA: Alaska | collected...
TTGCCCATTTCTTGACGCGCTCGAGCCGTCGCTCGCTTCCTTCTCGCGTTTGGCGACGCGCACCCGCACGGTCCCAGTCAAAACTCGACACGGCGTTCCGTCACGGAAACAGATATTTCCTGCTGCTGCTGCGATATAAGCGCTCCATAAACACCTCCTCCTCCTCCTCAGATCCTCTCATCGAAACTTTCGTAAAGTAGGGCATTGCATGCCTTTGCGCTCACGTTCTCGACTCAACTTGAGCAGAAGTTGTGTCCCTTTCATTTCATTTCACTCCCTGTGACCTATAAGATGCCTTTGGTGACACAAGTTACAAAGTTGAGCTGATAGAGAGTACCACGACACTGTAAGGCCCTGTGCCTCCGGCAGTAGCATCAGATGACGACCAAGACAATCGAGGATGTTGAGGCGGGACCTGATTCTCATACCGATGTTGAATCTCCTCCTCCTCGTCCTCGTCCTCGTTATGCTCCCCTCTTCCTCCTCCTCCTCCTCCTCCCCCTCCTCCTCTTCCTTCTCCTCCTCCTCCTCCTCCTCCTCCTCCCCCTCCTCCTCATCCTTCTCCTCGTCCTCGTCCTCCTCCTCGTCCTCCTCCTTCTCCTCCTCCTCCTCCTACTCCTGGCCCCTCTGATGACAACATCCACTTTCTGAGCTTAACTGCCAGCTGTTGTTGAGTCGTGTGCCCTGTATGAACCACTGGAAGCTATCCCTCTACTGAGGTGCTCTCAAGTTGAGCCAAGTTTAGCTGATGAAAGGGACTAGTGTGAGTGAAGTTGAGCCAAGTTGAGCTGATGAAAAGGGACTAGTGTGAGTGCAGTAAGGCCCTGTGTTGAGGAGATGGAGAGACTCATGCTGCTGTGCGGCAGGGGCTTACACTCGCTCACTTCAGAGCTCAACTTGAGGACCTTCGGGACACGTCGCTCACGTCAGAGCTCAACTTGAGCACCTTCGGGACACGTGCACGGTTTAATTTGGGGTACATGGGGGATAAAGTCAGCTTAAGTTGAGCTAAAAGGGGCAAGGTGAGCTCAAGTCGAGCGGAAATGGGAACGAGTGTGAGCCCCTGCTGCGCGGGCGGCCTGCGGTGAGAGAGATGCTCAGCGCCGAGGTTGGGCGGTGCAGGTTGACGCCGGCATGATCCCCCAACACACCCCCAATACACCCCTAAAAGACCCCCGATACGAACCCAACACACCCCCAATACACCCCTGATACACCCCTTATACACTTCAACACACCCCCAATACATCCCTAATATGCGCCTAATACACCGCGGATTCCCACAGTTGAAGCTGCGCTTGCCTTCAACGCTTGAAATTAAAGCATGATAAACTGCGTTCAAATTATGATTTCGATTGTAACCTGCGTCCCTCCACCGAGGCTGTGAAGGCTCGCGCGGCGCTCCTCAAGCTCCAGATCACCTCCTCCGCCGCCGACGCAGCCGCCGCCGCCATCTCTGCTGCCGCCGATACCTCCGCATCTGCCGCTGATACATTTGTCGCCGCCGCCGCTGCCGCTGCCGCCGCCACCTCAATCGCCACCGCTGCCACCAGCCCCGCCCCCGCCCCCGCTACCACCACCGCCGCCACCGCCGCCTCCACTGCCGCCGCCGCCGTCGCCGCCGCCGCTGCCGCTGCTGCTGCGGCTGCCGCCCCCACCTCCGCCTCCGCCTCCGCTGCCGCCGCCGCCTCTTCCGCCCCCACTACCGCCCCCGCCCTCCAACGGGTGACGACCACCTTCTCACCCATCCAGACCTACGCCTGGGACGACGGAGGGTACAACGGCTCGCACCTCTCCGTGTACATCACCCTAGAGGCAGGGGCTTACACTCGTCCAATTTTCGACTCAACATAAGCACTTTCTGTGGGATAGGGGGTGCGCGTAGGGATTGTGTAGCCCGTTTAAAGGGGGTGTTAGGGGGTGGCTCATGTTGAGCTGAAATGTGAACGAGTGTAAGCCCCTGCCTGGAGGGCGTCGGCGCCGTCAAAGGCGCAGTAACCTGCGTATTCAGCAACTTCGGTTTCGACTTACAGGTGCCCAACCTGCACGGTAGGGCTGCACACTTATGGTCAAATGACCGAATGCTGACAGCTATTGTGGTCAAGTAACCAATCTGACCCCCGAGTCGATATGGGATATGGGATATGGGATATGGGCTAATGATATGGGAGATGACCGTATCGATATGGTCATCTCCCATAACGATATGGGACATCTTGTCACTATGCCCTACTGAACGGCGTCAACCACCGGATGATAAAAGACAACCTGGAAAAGAAGATCATTCCGTCGGAGTCCAAGTGCGTGGTGAAGAAAAACCGCATCGAGTTGCAGCTGGCCAAAAATAGCCAAAAGCACGGAGGATTTGATCACTGGTCCAAGCTGGAATCCAACAAGACGAAGGCTGAGAAGGAGGCAGATCTGGGCAAGACCGAGAAGGACCCGACGGCGGGTATCTGGGACATGATGCAGGCAGGGGCTTACACTCGTCCACTTTTCAGCTCAACCTGAGCCGTTTCTGACACAAAATACACCCTACACACCCCACAATACCCCCTACCACCCTCAAACGTACCCCCTATCCCACACAAATCGCTTACGTCGAGCCGAAAAGTGGACGAGTGTTAGCCCCTGGATGCAGGGCATGTACGACGAGGGTGACGACAAGACCCGGGCCCTCATCGGTAAGGCGATGCAGGCAGGGGCTTACACTCGTCCACTTTTCGGCTCAACGTAAGCACATTCTGTTGGATACGTTGGGTGCATGATTTCCCCCCAGTCTATTAGACAGGGGGACACAGGGAGGTGTGACCAAAACGGCTTAAGTTGAGCTGAGAAGTGAACGAGTGTAAGCCCGTGGATGCAGGACTCCAAGATGGGAATCAAACCCGACATGGAAAAGGGCATGGAGGGACTTGGGAATGCAGCAGGGGGGTTGTAGACACAGTGACAAGATATGATATGGTCATCCTGTCCACAAGATGACTACCGAAATGGACCCTTAAGATTACAGTATCGATATAGAACATGACCATAATGGCTTTCATCGTTTGGTCATTGAGCTGCGAATTTGGTCAATGGATTGAAAAGTGGGCCACTCGAGCTGTCGAATGGCTGTGGTGGTAGCGTAAATGCTGACGACGCGGCGTGATATGTATACCGCCATATATATGTAGCGGGCTTGAGGGGTAGCCTCAACGCTGACTAGGCATGATATGCATGGCTGAGTGGTGTAGCGTGTATGAGGAGGCACCAGGCTTTCGCCCTGGCCCCCGTTAAACCCAGTCTCCGGTTTGACTTCCCCCTGAATCCTCCTAATACAGCCTCTCGACCGATCAGGGACGCGTGGAAATCATGGACTGTAATTGACCAATCAGGGACCACAACCATACACATTTGCTTTCAGAATTGGCGCGAACTGTGCAAAACATTCACCAAATCAAATATCAGTAAACCACTCTCTCGACCCATCACATGAGGGCCTCCAGCATGGTCAACCACGCGGCGACTGGGTTTAAGAGAGAGAATGGTTCCAGAGCTGCGAATTCAACTACACCCGACTGCTGGCTCCAATCTGAATACCCCATTTTGTCATAACATATTCCCCCCCCTCTGCTATTATTACGCGTGCAAGCTAACTATTCGGCGGCGGCGGCGGCTACAGCGGCGATCTCCTCGATAGTGATTGGCTCGCGGCGGGCGTAGTACTGGAACAGGATCTTGGTCAGCGAGTCCGCCCCCGCGCCCCGGCGCTGGTTGGCCAGGCCCTGGTACATAAGGTCCGCCGCTACCGGCAGGCCGTCGCGCAGCGTCAGTCCGCCGGGACCCACGGCGAATCGGAGCAACAGGCCGTCCTTCAGTCCGCCGCCGCCCTCACCACCGCGACGCCGGCTGCCCCCTCTGCCACCCCCTCCATCAACCCCACCCCCCCTTCCCCCCGCACCCCCTCCACCCCCCCTTCCTCCCCCAGCCCCCCCCTCCCCTTCACTCATGCCATTACCTTCCCCTGCGGCAGCGGCAGCAAACCCCCCTTCACGCATGTCACCTTCACTCATAGCACCCCCCTCATCCCCCCCAGCCCCTTCGCCCCCCCGGCCTTCAGCCGACGCCAGAAACTGCGCAGGCAGGCGCGCCAGCACCACCGGCGCCGCGTCCCCCGTGCCCACGTCCCCGGAGGGCACCTTGAGACACAGCACCACGCTCTGCTGCTCCGGCACCGTGCCGTCCGGGGGACAGGGACCGCCGGGCTGAATAGGGGACTTATTGAGAACCAGCAGGCGACCCGACGAGGCAGGAGGGGTTGACTTGATTGGCTGACTGACACTGACGTGGCGGGAGGGGCTGACGTGATTGGCTGACTGTCATTGACGCGGCGGGAGGGGCTACCGTGATTGGCTGACTAACACTGACGTGACGGGAGGTCCTGACGTGATTGGCCGAGCCCCGCCTGATTGGTGTCCACCACGTACTCGCTGCAGCTCCGGTCCTTCCACAGCATCGCCAGCGGACTCACGCCAAGCTCGTAGTTCCCATCCTTGGCCACAAATAGCAGGCCGTCGCGAATGAACGGCATGGGGGTCTGGTAGGCAGCGTTGAGACCCGCTGCGTCGCAGCGCTGCGTTGGGTAGCGGCGCAGGTTGAAGTTGAAAGCAAAGATTCATAGCGGTTCGTCATGTTTTAGCGGCAAGTGCTTCGTTCCAGGCGCTTTCAACGTGTGTACAACGTGGAGTTCATCGGTTCAACCTGCACCGCCTTACCGTGGGGGGGATGGCGAAGCGGAAACGGTGCTGCGGCCCCGGCACGTTGGTGGCTTCGCACTCCGTAGTGTCGCCCAGCTTGGAGTGCAGCCGCCGCTCAAGGGCCCCGGAACAATCGTCCACTTTTTGGCTCAGCCTGATGCGTTTTTGCCACTGAAACTCCCCACAACGAGTGGATGGGCTGAGCCGAACGGTGGACGAGTGTAAGCCTCTATCACGAGCCAAGGACGTGCACCGCATCATACAGCGCTCCCCGGCCCAACCATGATAGCCGCATCTCCGCGGGGCAGTCGTAGAAGCTGACCCCGCTCCACGCCAAGCAGTCCATGGCGTAGTACACCTGGTCCTCGACCTGGAACACGCAGTCCAGAATGCAGAAAGCGTCTCCCCCGTGCCGGGTGTTACGTGACCCCCCTGGCAGTGCGGACGGGAAATGGTGTAACACCCGCCCGGTTTTGAGTTTACTGACCGCGGTGTAGTGCCGCAAGTGGAACTTGAAACTACATTTTGAAAGCGGTTCATCATATTTCAGCAACGAGAGCCATGAGTAACCAAGCGCGGTATACCCGGGGTCAAACTGGAGTCAACCTGCACCGCCTGACCGTGGCGCCCCGCGAGGCGATGACCAGGCAGCGCTGACCCGAGGGGCGGGGGGTGACGTACCACGCGGAGGCCAGGTCCGCCGGCACGTCCACCAACCACTCGGGATGCATAAATTGCGCGGAGAAGGCAGCGACGGACTGCCGCGACCACTTCCCGGGCGACCTTCGCGCCTGCGCCCTCCCGCTGGCCGCGCCCGCCAGGTCATCCACTTCACCCATGCTCTGTGCGGCGCCTGCTCCGTCGGTTTCTTCGGCGTCGGAAAACTTTCCGCCCTCTGTACCGAAGGTGCTCAGCGCCGCATAGGGCCCGGCACAGAACAAGCTCAAAGCATCATATCATAGGATGGCGGAATGAATGTAATGAAGACACTATCCTGTATTTCTGCCTTCCTTTCGTTTCTGCAGTCGGAAATTGTGAGCATTGTCTGCCGGACCCTGCCATGGCTCCGTCCGCCGCCTCCGCGCCCACTTGACCGGCACCGTCGTGGTCGCCGCCGTTGCCGCCGAGCGCCAGGACCCGCGCGTGGCTCGTCAGGTCCCGCCGCGCGTCGCGCTGCCGCTGCATCGCCGCATCCCTGCGGCAGTGACGGATCGTGCGAGGGGGCATGAACAACACGCCCGCCTCCGCGAGTCAGGCAGTCAGGATCCCACCATCAAGGTGGGGTCGACCGGGCCAGGGAGGGCATGGGCACACCGTTCCTTGAAGGGTGCCCGTTTTTTTTAGATTTGAAAAGTTATGTGAGGTGGTACGAGAGGTGCACTGCAGCACTGGATTGTGCAGGGGATTGTGTGCAGCACGTTTGCCCCGCGAGTCAAGACCGCACCATGCAAGGGCTGGTGCATCGGGTAGGGAGGGCACGCCGAGGGTGGAGATCGTGCGAGGGGTCGTGAACAACACGTGTGTTCATGGCCGTGGGGGGTCCTTCCCTCAAGGGTATACTTGTCGCCCCTAAACTAGCCTACTTACTAAGCACTAAACCTTAAACTAGCTTAAACTAGCTTAGTTTAAGCCCCCCTATTTTACTCGCCCACTGTAATTCCCAATACTAACCACTAACCCGCTAACCACTAGTCCCTAAACTAGCTTAAACTAGCTTAGTTTAACCCCCCCATTGCCAGCACTAGCCTAGTTCGACAAGTATACTCAAGGGTGTGACACAGTCCTCGGGTGTGATGGGAGTGGTGGAGAAAGTGGCGCGGGGAGAGTGGTACCACATTGCGTTGGCCGTGAGCAGTGGATCAGGAGCGGCCTCTTGGAGTCACTGGGAGCCAGGACCGCACCCTCAGGGTGTGGTATGCCATCGGGCAGGGCACGCCGAGCGTCATGGGTGCCCGTTTATTTTTTTAGTTTGTGAGGTGGTGTGGGGTTGTACCTGCGGCTCTGCTGCTGCGAGGAGACGCGCGACTTGATGCCGTCCCGGCGCGGGGCGCGCTCGGCCATTGCGCGGGCTGGTACGGTGTGTGTGGGTATGCGGGCGGGTGTTGGCTGTTGGCAGTGTGAGGTGTGGGAATGAGAGTGCGGACATCGAGACAGTCCGTGAGTCCGACCATCCACATCATGGATTAGGGTTTCCTAAACCCTGGAACCCTAAGCGCAATACAGCTGGACGCGGACGCTGATTGGTGGTTTGGGATTTTTATGAGACTGTTATTTCTGGTCGTGTTCTGTCTTCTTGACGGTCGTCATACATCGGCGTGTGTTGAGCATCGCGACACGTCTGCCTGACATACCCCCGGCACACATGGCGTTCGCCCTCGCTTCCGTAGTCCGGCCGTCGCCGCGCCTCACCCTCCGCGCCCCACGGGGAAACGACGCGGGCAATGCCAGGTGGGGGCTTGCAAAATACGTCAAAAACGACTTGTTTGCCCGATAACAACGGATGTTTGACAACGCCAGATAGGTGTGCCGGTGATGAGCCAGGGGGGTGAGAACAACGACACGAACGCGCAACGGAGCACGACTTCCTGATGCCCCCCTGTAGGCCGGTGGCGCCAGAGTCCCGGGTGTCGGACTTCTAGGGGAGGAGACCCACGCATCTCCCTCGATGTTCGTGTCTCATGCCCACGGGGCGAGGAGTGGCTGTCGTCAGCCCCCGTGATGGACCCACTCACTGGTGGACCCTGAGGTGGATGCTCATACCGGCGTACGTGACTCGGTTCTCGTGGTGGAGTACTCCAAACCGTCGCGTCGCATGAGTGTGTATCCTCAGATAGGGACGGTAAGGGACCTTGATTTTTGGGTATGGGATATTCCCCCATTCAACGTCTGTCGAGTCGTGTTCACATTGACCCTCCTGCCGAGGAATACGGTCCCCGCGGCCGCGGGTCGGAGAGCGGCGCTGACTCGAACCGCCGCAACCGACGCTGACGTCGAAGCCGAGGTCGGACGGTGCAGGATGACCCTATCATATCCACGTCCAAAGCGCTCGAAACCATACTCTCAGCACTTGAAACTGAAATATGATGAACCGCTTTCAAACTTTGCTTTCAAATGCAACGTGCGCCGCTACTTCGAGTTCGGCGCTGATGAGAATGTCGTGGCAGGGTGCTTACAATGGTCCACTTCTCAGCTTTGAACCCTCGTTTCTTGAATTACATGCCACCCGCATGACTAACTTAGACCGTGCCAACACCGGCCGGTGCGGACCACGGGCTTTCATTCGTCCACTTCTCAGCTCAACCTGAGCATCTTGTATCGCTGGAACCTGGTGACATCACCCTACGTATCCCACACAGAGTGTCTATGTTGAACTGACAAGTGGACGAGTGTGAGGGGCTTCCACTCGTCCACTTCTGGGCTCAACCTGGGCACTGTGCAACACGCAAACAGGGTGACACCACCCTACGTACACCGCAAAGAGTGATTATGTTGAGCTGAAAAGTGGACGAGTGTAAGCCCCTGTGTTGTGGTCGAAGCGAAGAACGAGGTGCATGTGATGATCGCTAGCGCTCGCTCCGGTAGGGTAGTAATGGTGCTGAGGGGGGAATTCAGGGGGTGTCAAGGGGGCATCGACAGGAGTTTTTGGGGGGTAGTATGAGGGTGTTGAAGGGGTATAAAGGCGTGATTAGGGGAGATACGTCCAGTGGTTTCAGTGATGATAACGGGTCTGAAAAGATGGGCAGATAGATCTCCACACAACATCAAGCCTCTCAGTCTCGCCATATCACGCAAATGGTCTGGCCCTACGCATCGGCCCGCTGGCCATCAAGTCCAGCCACCTCAAGGACTTCGCCAAATCCGACGTCGCGGTGACCGCGTTCCTCAGCGGCGGCCCAGGCAGGGGGGTCATTGAGGACGAGCACTCGACGGACGTCGAGACTCCTCCTCCTCCTCCTCCTCCTCCTCCCCCTCCCCATCCTCCTCCTTGTCCTCCTCCTCCTCCTCCTCCTCCTCCTGCTGCTCCTCCTCCTCCTCCTACTCATCATCCTCCTCTTCATCCTCCTCAGCCACCTCCTCCTCCTTCTCCTCGTGTTTGAATGAGCACTCACCCTGAATGTAAGTCGTTCGGGCACGGCTGATATTGGCTCGAGAGCTCGTTCTCGCTGACCCTACCACCCGGCACGCCAGAGCAGATTGGGCCCCTCTCGTGGCGCATCCGCTCCGCCGGCATCAGCGGCAGGGCTGGCACACTCCTCCACTTGTGGCCTCCTTCTGAGCCGTTTTAGTCACTTAAACCACCCATCGTATCCCACAAAAAGTGCTCACGCAGAGTCGAGACAGGCGTGAACAAGTGTAAGAGGCGTCCACTCCTCCACTTTTCGCCTCAACCTGAGCTGGAGTATCCATTGAAACCAGGTCAACACTCGCCCGCCTTTCGGCTTGACGTGATCACTTTTTGTGGGATACGTGGGTGGTTGTATCGACAAATACAGCTTAGATTGAGCTGGAAAGTGGACGAGGTATCCCACAACATGTGCTCACGTCAAGCCGACGACTGCGAGTCCCTGATCAGCGGTCGATTCATGATGATCGGGCCCAAGGTGGATTTCCAGCCGGTCAGCGAGTTCGACGTGGACGGTGCCAAGGCAAGGCGGTGCAGGTTGACAGTATCAAAACGCGTGTTGAATCCGCCTATGCTTTCAACGCTTGAAGCTTCAAACTAATGAACCGCTTTCAAAATTTGCTTTCAGTTTCAACTTGCGCCGCTATATCGCGGCGAAGCAAGCGAAAGACAAGGTGACCATTCTCCTGGACCAGACCAAGGGCGGCATCGAGGGCACCCCGCCCGGTCTGGTGAACTGGATCAACCAGCGCTTCCGCACTCAACGCGGTGTGACCGAAGTGACGCTGGACGCCGCGGCGGGGACGGTCACTGCGGAGGTCGACATGGAGATTGTGCTGGCCATGCCGAGCTGGCGGGGGCTTCCACTATTCCACATCTGAGCTCAACCTAACCCATTTGTGTCACCACAACCACCAATATTCCCACCCCCACCCACCCACCTAATATGCCCACCCACCCATCCACCAATATACCCACCCAATATGCCCACCTAATACCCACCCAATATGAGCCAAACCACCCAATATCCACCCAATACCTGTTAAACCACCCAACATCCATTCAATAGCAACAGTGCTTAGGTTGACGAGTGTACGCCCCTGCGCGTTGGCCGCCATTCAACATGGTGCCAAAGGAGAAAATCGCTGCTTCGACCGAAGAGAAATTCGCGGTAAGGCCTGACTAAATGTTCCTTTAGAAATTCCCATAATAACGAATTCGAATTCCCGAGCATTCTGCCTGTAATTCCCAGAGCTGTGCCCAATGATATGCCGGAAAATGCCGGGGAAACGCATGTAAAAACGTTCGAAACGTCAAAAAAATTACAGATTTTCCATGAAGTACCCAAATTCCCGAGAAAGTGCCCAAAATTCCCAGAATATTCCGGCATTCTCGAACAGCCTAAAATTCCGTGAGGCAAATTCCGGCATATTTGGTGAGGCCTTAGTTGACGGGGCCGACGGACGAGGCGCTGGAAAAGGTTTGTACCAACGTGGCGCAGGCGTACGCTGCTTGGGCGGCGGAGCGTTGATGGGTCAACATGGGGTCAACCAGGGGTCAACCTGGGGTCAGATGGATGTGTTCGGGGGCGGAGGCGTATGCTGCCTGGGCGGCGGAGCGTTGATGGGTGATGGATGTGTCGAGGGGGGGGGTCAGGTGGTTTCAAAGTATGGGGCCCAGATAAGTCGCAATCGAACTAACGAAAAGCCACAGTGGTTCTTTGCCCGCAAGCTCTAGAGGCAAGGCAGCCGAGCCAGCTTTTCTGATTTGTTCTGACCCTCAGCGGACACTCGGCGGAGCATAGGAGATGACTCTGCGAAGACTGAGGAGTGTTTTTGTGCTCTTGTATGTAAGTGGGGCGAGGCGAGCTCGGCATCAGAGGAATCATGATTAAACGCGGGTGTTCAGGCTGTTGCGTGTGTCTCTGTGTGTGTGTGTGTGGCGGTGGGGGCGGGGGCGGGGGCGCACCCACATTTAATATTGGAATCATGTGTATTGTTGACAGCGTAGGGCTGGTCCAACTGATCTCTTCGCTCTTTCTCACTCTCTCCCTCCTCTCCTCCTCATCCTGTCTCTCACGTCCTCGCCGACTGTTTGCTCATACTACTAGTACACCAGCTCCCTATCTCTCTCATTTCCTCGCCTTTTTCTTCTTGGCCACCTTAGCGCGGATGGCGGCCGCCAGATCGTCGCCGTCCCCCGGCAGGTCGTCCCAGGTGGCCACCTTCTTCTTTCCCGCCGGGGGGCCCCGCTTCGCCGCCTCGTCGAACATGCCCAGGATGTCCTCTTCATCCATCGCTTTGCCCGCCCCCCCCGCCGCCGCACCCGCCGCCGCACCTGTGCCTTTGCCCTTCACCTTCACCTCCTCCTCCTCCTCTTCCGACGAGTCGTCGTCTTGCGGCGGAGCCAACGACACGAGAGGAACGTGATCCTCCCCCTCGTCTTCCTCCTCGTCTTCCTCCTCCTCCTCCTCCTCCTCCACATGGTCTTCGTCGCTGTCACTTGCGTCCTCCTCCATATCATCATCCTCCTCCTCCTCCTCCTGCTCCTCATCATCCTCCGCCGCAACCTCCTCCTCCAGATCATCCTCACCCTCCGCCGCCTTGCGCTTGAGGTGGTCGCCGCGCCCGGGCAGCCCCAGGTCGGGGTTGGCCGCCAGCGCCGTCGTGTCGCGCGTAGTGTTCCCGCCGCCGTAGTGCCGCCGCACCCGCCCCGCGTTGCGCTGCTGCTCCCACGCCTGATTGTAGCGGCGCATGTTGGAATCGAAAGAAAAGTTCATAACCGTGGCATCATATTGTAGCTTCAAGTGGAAACCATAGGCACTTTCAACACGGGTTTTGATAACGTCAATCTGCACCGCCCGCTGAAGCATAGGCGCCTTCAACACGGGTGGGATTTCGAAACTGTGAAGCTGCAGCGGCCTACCTGATGCGCCGCCTTGAGCCCCTCCGTCAGGCTGCGGGTCATTTCCGTGGCGATCCGCAGGCACCTCATCACCTCCACCAATTAGTGCCGCAAGTTGAATTTGGAAGCAAAACTTGAAAGCAGTATATCACATCCTTGTCCCAAGCGCTAAAACCAGGAGCCATCAACGGAGTAGCACGTGATGAGTACAGATCAACACCCACTGGCATTGAGTAAGAGACCCCACAGCGAAGGATGCTTTGTTCCGTGCTTGCGGACACGGCTTTCAAGCAGCAGCGCCCCACCCCAGGCGCCACCGCGCAGCCGCCGCCTTTCTGAATGGCGCACAGCTCGTTGTGCGCGTTGAGCACCACCACCAGGTCGCTTCCAATCACCATCTCCTCCTTCACCGACGGGTCCACGATGACCAGCCCGTCTGGCAGGGTCTTACACTCATCCACTGCTCAGCTCAACTAGAGTCTTTTGGGTAGCCGAAACGAATCAACCACCGACCGTATCCCACAAAAGGTGCTCACGTCGAGACGAGGAGTGCAAGGCCCTGCCGTCTTGCTCGGCGAAGAAGCCGAACGTAATTGCCACCGGGAGGTGGTGGAGGGCCAGTGGCACAGGCTCGCGCACGTCTGCTGGGTGGACGGTGACACGCTGCGTCTCTGGGTTCACGGTAGCCTCCGGGCGCCGGAATGACAGCAGCGCGGCGGCGGCTGCCAGGCTCGCGGCACCCACGATATTACCCCCGGCGTCGATGACGTGCTGTAGGGGCGCAAAAGGAAACTGAAAGCAAAGTTTGAATGCGTTTCATCGTCTTCCAAGCCTCACGCGCTGACACCAAGCGCAGTCAAGCCGTGGTCAACCTGGGGACAACGTGGGGGCAACCTAGGGTCAACCTGGGGTCAACCTGGGGTCCAAGCCACAAGCGCTGAAACCAGGCACGGTCCACGCGGGGGTCAGCCTGGGGTCAGCCTGCACCGCCTTACCATGAACGTCACACCGCACGTGCCAGACCCGCCGCCCCGCCAGCACACACAGCGACTCCACGTCAACCGCGCCCGTTTCGCGGATAGCGCGCTCGAGAATCACGGCGAGCTCGGAGGCCTCCTCGCCGGGGCGCCCGGGCTCGAAGTTGGGTGACGCCATGGGGGAGAACTCCACGTTGATGGTCACGGAGCCCTCGTTGCTGCGCCCGCCGGACGGCGCCTCCAGCTTGGCGCTCACCACTGCCAGCACTCTTGTCGCGCCCATGCACACCCAACACTAAGGCCTGCCATACATATACCCGCCACGTCATACGATTGCACCTTACTGAGTGTCCGCCAAGTTATAGGATGGCATCTTACATAGTACACTGATACACGAGGGTTCCGCGTTATAAGTTGGCACCCTGCTCAGTGCATGAGGGTTCCAAGTATGAGATACCACCTGAGTCAGTAAACGAGGGTTCCAAGTGCGTGTTGGGGGACGAGTTCGATGACGATGACGCGGTGGACAATGTCCGCAAGGCCCCATTGCGAAGTGTGCCAGGGCGCGACACAAGTGCTGGCCGTCTGTGAGGCCCAATCTCCTCGGGCAAAGTGATGATTGCAGGGGAGCGCAACGCTCGAGGCGGCGGCAGCGGCGGTAGGAGCGGCGGCGGCGACGATGTGGGGGATGGGGAGGGAGGGCTCGATAGGGGCGGCGGCGGTGGGGCGGCGGCAGTGGGGGCGGCGGCGGCGGTTGGGGCGGCGGCGGCGACAAGGGTACTATGAAAGCGCTTGACTCAATACTGAGTATACGCGCTACTTATCGGTAGGAGCGGTGGCGGCGGCGGTGTGGCGAGGGAAAGCGTCTATTAGGGCGGCGGCGGCGGTGGCGGCGGTGGTTGGGACGGCGGCGGCGGCGGTTGGGGCAGCGGCGGCGACAGGGGGTACACCACTTGAGCTGAGCCTCACCTCGCACACGCCATCTTTTGGGCCGAAGCGGTAGGATACGGCGCGCGCATCAAAGGGACCCCGGCCGTCGACGCGCAGCTCCGCCTCCTGCAGCGCCTTCACGATGAACTCCCGCTCATTTGTCGAGATCAGCAGGTCGTCACGCGCCATCGCGAACGGCTGCGTGGAGAAATGGCGAACGCGAAGGGCGGCGGTGAGCCCGTGCCGTGCGGTGCGGTGCCGGCGTGTGGTTGAAGCTTAGGTTTACTCGTAGGTTTAGGTTTATGGGTTTAGGGTTTAGGTAGGTTTTTACACGTTCAGACGACCGCGGTGCGGCGTCGTCTGCCGCTGCCGCTGACGAACATAGAACCTAAAGACTAAATACTGAACCCTGGAGTACGAGCGTGCGCTATTCAACTTGAGATTCGGCGCTCGCAGCTAGCCAACCGCTTGTTCTGTTTGCTGCAGTAGGGCAGCCACGCAAACTATCGCCGCCGTCGCAGTCGAACACGGCGCCAGTTTCATCCAGCACAGAGCTCGTAGAAAATGAATGAATAGGGTCTGATCATCTGAACGTCTGAACCCACAGCTCAATTGTTCTAAACTAGATGGCTAATATCAATAGACTATCCCGGCATCCTGGTTGACGGAGGACAGCTCCACAAAGTCACGTGCGGTCGCGCCGCCCCGCCCGCCCAACAGCGCGCCCCACACTGCCTGCCTCGCCCCCTCGCCCCCCCGCCGCTCCCTCCACCTCAGCACCTCCATCACCCCCGTAGCGGCCACTACCAACCCCACCCAAGCCACGTATCAAGGGCTTACACTCGACCACTTTTCAGCTCAACGTAAGCGCTTTTTAATGGATAGGGGGTGCGCGTAGGGGTTGTGTAGGGGATGTTCAGGGGGTGTAAGGGGGTGCTTAGGGTGTTGAGGGTGTGTTTTCTCTGTGTCAGAAACGGCTCAGGATGTGCTGAGAAGGGGACCAGTGTAAGCCCCTGCCACGTATGCGCGGTATGCCGCCGGCCCCCCCTTCTCCGCGCCAAAGTCCGCCGCCTTGCCAGTGCCGGACGTGACGGCGACGACGCTCATGAGCAGTGCGGCGACGCCGGCGCCACGGTGCACCCACTCCCACCGCCCGCGCGCTGTGGACTTCTCCCCTCCCCCACCCCCCGCCCCCGGCCCCGGACCCGACCCCGGGCCCGCCCCCGCTGCCCGCCCAGGCGGCCGTAGGAACGCGTTGAGCGGCTGGTACAAACCTAGCAGCAGCGTGGCGGCGCCGTAGTAGGAGTGGGTGGAGCCCAGGCGCAGAGGCTTACAATCGCCCACCTCTCAGCTCAACCTGAGCCGTGTTTGGTCACTGAAGCCACATCAAGCGTCCACTCCTCAGCTTAACCTTAGACGCTTTTACCGATGACACCTCCCGACGTAGCCCACAAGAAAACATCACGTCAAGCCAGAAAGTGGACGAGTGTAAGCCCCTGCCCAAGTGGCCACCGTCGCCGCTCTCCGCCTGCACCGCTAGGTAGGCTAGACAGGAGCCGGCAAAAGCGGAGCACAGGCCCGCGCTGCTCACCACCCAGTGGCACCTGAACCACGCAGAGCGCAGCGCCTGCAGCGCCGTGGCGGGTCGGTCGGACGCGTCGCGGTCGGGCGGCGGCCGGCCGTACCGCACCGCCCACACCCCCAGTGGGATCAGCAGCCCCCAGCCGACTGCCATCGCCCATCCGTGCGCGATGAACTTGGGGTTGATCGCTACCACTGCCTCCACTCCAGCGGATCCAGACCCAGGGGGGTACGCAGTCCCCGGATCGATATGCACATCCGGCGGTGGGTAGAAGTTCCCCGTCGCCCCGCCCGCCCCTGCCGCCGCCGCCGCCGCCGCCGCCGCCGCTGCTGTGGCGTTGGGCAGAGGCAGCATCGCGTTGGCCGAGAACGTGGCGGCGTTTTGTCGAAACCCGTGGTGGCTCCCCATGGTCTAGCGGCGCAAGTTGAAATTGAAAGCAACCGTCGAAAGCAGTTTATGATCATCTAGCTTCAAGTGCTGAAAGCAATCGACGCTTTCAACACGGGTGTTGAACCTATGAACCTGCACCGCCCTACCATGGCGGTTGTGATGCGGAAGGTAACGGCGGCGGAGGGGGGGTCGGTCGACGGAGGAGCCGACCAGATGAAGTACGCCACGTTCCAGTCCCCGCGCAGGTTGGAGCGGAGGCCGCCGCACATGACGGCGGCGCCGTAGTTGAGCTTGCCATCGTTGTGGCTCCCGAAGTCGGCGATGCTCCCCGCGCTGGCCGTGAGCATCATCTCCCCCGCGCCGGGCATGCTCACCACCAGCGTGTGCCGCGCGCCCGGTTGGAATTCCGCCGTCCCCGCGGGAAGGGTCGGCACACCAAGAGGATCAGGCCAGTGTGTACGAGGCCTTGCGCAGTGCGGACGAGGCCAGTGTGTACGGGTACAGGGTACACTGGTACACTGTGAGCGCGCGGCCTGGTTGAGCTGAAACGATGTCGCGGCACAGGGATGACTCTGACTCGATTCCATCCAATCGTGCAGGGTCGCCTGTGTGTACGGGTACACTGGTACACTGGTACACTGTGAGCACACGGCCTGGTTGACAGTGACAGCACCCTGCCGACGCGCCACGACACCGGGATGGATCTTGCGGGGTCGTTCTCGTTGGCCTGGGCGGTGTCGGAGCCGTCGGGTGCGGACCACGCCATGCGGAAGGAGATGGTTCCGTCGTGCACAGGCGCCGCGTGGTGGTGCCGGCCCGCCGGCTAGGGGGCGTCAAATGTATGGAGGAACACGTCGTAGGATACCGATATAGATATAGAGAGTGAGAGGGAGAGAGTGAGAGACGCTTCCGCGTGTACAGTATGAGGAGGCACCGCCGCGTCACTGCCGCTGTAAATTCGGGGGAATGCGACGGAGGAATCCGCGGAGGACGAGTAGGTTGTTCAGGGGCTACCACCGAGCGGCAGTGACGTGGCGGTGGCGGTGGCTGCGCAGGAGGAGGCGATGCAGGAGGGGGAGGACATCGTGCAGGAGCGGGTTGCGGGAGCGAAGGTGGATGATGATGCCGCGTACGTCCTGGCCCGCTTTCGCCCTGGCCCGCGTACGTCCTCTCACAGTGGGCTGCCACTGCACTCAAGAATGGAGGGACCAAAATGGGCAGCGCGATGATGCGGTGGGCAATAGCGATTGTGTGCCATCCCGACCGTCGGGTGCGCGGCGTCGCCGCACAGGCTGGCGCTGACGAGCGTCGGGTGCGCGTCGCATTGCGGAGCCATGCCGGTGCCAACGGCTAGCGTGATGAGAACCCATCCCGCTCCGAGCCACGCGGTGGTCGCGGGCGGTACGGCGGCGACAGCGGCGCGCCCCCCCGGTGTCGCCCGCCGAGCTACCGGGGGTCGAGCCATGGCAACACCACGAATGCCCTCACCCGTCTCCCGCGTCTCGGTATGTCGGTGTATGTCGCCGCCGCCGCCGACAGACATCGGATTTGTTTGGGCTCGACACACGACAGGCTTACGTGGCACACGGATAAGATCCCGCGGGTGCCCAAAAATCGTTGTGTCGAGAAACAAATGCTTGC
>Ga0307489_10001153_pt1 | contig 17273 bp, 27 predicted proteins | sample SB12metaG_FD_202247 | JGI IMG/M metagenome (GOLD analysis project Ga0307489, IMG submission 202247) | Sea-ice brine microbial communities from Beaufort Sea near Barrow, Alaska, United States - SB 1.2 | ecosystem: Environmental > Aquatic > Marine > Coastal | place: USA: Alaska | collected...
GAGGAGGCTCGAGCAGCTGTCACCGGGGTCGATGGGGTCTGATCACATCCGCCCGGCGAGTCGCCACCCATGAGCGTACTCTGTGACGGTTGAGGGGGCGGGTCAGCCAGGCGATGGGATGGGTGAGAGCACCAAAAGTCCAAAAGATGCAAGAACTTGCGGGCGAGCGTGGGGAGGGTGGTCGCGAGCAGACGGGGCACTTACGCTCCAAAACCCGAAGCCATGCTTGTGTCGCCTGTAGACGGCGGGCCCCGTGGCGTCGGCGCGCAACGACGGGCTAGCGTCATTGTGAGCATGCCGATATAAAAACACTCTGTCTCAAGGGGGCACGTGCTTTGCTGCAAAAATGATTGAGAGTTTTCCCGGAAAGTTAGCCTTCGATGACTTAGCCTTCGATAACTTCCCGATTATAAGTAAAGTTGATCTAACTTTTGGCCTTATAGCTTCCAATCATTAGACCCCTATACCACCTTTTAATAAATACCCCCCCCTTTCCTGCAAAAACCCTGCTCCGAAATTTATAAAATGTTCGACAGCTGGCGAGTTGAATCGCCGGCAAAGCTGAAAGCGTGGAACATGCTGCGGGCCCACACAACCGTGCGGCGGCAGCGCGCCCCGATGTCCACGGGCGACCGGTGGCCGCAGGCGACGGTGGACGCGTTGGGCCCGCCGGTCGGCGACTACGGCGGCGACTTCGGCGGTCTCACCGCGCCGCAGCGGGCCGAGCGCGTCGTCGACTACGACGAAACTTGTTATGGGTTTGTGCGCTTGGCGACGGAGGCGCTGCGAGGGGCGGGGGTGTTGCCGCCAAAGGAGAAGGGCGAGGCTGTTGATGTCGACGCTGACGCTGCGGTCGCGCTTTCGGATGTCGGCAGCGGCGAATATCGCGGGGGCAGGGGAGAGGGGAAAGGCGCGGGCAGGTGCGGCGAAGATTGCTCCGCATTGCTGGCCAACCTGGACGGGCTGTGCTCGCGCGAACAGTCGGTTGAGCTCAACGCGAAGCGCAGCAACCCATTCGTGGCGCCGCTGTCCAACGCCCTGCGCCACTCGCCCGCGTTCCAGGCCGCGCTGCGCGCCTTCGTGCGCGACAGTGTGTGCCCCGCGCTCGGCGTCACGCGGGTGGCCTACCAGCGCTCGCCCACGTTCCGCGTGCACCTGGCTGGCGGTAGGGCCGGGCCCAATGTTGCTCCTGCTCCCCACATCATACGACGCCACTTGACTCGAGAAACGAGAGCTCAGAACCCGTGGCCCTACCTAATATTGCTACTGCTCGCCACATTACATGGCGCCACTTACCTCAAGAAACGGGGGTTCAAGACCCGTGTGGATGGCGTGGCGAGGAATTGCCTGTCAGGCTTTGTTGGGCGGGCCGGCACAGGGGGTGCCGCACGCTGACGGGCTGCAGCCCTACAACCACCAGCCGGGGGAGGTCAACGTCTGGCAGGGGAGGCGTGTACCGCCGCCCGCCTTCCACGTTTCAGGCCCTCGTTGTTTGTGTCAAATTGCATCCATATCCTACAACGCGACGCGGCGAGCATGAAACGCCATCGTGTAACGCGGCGGACATGGCTTACGTGTCCCTGACGTGCGGGTCCCGCTGACCGCAGCCGGAGGTAGCAACTCGCTGGTCGGGCTAGATACATAGTGCCCGCCACGTCATCCATCACATGGTACACCGGCGCTCGGCGCAGAGTATCCGTACTCGATTTAGATGACTGATGTATGCGATGAACCCACCCACATGAATGATTCATCCGACCCTAGTTGCTGATGTGCGAGAGCTCGCCGGGCGCGGGAGACTTTCACGCCTTCGAGGCATGGCCTTACACCATTACCTTCTTCAAATCTCATCTAGAGCATCTCTGAAGTATCATGTGGGACAACTGAAGTGATTGCTTTTCAGGCGAGGGACAAACGGCTTCAAGTGACGGCCGGGGATACATATTAGATGCAGCCCTGCTTTGAGGCGGTGCCGGGGCAGTTTGTCACCTTCTACGGCAACCGGTGCCGGCATTACTCGGTGGCCAACCTCACGGACGTCACCCGCGTGTCGTTCGATTTCAGGGTTGTGCCGTTCGAGTTGTTTGACGACAACCACTGCGGTCCGAAGAGCATCCGCTCGGCGCTGGCGCGCGGCACCGTGGGGAAGTCCCCGCCGCCCGCTGCCGCCGCCGCCGGCGGCAGCGCCACGGGCGCCGCCACCGCCGCGGGCGCCGCGGGCGAGGCGTCGCGTGTCGGGGGCGGGGGGAGACCGCTGCGCATGGGAGAGTACTACGTGGACTCCGGCGCGCCTTAGGCTGAGTCTTGAGGTGACATGACCGTACTAAATGTTCACGGCCCGGTGGTATCAACCGGCGCTATTCATTTCACAGATGGTGCCATAGTTAGTGTGTTGAGGCATGGCGACGTAGAATGCACGTTAGCTCGGTTTAGAAGCAGCGCCGTAGTCAGTGTGTTGAGGTTATGGGAACGCAAATTGGACAAGAAGAATAGTTAGCACCGGCGCCGTGTTCCGTGTGTCGAGGCTGTGGCGACGTAGAATAATTTAGCCCTTTAGAGTTGTGAGTAATGTATCAGCAGAGGCGGACAGGCAATACTGGCGGAGACTACAAATTCCATTTTTCGTGGCTGAGTGACTCCAGAAATACAACTTACAATCGGCCACGGCCCTAATACTATCAATATGAAGCTACGCCCCTCTCTAGGTCGACACATGCCGGCTCACACAGTTGGCTTGATGCTCACTGTGTGAGAGCCAAGCCCTAGCAGGGCTCGGTAATCGTGAGAGAGCACAATAGTTTTGAGCACCTCGGAGCTCAATGTTCGGATGGAGATTTCAGATCGTGGTTTGATGTGCGGAGTCGAAGGTGCGCAAGCTCGTCCGGCATCTCCGACACCGCCCGCCGCAGCGCCACCTCATTGGCCATCTCATTAGTCACCTTGCGCGGCGCCGCACCCCCCGCGCCGTGCCCCGCGCCGTGCCTCTTGCGCGCCTCCGCCGCCGCCGCCGCCTTCCCCGCGCGCCACGCCGCCACCGCCTCCGCATCCCGCGCCGCCGCCGCCGCCTCCCCCGCCAGCGCCTCCGTACCCCAGGGCCGCCCGGATATACTGCTCGCCACGTCGTCCAACGACTTGTGAATCCTCGGTTCTTGAATTTAACAACATCCTATGACGTGTGGCGAGCGGCATCTAGCAGACACTACCTGCACCGCGGCCCGCCGCCGCTGCTTGTCCGTCAACACCTTGTTGTAGCGGCGCAAGTTGAAATTGAAAGCAAAGTTTGAAAGCGGTTCATCACATTCTAGTTTCAAGCGTTCAGTTCCGGGCGCTGTCAGCGTGGTTTTGATAGGATCAACCTGCACCGCCCTACCTTGGGCTCCACTTTCGCAGTCAACTTCTTCTCCTCCACCCACGCCGCGTACTCCACGCCGCTCCTCTCCTCCTCCGCCTAGGGCCTGCCAGATGTCGCGTGCCGTGTCATTGGATGCCGTGCAACTCAATACACCAGGGTAAAAAAACGCGTTGGACGACGTGGCGGGCAATATCTGGTAAGCTCTGCCTTGGCCACGTAGTTGGTGTCGAGCGTGGCCCTCCAGGCCGACTCGGCCCTCTTCATCACTTTGGCGCGCAGCCGCAACTCCGCGGACTTCAATTTCTGCCACTGCTCCACGAGAACCTCCCCCTGGATGTCCTCCAGTCGGTCGGACACCGTGCGGACGTTGCGCTGGTCCAGGTCGGCCGCGTTGGACAGTAGCTCGTGTAAGGGGGCGAGGTCGGCTGGCAGCGTGTCCGTCCAGAGCGGGCCTGCCCTGGTCGGACAGGACGCCGCCACCGCCGCCTCCACCGCGCGGTACTCCAGCTCCTCCCGCGCCGCCAGCATCCGCCGCTGCGCCGCCTCCAGTCCCGGGACAACGGAGGAGCTCTGAGCGGGTGGGGCGGCGACGGCAGGGGTGGGGGCGGGGCGCATCGACGAACTGATGAAGGTGGACCGCGCCGAGGTGGGTCGTGTCAGGGTGGAGGCGTGCCGCATATACACGCCGATCAGCGCGTCCTCCACCTCACAGGGCCTGGCGTACATTGCTCGCCACATCATAGGATGCTAGTTGGCTAAAAAAACGAGTGCGTGGAATATGTTGCAACAATGCAACGAGTAGTATCTACCAGGCCCTACCCGCGTAGACGCACAGGCGGGGTGCGCGGAGGCGGGTCGCGTGTATGTGCTGGCGGAGGCTGGGCGTGTAGACACACCGGTGGGTCGCGTGGAGCCAGAGGTAGGGCGCGCGGAGGCGGAGGCTGGGCGCGTAGAAACACCGGTGGGTCGCACGGGGATGGATCGCGCGGATGTGGATGCCGAGGATGGACGCGTAGACACACTGGCGGTTTGCACGGAGGCAGGTCGCGTGTATGAGGTGGCCGTGGCGGAGGCGGGGCGCGTAGACACACTCGCGGTTCGCGCGGAGGCGGAGGTGGATGCAAAGGCGGAGGCGGGGCGCGTAGACACACTGCTCGACGCCGACGGCACCCGCATGGCAAGGCCTGGCAGACATTGCTATTGCTCGCCACGTCACAGGATGCCGTCAAAATTCATAAGCGAGGATTCAAATGCGCGTCAGGGGGGGAATGACGTGGCGGGTGCCCCTGGTTGACCCCACCGCAGCGCGCGGCGCACCGCCGCCGCCACCGACGCTCACCAGGGGCGCCTCACTCGCCCTCCACTAGTCAGCTCAACGTAAGCGCTATTTGTGGCATACGCCGGGATGTTTGAGTGACAAGCACAGCTCAGGTCGAGCCAAGAAGTGAACGGCCCTGCCGCTGTGGAAGCCATGGCCAGCTGCATCGCCGCCGCGCTGCCGCTGCGCGCCAAGCGCCAGGGGCCATCACTCCGGAGCGCATCACCTCAGCAACGGAAGCACCTGCTTTGGGATAGGGTTCAGGGTTTAGGGTTAAGGGTCCATCACTCCTCCACTGTAGTTCAGCTCAACGGAAGCACCTGTTGCCGGATACGCCAGGTGATTTCAGTTTTCCAGAGACAAAAAACGCCTGAGATTAATCAGGAACGTGGACTCGGTAGCAGGCCCTGCCGCGCTATGGGCGGTGGCGGCCGCCGCCGCCAGCTCCAGCACCTGCCGCGCCGTCCATCACGGGCGTACACTCGCCCACTGTTCGGATGATTGTAAGGACCTTTTATGGGATACGCAGGGTGGTTTCAGTATTTCGGTGACCAAAGAAACGTCTTACGAGCAGGTTGATACGAGAGGTGGACGAGTGTTGCGCCCCTACGGCGGATAGATAGGGGTCGGACGGCGCCACCCCCAGCTCACCGGCGATGTCCACCAGGTGGCGCAGCGTCTTGAGCCGCCGCGTCCCCGCCAGCATCGCGCCTACCATTGCCACGCGCTAGGGCCTGGCAGATGTTGTTCCTGGTTGGGGGTTTAGGGTTCAGGGTTTAGGGTTTAGGGTTTACGGTTTAGGGTTTAGGGTTTAGGGTCCTGTTCCTGTTCCTGATTTGTACGTCATAGGATGCCATGTGACTCAAGAAATCAGGATTCGAAATGCGTGTTGATGACGTGGCGTGCAGTATCTGCCAATCCCTACCTCTCGCATGTCTTCTGCCGCCGCCGCCAGGTGGGGCCGGGCGGGTATCGCTCGCCACGTCATAGGATGTCATTCAACGCAACAAGCGAGGCTTTGAAAGGTGGTGAATGACGTGGACGGCAATGAGCGCGAGGCCCTGCCAGCTCGACCTCGTCCACCAGGTCGACCAGGACCTCGTCCACCAGGGGTTTGGCCGCGATGGCGCGCATCACCACGGCATCGGCCGCCGCCGCCGCCGCCGCCTCCGCCACTGCCTCCGCTGCCACCTCCGCCGCCGCCTCCGCCACTGCCTCCGCTACTGCCTCGGCCGCCTCCGCCGCCTCCGCCGCCGCCACCGCCGCCGCCAGCGCCACCGCCGCCGCCTCCGCCGCGAGCCTCAGCCGCGTCTGTTCCTCCTCGTAGGCCGCAGCAGCCCGTGCCTTTGCTGCCAACACAGCCTCCGCCGCCGCCATTGCCGCCGCTACTGCCTCCTCGGCCACGTCTGCCGCCGCCGCCGCCGCCTCCGCCGCCGCCGCCGCTGCTGCCTCCGCCACTGCCTCCGCTGCCACCTCCGCCGCCGCCTCAGCCACAGCCTCCGCCACTGCCTCCGCAGCCTCCGCCGCCTCCGCCGCAGCCTCCGCCTCCGCCGCCGCTGCCGCTGCCGCCGCAGCAACCGCTGCCGCCACCACCGCCGCCAGCGCCACCGCCGCCGCCTCCGCCCTCGCCTTCGCCTCCGCCACGGCCTCCACCTCCGCTGCCGCCGCCGCCTCCGCCACGGCAGCCTGTGCCAGCGCCAGCGCCGCCGCGGCTGTCGCCACCGCCTCGGCCGACGTCACCAGCGGCGGCCCCGCCTTCATCGCTGCTCTCGCCGCCGCCGCCGCCACCGCCGCCACCCTCTCCGCCTCCCTGTCCGCCGCCGCCGCCGCCGCCGCCGCACGTCGCCAGCCCCCCGCACTCGGCGGAGACGACGCCCCCTCCCTTGCTGGCCTCGGCGGCGACCCTGCCGCTGCCGCTGCCTGCTGCTCCGTGCACCGCTGCTCCTACTCCCAGGGCCTTGCGCTTGCCCACTCTCACCTCATCCTGAATGTTTGCGCAGGGTGTACCGGTGTATTCGTTCGCGCTCGCCGCATCCTCCTACCTGGCTTTGCCACTCGTTCCCGCCTCACTGTAACCTGTTTGTCTGCTAACGGTGTACCGGCGTACCCGTACACGCTCGCCGCATCCTGCTTCCTGGCCTGGCCACTGACGGTTTCTTTTCAGCTCAACCTCATTCATGGTGTACCGGGGTACCGGGCCTCACAGGCGCAGCGTCCCCATTACAGCTTAACCCGACTGTCTGTGCAGAGTGTGCCCGTACGCACTCGCCGCATCCTGCTCCCGGGCCTGAAGACTCTTTTGGATGCACACGCACATAAGCACACGGCACGGCATCGGCACCGTGCATTCTATTTTGGGGTGGAATGTTGAATGTTCTTGGGGCGGCAGTTCGGGAACCCAAAGCGGGCGGCAGTTGAGGCGACCAGGGGACGGTGGCGGGCCCCGCCTCATATGCGACAGGCGCGGGGCCGAAGGCGGCGGGGGGCGGCTCCGCCATGGCGGGCGTCCGAGAGGGCCGCCAAGCCGCGCGCGATGGATGGATGACGCTGTGTGAGGCATAAAAAAACTATGCCAGGCGGATATGGATAATTTGTCCGCAGTCGCATAAGCAGCGTGAAAACTATGCGTGGGCCTCCCCCCACCGGATCTGCGCGAAGTATTAGAAGAGGAGCTGTGACAATTTGCCAGGACAACAGTGAGGGGCAGGCTGTGTACTGTATGGAGGTCATTGACCTGCAGCTAATTCACATGGATGGCTCCTCTCACTTGGTTCTTCGTGCGGTTCGCTTCGGGGAGGGTGTTGACTTAGCGGCCGGGCCCGGAGCGCGAGTTTCCTTTGACATTTACAATCGAAAGTGGTGTGGAATTCAAGGATAATCTCCATCGCACCTTGATTTATATGCGCGCGTCCCGAAGAGTGCGTAATTCTGAGGTTGGCTGTGTTAGAGCACAGGCGCGGCGCATCCGCTGTCTACCCAAAATATCAGCCTCGTCAGCTTTCTCAATCTAATTAGCCTCCTTGGCCAAGTCAGCCAGCTGAGCCAACGCGGCCTCCTCTGCCTTCTCGCCCGCCGCCTGAGGCGGCAGCCACTCGAGCCCCAAGTTCACGTCGCGAATCGCGCCCGTTGCCTGCCCATCGGTTCCGACCATGCAACAGGGTCACTGAGAACAATGTCTCGAATGGCGATCAGAGCATGCAGCTTGACTAACTTCAATTCACCTTCAAGGTAATCGTTCATGCAGACGCGCGGACGCGGTTCGTGGGGGCCGACTGACGCACCAAACCACGTCGGTTGAGACGTTGTTCTCAGTAACCCCCCTGCCGTAGTAAGAAGCAAGGCCGATGTAGCGTTGTCGTAGGCGACGGTGCGCACCAGTGTGCGCCCCAGGAAGTCCTTTCGGTTGGACGAGGTGACATTGTGGGTCATTTCCATGGTGTCCAAGTTGAGCGTGGCATCGGCGGAGTACACCAAGAAGGTGGCGTTATCGCCCCCTGCTGTGTTGCTCGCCTGGATGTAGTGTATGTAGTGGCGCAAGTTGAATTGAGTGCACAATTTGAACGCAACTTATCATGTTCTAGTCATAAGCGCTTATTTCCAGGCGCTTTCCCCATGGATTTGATCGGTTTGACTGGCACCCTCTTACCTTGAACTGCAGGAATGCCGTCATGTTCCCCACGGCCACCACGCCGCCAGCGTTGACGTCCACGGGCCCGTCACACGAGTACTGCGCGGCCCGCGGGATGTTTGTCAAGGCTCAGTCGACGGCATGGGTAACTGACAGCAACAGACACACATGGCGGGTCATTTATGATGCAATAGCGGCTACGTGTAGGAGAGTGATGTTCGCATTTTAGGTGGGCAGGAGGTTCATTATCCGGGGTTCAATTGCCAAACTTAGGGGTGGTCAAAATGCCCATCAGAGAAGGGTCAGTTGCCCATTATAGGGGGTTCACGTGCCCACCACAGGGGGGTCAGGTGCCGATTATAGGGAAGCAGGGTGTCTGGAATTACGGACCTCGATGGTGCCGCTGAGGGGGATCTGAGGGAAGCTTTGGACGAGCGCTGAAGACGAAGAGCGGACGGGGCTTGGACCCAGGATGGCCAAACCCACGAAGGTGTCGTTCAGCACCCACACGGTATGGCCTGGCCACTCGTTCCCTGTCCGTTTGTTAATGATAGGGCACCGGAACGGGGGCCAAGGCGAAAGCGAAACCCTGGTGCCTCCTGACATGCGGAAACGTCTTTCGCCGCATCTCTCTCTTGGCTGAAGAGGAGAGGGGACAACTGAGAAGCGCCTTTCAATCGTTCCGTTTTCAGCTTACCTTCAGCACCTATGAGTGGTTTCTCAGGCGGGGATAAACCGGCTCAAGTTAAGCTGAAAAGTGAAAAGGGAACGAGTGGAAGGCCCCGCCACAGGGGGGTGTCACACACAACCGTCAGGAAGGGACTGATGGATAGTGCTCGCCACATCATAGGATGCAGTCTAACCCAAGAAACGAGGGGTCACAATGCGTTTGATGACGGGGCGACCACTTTCCATGCGTCCCTGCCGTCAGTGCCTCTTGCTTCGTCTCAGCAGTCCAGCTCGGCGGAGCCTCGGAGCCCCCAAAGGTGGCGGCGCTGGCGGCGTCCGCCGCCGCCCAACAGGGGCGTACACTCATACAATATTCAGCTCAATGACATTACTTGTTGTGGGGTACGGTGGGCACGAGGGACAGGGCGAAGGCTGGTGCCTCCTTGTGCACGCGGCTCTACATATGTCGTAGGTGTGGGGTATGTTGGGCGGCTCCACGGAGTTTCAGCGACAATAACGACTCAGGTTGAGCTGGGAAGTGGACGAGAGGAAGCCCCTGCCGCCGCGGCGGCGCCCGGAGCAGGCGCGCACAGCAGGAACACCGCCACGGCCGCGAGCAGCGCCATAGCCCGCGGCGGTCGCAAGGCTGAACGCATCCGAGGGGTCGACGGCTCGTCGGTCGTCGCGCCGCGTGGACGTGAGCGCAGTCTGGTATTCCTTCGCGAAACGAGGCTCCTCTCTTCTTATATTATTGACGCCTGTGATGCACCCGACGAAGTGACAGTACTCGCACACGCTTCACGCTTCGTGCCGAGCCGTTGCGCCGTGCGTACTTCTGGTGTAGAACTGCGCGCTGCGTAGTGCCCTGCCCGGAATTCGACGCTGCCTACAGCTTCTAGGACAACGGTTGGGTAACGGTTGTTGACTTTTCCTCTCCTCTCCTACATCAGAACGAGCCACGTTGTGTATCGTCTATCGTGCTCTCTGGGATACATCGACCACTCAACCGAACCGAGAACCATGTCCCACCCTACGCTACGCATGTGAAGTGGAGGAGAGGAGGAGTCACAACCGTTACCGAACTGTTATCATAGAAGCTGTATGCAGCGTCCACTGCCGGGTACACCACTACGCAGCGCGCAAGTATACACGAGAAGTACGCACGGCGCAACCGCTCGGCACGAAGCGTGAAGCGTGTGCGAGTACCGTCGCTTCGTCGGGCGCATCATACATAGGCGTGAATAACATAATAAGTGAAGAGCCTCCTTCGCGAAGGAACAGACTCCAGACTGCTCTCACTTCCACGCGGCGCGACGACCGACAAGCCGCCGAACCCTCGGATGCGTTTCACCTCGCGACCGCCGCGGGCTCTGGCGCTGTTCGCGGCCGTGGCGGTGTTCCTGCTGTGCGCGCCTGCTCCGGGCGCCGCCGCGGCGGCAGGGGCGTCCTCTCGTCCACTTGCCATCTCGACCTGAGTCGTTCTTGTCACTGAAACTCCGTGAAGCCGCCCAACATACCCCCAACCGCAGCATATATACAGCCGCGTGTATAAGGAGGCACCAGCCTTCGCCCTGTCCCTCGTGCCCACCGTACCCCACAACACGTACTAACATTGTGCTGAGTATTGTAAGAGTGTACGCCCCTGTTGGGCGGCGGCGGACGCCGCGAGCGCCGCCGCCGTTGGGGGCTCCGAGGCTCCGCCGAGCTGGACTCCGGAGACGAAGCAGAGGTGCTGACGGTAGGGACTCATGAAAAGTGGTCGCCCCGTCATCAGACGCATTGCGACCCCTCGTTTCTTGGGTTAGATTGCATTATATGACGTGGCGCGCACTATCCATCAGTCCCTTCCTGACGGCTCTGTGCGACACCCCCCTGTGGCAGTGCCTTCTACTCCCTTTTCACTTTTCAGCTCAACTCGAGCCAGTTTATCCCAGTCTGAGAAACCACTCATACTATTAGGTGCTGAAAGTGAGTTGAAAACGGAAAAATGAAAGGCGCTTTCCAATAGTCCCGTTCAATTTCAACTGCTTCAGCCAAGAGAAAAATGCATCGAAAGACGCTTCCGCGTGTAATGAGGCACCAGGTTTTCGCCCTTGCCCCCGTACCGGTCCACTATCATTCACAAACGGACAGGGAACGAGTGGCCAGGCCATACGGTGTGGGTGCTGAACGACACCTTCGTGGGTTTGGCTCTCCTCGGTCCAAACCCCGTCCGCACGTCGTCTTCAGCGCTCGTCAAAAGCTTCCCTCAGATCCCCCTCAGCGGCACCATCGAGGTCCGCCTATGGGCTTACACTCGTCCACCTTTCAGCTTAATGTGTTTGAGCACTGTTTGTTGGATATGTACTAGCAGCTCTCATCATTGGGTTGGTTTGATGACAGAAACGGCTCAGGTTGAGCTGACAAGTGGACGAGTGGAAGCCCATGGACCGTTACTGCACCTCAAACGACCCGCCCTGTGCGTGTTGTCACCCCTGCTGTCGACTGAGCCTTGACAAACATCCCGCGTGCCACACAGTACTCGTGCGACGGGCCCGTGGATGTCGAAGCCGGCGGCGTGGTCACCGTGGGGTAGGGACTGACGCATAGTGCTCGCCACGTCATAGGATGCCATTTAATTTCCGGAAACGAGGGTTCCAAGTGCGTGTGATGAGGGACTGATGGATAATACTCGCCGCGTCATTGAAACCCCCGCTTCTTGAGTCAAATAGCATCCTATGCCGTGGCGGTCACTATACATCAGTCCCGACCGTTGGGAACATGACCGCTTTCCTACAGTTCCAGAATGACTCGAAGACAGGAGGCGACAACGCCACGTTCTTGGTGTACTCCGCCGACGCCACGCTCAACTTGGACAACATGGAAGTGACCCACATTGTCACCACCTCCAACCGAAAGGACTATCTGGGAAGGACGATGGCAGGGGATTCACTCGTGCACTTCTCAGCTAAACGCAAGCCGTATTCTCACTAACTAATTCCACCAAACCTTCCACAAAAAATGTCAACGTCTAGCCAAAAAAAGGACGAGTGCAAGCCCTTGAACGCTGGTGCGCACCGTCGCGTACGATAACGCCACGTCCGGCCTGCTTCTCACCATGGTAGGGCTTGATGGATCATGCTCATTCAATCGCCCACAATTCCGATGCGGAATGTCCAGGCATTCAGCCTATCAGCATGAATTGCCTCGAAGAATGCCGGGAAACCGCCCCAAAACGCCGGGAAGCGCCCGGAGAACACCGAAAAACGCTTGAAAAGCGGCAACAATTCTAGGAATTGCCCAAATTGCCGAAACCCGCCTCATTATCGTGAAATGTTGGAATGCTCTCCCTCACCTTGAGGGCCTAAAGAAACGCCGGCGCAACCCATCAGGCCCTACGCTATGGTCGGAACCGACGGGCAGGCAACGGGCGGGATTCAGGCGAATGTGAAACTGGGGCTCGAGTGGCTGCCGTCCACGTCTCCGTTGCCTGTCTAGGACGCAGCGATGGCTCAGGAGGCGCGGCTGGCTGCCGGAGTCGAAGTGGTCTGAGCCCGATACATGCTGGGGTGCGCGAGCGACGGAACCCGCTTATGTGAACAACTCTACATGTTCTGAATTTGGTATAAAAGAATGTAATGACCCCCCCCTTCATGTTCTGAAACGTTGTCGTTGATATGGCTAGGACAAGTGAGCCTCGCGGCGTGACACGAAGCCGGCAACGCGAAGGTAAGTGTTGCGCGTCGATCAAGCGGGGGGGATGTTGTATGAAAGGTTGGGGAAGTCAGATTGGAGCTAGCGGCGGATTGTAAAGATTAGGAGTGATGGCATCCTTCTCTCGTTTTGTCGCAGCTCGTTTTTTCTGTTTTTTTGTCTGTCGCAGCAGGAAATCTGAAACATCTAAATGAGAGTTAGCTCTACTCTAGTGTTTTACTATCTCTGAGTTCGAGTCTGGTAAAAAACTAACTCTGCAGAAAAACATTTTCGGCAGCGAACACGTCCTTTGCTGACTAGATGACGCGACGCTACGAAGAGTGAAAGGTCGCGGCCATCATTCGAATCTGACTACGCTGGCCGCCTCTTGTCGTTACCCTGCCGCACCCGGGACACCACTTCCCACGCGCGCGTTAGCTCGACACGTCCGCGCCTCCTTGCTTGCGCACATCCGGAGTGTCACCTCCGCGCCTCCTTGCTTGCGCACATCCGGAGTGTCACCTCCGCCGCATCTAAACCCATCCCACGTCGTGCCACGGGCTCGGCGGCTGATCCCCCGCCGGCTGCCCCGATATTGAAAAATAAATCTTTAAGTTCGCTCTCGCCGTAGGGTGTGTGTGTTGTGTTCCTTTCGCGGTCTTGGCTGAGAACCAGCGCCGCCCCCTTTCAGCAAACCGGAGGACGACATGAGCGAGTTGACATGGAGGGCAACCTACACGTGGTCCATCAAGAATTGGTCCACAAAGCGCGAGCGCGAGCGCCTCCTCTTGGAGACCGTGTCTATCAACGGACGCAACTGGTGATTACCCCAGCCCCACTACCGTATCGAAATACTTTCAAGCTATGACCGCGCGAGGCGTCAAGGGCGCTGCGCACGTACGAGTGGTTGTCGCGGACAGGAGGTTGCGAGGGAAAAAACTACGATGGATGACATGACCCGGTCCCCGCGCGCTTGCGCGCGGGTCATCACACGGGGGCCAGGGCGAAAGCCTGGTGCCTCCTCATACACGCGGACGCGTCTCTCTCTCCCCCACGCCCCACTACCGTTTTCTTTTTCTTTTTTTAACGTTCATCAAAAGGTTCTCCAGCTCTGACGCCCTTCCACGACCCCGCCCCCCGCCGCGACACCACGACACCACAGGTTGTTGTTCATCTACCCCAATGATATGATTCAGGCGGGGATCATGCCCGTGTCCCTCTACGCCAACCACGCCGAGGCGCAGCCCTCTGGGCAGGGGCTTACACTCGTCCACTTTCTTAGCTCAGCCTAAGCCATTTTGGCCCGTGAGCCGTTTTGTGACCAGTTCGCGACGAGTTATAACCCATCGATTTTGTTACACGCAGCTGAAACCACTCAGCGGTTCCTACAAAAAAGTGCACAAGTTGAGCTGAGAATTGGACGAGTGTAAGCCCCTGCCTCTGGGTGGAGCCAGCACGTGCACTTCTCCGTCACGCTGATCAACCAGACGGACGACAAGTGCAACGTCGAGGTGGGTGCGACCGCGCACACCTTCAAGGCAGGGGCTTACACTCGTCCACTTTTCAGCTCAACCTGAGCCCTTTCTGAAACAAAATACATCCTCAACACCCCCTAAAAACCCCTAAACACCCTCTAAACACCCCCTAAACACCCCTTAATCACCCCCTAAACACCACCTAAACAACCCCTAAATACACCCCCTATCTAACAGAAAGCGCTTACATTGAGCTGAAAAGTGGACGAGTGTAAGCCCCCGCTTCAAGGCAGGCGCGCTGGTGGCCTTCGGGAAGGACAAGGACCTCAAACGCGCAGTCCTCAACGACATCAGGTCCGCGACGCCCTCGATGGGATACATCGTCAACGACACCCTCGTCATCCAGTGCGGCATGACCAACGTATCCACCGCCGCCGCCGATGCGCGTGCCGCCCCGCAGCGGGAGACCCGCATCGTGGACGCCGACACCGCCGCCGCTGCCGCCGCCGCTGCCGCCGCCGCTGCCGCCGCCGCTGCTGCCGCCGCCGACGCTGCCGCCATCGCCGCCGCGTTCCCCGGCCCCGGCACACTACCCGCTATCGCCGGCAGGTGGACCAGCCCCGCCGCACTGCCCGCCATGGCCGCCGCGCTACCCACCGCACCCGCCGCTGTCGCCGCCGCCACCCCCCGCGCAGTCTCCGGCGCCGCGCGGCCCCGCGTCACCGTCCCCGCGGGCCTGTAACCCCACCGGCGCCGGCGGGTTGCTCCACACTGCCCCGCGGCGCACGGCTCAACTACTAGGCGCCCTTCGCTGCCGCCAACGTCGCCCGTCGGTGCTCGCGACCGTCATACACCGCATAGTGTACCGGCGCTTGCCGCGTCACACACCGCATCGTGTACCGGTGCTCGCCACGCCACACACCGCATAGTGTACCGGTGCTTGCCGCGTCACACACCGCATAGTGTACCGGTGCTCGCTACGTCATACACCGCATAGTGTACCGGTGCTTGCCGCGTCACACACCGCAAAGTGTTCGGATGCCCGCCACGTCAACCACATAGTGTACCTCTGCTCGCCACGTTAGCCAACGCATAGTTTACTGGTGCCCGCACCGACATCCACCGCATAGCATACATATCGGTGCTCGCCACGTCATCCACCGCATAGTGTACCGGTGCTCGGCAGCTAGACAGGGACACCGCTGGGCTAGGTACAGATGCCGTGAGAGAAGAATGCCAAGCTTGGGAAAAGAATGCCCAGAGGGCCCCATACAGTATCCGCGAGTGCCGTGCGTTGGGTGCTTCAGACCATACACTGGGAAACAAGCGTTGTAAATAAAAGTTATGTCATAGACAAATACACAGTGCGTTACGAGTAGAGCCTACTCCTCTACTCGTAGAAACCAAAATGTCTAAAATCAAGTCTAATCACCAGGCTCACATTAGTTGAAGGCGACGGCTACTGCAGCGGCGGCGGCGAGGGCGGCGGGTTGTGTTCGGCTGCGTGGCGGATGGGCCTTGACAGGGGTAGCAGGGGCCGTGGCGGCGAAGGTAGGGCCTGTGGTGGTGGTGGCGGTGGTGGTGGCGGTGGTGGCGGTGGTGTGGCGGTGGGGTGGTGGTGGTGGGAGCGGCGGCGGCGGCGAGGAGGGGAAGCTGGAGGGGCAGCCTGGAGTGAGCAGCCGCAAGGAAGTGAGCGGCGTGCGCGCGCGGCGGCGGGCGTGTGTCGGGCGGCTGGGGTTTTGTGGGGCTGCGGTGGGGGAGTGCTCGTTTTCACCCACAGATCTGAGGGTCGCGGTTCTCACAACAAGCCTGTCCGCCTAACCGCCTATCCGCCAGTTGTTCAGTAGAAGCTCAGATCTCAGATTAGTCGACCGGTGGTCCATTCAATCAGCCAATCACAGAACGAATAAACGGTTCCCATCTCGCGATTTATATGAAATTCGAAAAGTAGAGGGTCGAACTAATTTCCTGATTAAGAAGTCGTAAAACGATTCAGGGAATGACGAGGCCGAATGCGGAGTTGAGAGTTGCAAAGCGAAAATGGTTCGATGAGAGTCAGTTCAGGTATTTCCGATTTTCGCGATATGGCGACCCCTCCGCTGGCCCCTGACCACAAAAACCCATACCATCTGAACACACTAAGTGATTTTCAAGTTTCGAGTCTGAGCGTTTGCGTCGTCGCAGTAGCGGCTCAACTTGAAATTGAAAGCAAAACTTGATAGCAGGTGCCCTTCGAGGTGCAACATCTCCAGCGCGGTGAGCCCTGCGAGACCTGCCGTCAAACTCGTCAGCTGGTTCCCACCGAGGTGCAACCCCATGGGCTGAACTGGTTTCAAATTGCACCGCCCCATCCCGACCTTGCGCACGAGTGTGCGGTGTTGCGTCATTGCGCTCGAGTGTGCGTCAGAGTGACAAGATTGATCGGGATATCCATGTGGGATATCGACATGGGACATCGATATGGGATATCGGACATCAATGGGATATCGATATGGATATCGATATGGGATATGGGTTATCGATATGGGATATCTTGCCACTCTGGTGTGCGTCAGTACGTCATCATTACAAGCCATCATTGCGCACAGTGTGCGATCTTCGCATTTGATCATTGTGCACGATGTGCGTCATACATTGGACAATTGCCCACGGGTGTGCGTAATTTTTGCGTCATTGGGTCATTACGTCAGAGCGCCTTTGCGTCTCGTCGTGCCAGATTTTATTTGCTGCTGCTCGGGGGTCAGCTGCCACCAGTGCCGCCGCTGCCGCCGCCGCCGGCGCCGTTGCTGCCAGGTCTGCTCGGGGGACCTCTGCTGCCGCCGCCGCCGTCATCGCTGGTGCCCGGCCTCTTAAGGGGGGGGCTGTTGCTGCCGCCGCTGCCACGGCCCCCCTCCCGGGCTATGCACCGGTACACGTCACCTCTCACTTGCACCGCGACACGTAACCTCTCCCTCGGGCTTCAACTCGTCACCTCTCACTCGGGCATCGCCATGACCCCCCTCCCCTCCCCGGTACCGCGACACGCCACCCCCCTCACTTGAGCACCACCTCCCCGGCGGTGTACCCCGCGCGGCCCACCCGCCCGCCCGCCGCGTCCGCCGCCTTGAAGCAGAGTGACAAGATGTGATCGGAATATCGTTATGGGATATCGACATGGAT
>Ga0307489_10001154_pt1 | contig 17265 bp, 41 predicted proteins | sample SB12metaG_FD_202247 | JGI IMG/M metagenome (GOLD analysis project Ga0307489, IMG submission 202247) | Sea-ice brine microbial communities from Beaufort Sea near Barrow, Alaska, United States - SB 1.2 | ecosystem: Environmental > Aquatic > Marine > Coastal | place: USA: Alaska | collected...
TCCCCCCCTCTTCCCCCTCGGCCGTGCATCTATATGACCATTCACCCTGATTGTAGGATCATAAATCAAACTCTGATCTCGGATCGAGTGCTTGCTCTCAACGACCCTACATGCAGGACTACGCGCTGTCAGCGGATGACAGCTTCACGTCCGTCGCCACGCTGGCGCCCGGCGCCTTCACCATCGCCGGCGCTACCCGGACGCAGAACGCAGTTTCCGACGCGGCGCTGGCGCTGGGTAGGGCGGTGCAGGCTGACTGTACCAAACCCCGTGTTGAAAGCGCCTATGGTTTCAGCGCTTGAAACTATAATATGATAAATTGCATTTAACATTTGCTTTCAAATTCAACTTGCGCCGCTACAATTGGGTTTTGTGCCGACGTATGCCCAGCGCATCTCGTTCACGCCCACGGCGTCGGGCACGTACGAGATTGACGTGGACATGAGCAACAGCCTGATCTCCGCCAGGCAGGGGGGTCATCGAGAACAAGCACTGGACTGATGTTGAATCTCCTCATCCTCCTCCTCCTCCTCATCCCCCTTCTCCTCCTCATCCTCCTCCCACGGTTGTTGAGGACAAGCGCTCGACCAGCGTTGAATATCCTTCTCCTGCTCCGCGCGTATGTGTGAGCATACACTCTAGAGCTAAGGCGTGCGGGCTAGTCCGATCTCGGTCGGTTGCTCGTCGTCAATGACCCTACATCCAGCGTGAAATACGCCAGTAACGCCAAGGTTACTGTGAAGCTGCAGGTCGACCCGGCGGCGCCCGACGCCACGCGCTCGGTGCTCAATGGCGAGGGACTCTCCCTTGGCCAGGTTGATGTGCAGGGTAGCTTCAGCGTGCTGACTTACGACAAGTATGGCAACGCCGTGGTCACCGAGCGCGATGGCGCCGTTGTGCGCGCCGTGTTCACCAGCAGCGTGGACGTCGCCGACAACTGGGAGGCGTCCATTGTTTGGAGGCAGGAGCCTCCACTCGTCCACTTCTCAGCTCAATCTGAGCTGTTTGTTTCGCTAAAACCCACTGGAACCACCCACCGTATCCAACAAAAAGTGCTCACGTCAAGCCGAAAAGTGGACGACTGTAAGCCCCCGATAATGCCAATCAGGGGCTTCCACTCGTCCACTTCTCAGCTCAACATGAACCGTTTTTGTTATTGAAATCAGCCGTTGCCATGAAACCACCCAATTCTTCCTCTGTTAGTGCTTCCGTTGAGCTGTGTATTGGACGAGTGTAAGACCCTGCGTGGAGTGCTGCGTCCCAGCGGTACAACGCGGCGTACCTCCGCGTCGTGCCGGGGATTTTCTACGCGGAGATCACCTTGGACGCGAATGACGGGTCGGGCCTGATGGATGGTACTCGCCACGTCATCGACACGCATTATGAATCCTCGTTGCTTATTTTAATGGCATCCTATGACGTGGCGCGCACTATCCATCACTCCCTAGTGACGGGTCGGGCGCGCTGCCGCTGAAGATGGCCAGCGACTACGACAGTACCGTCATCAAGGCTGGCGTTATCAACACCCCGAGTTGCACGGTGACGGGCAGGTTCTTGCACTCGTCAACTTCTCGGATCAACCCGAACCATTTTTGCCGACTCAAGCCAAACCACCCCAGCAATCATCCGAACTCACGCCAAACTACCCGAGTTGTTGATCAAATTCACGGTAACCCACTTAATGCATTACTTGACCTCAAACCAAAACACCCAGGAGTAAGCCCCTGGAACACCCAAACAGTCTCCCACATAGAGTGCTTAGGTGAGCTGGAAAAGTGGAAGACCCTGCTAACCGGCACAGGCGTGGGCACCGCGGGCGCAATCGCCGCGGGGGCCGAGGCCAAGTTCGTGGTGACCGCCCGCGACAAATACGGCCACGCCATCAGCGAGGGCGGCAGGGTCTAACACTCTTCCACTTTGTGCATCAACCTGAGCCGTTTCGGCCACTGCAACCACCGGGCGTACATTATGCTATCCACCCGTGAGCCGTTTTTGTCACTGAAACCCTTCGACCACCCAATATATGCCACAACAAGTGCTCGAGCTGACATGGAAAGTGGACGAGTGTAAGCCCCTATACGGTGGCGCCACGTTCCTGGTGCTGGCCAGTGGGCAGGTTGGCACGCCCAGCGAGGGCAAGGTGTTCCGCCTGGACTCCTTCGTGGACAACGACGACGGCACCTACATTGGGATCTACACCCCCAAATACAGCGGCGCCTTCTCGTTGGTGCTCAAGCGCGCCGACGAACAGCTCCAGGGCTCCCCATTCGCCGTCACGGCATGGACCACGGGCTTCCACTCGTCCACTTCTCATCTCAAGCTGAGGCGTCTTTGTCACCGCGCACTGTACATCAGGCATTAGGATGAACCCTAAGATTGCATCAAGCAGTTGGGTGGTTCACTCGCTTGACATGAAGCAGTTGGGTGCTTCACTTATATCAAGCAAATGGTTGGTTCACTCACTTTATATCAAGCAGTTGGGCGGTTCCACTCACTTTGTAGCACGCTTTTGGGTGGTTCCACTCACTGTTTGTTGAGCATTTGGGTGGTGCCCCTACGTCACGGTTCAGGCCGGCGCGACGTCCGCAGCAGAATCGTACTCGTACGGCGCCGGGATGTGCACCACCACAGCGGGCGTTGGAACCACGTTCCGCGTCCAGGCCGTGGACGCCTATGGCAACCTCAAGACGGATTCCGACGACGTGTTCTCCTACGCCATCAACGGCGTGGACTACGCGGCCATGACCGCCGTCGGCGGCGGCATATATCAGGTAGGAGCGGTATTGAGATCACGCGCTGAACCGACGTTGAGTCTCCTCCTCATCTCCTCCCTCCTTATAATGTGCGCGTCTGTATAAGCGGGAGGGTATTGAGAATAAACACTCGTCCGATAATGAATCTCCTCGTCTCCCTCTACCTTTTACTCCTCCTCATCCTCCTCTGCCGGATGCTCTGCGCGTCTGTATGAGCGTACACACTCACGGCAAGTCATACTCTGATCCTCTCTGATCTGGGTTCGAGCGTGCGTCCTCATTGACCCTCCTCCCAGGCGAGCTACAACATCTCGGTGGCGGGGACGCTGACTGTGTCCGCCTCCTTCCGTGGAGTCGGCGTGTCGTCCCAGACCGCGCTACCCGCGCCGTGCGTTGTGGCCCCCGGCCCGTTCTCGTACTTCACCCCCGAGGGCGTTGGGGTGAAGGCCTCCGATGTGGCCATCGCCGGCGAGTCTCAGAGCATCGTGCTCAAGGTGGGGCGGTGCACGTTGACCCCAAGTTGAAACCATCCCACCACCGATCCACAGCCGTTCCACAACCGTTGCACAACCGTTTCACAACCGTTCCACAACCGTTCCACACTTCGAGATTTGCGCTGAAAGCGAGCCTGGTTCCAGATTTGAAACTGAAGTATGGTGCACCCATTTCAAACTTTGCTTTCAAGTTCAACTCGCGCCGCTACATCAAGGCTTACGACTTCTTTGGCAACCTGGCGAGCGCGGAATCCTCCGGCACGTTCATTCTCGAGATTACCATCAACGGCAGGGGCTTTGCACTCGTCCACTTGTCCAGTGCTCACATCAACCTGAGCCGTTCTTGTCGCTAAAACCCACCGACACACACCACCCACCTGTCCCTCAAATAGTGCCGACGTCAACCTAAAAAGTGGACGAGTGTAAGCAACTGAAACCATCCAACGTATCCCACTAGAGTTGTGTATGAAGTGTAACGTTGAATTGGAAATGTGGACGAGTGTGAGCCCCTGGTGATAGGCGCGACGCAGCAAGTGGCGCCCTTCACGTTCAAGGGGGAGGCCACGTACACTTCCGAGTACACCGAGAACCTGGCGTCGGTAGGGACTGATGGATAGTACTCGCCACGTCATCGACCGCATTGTGAACCCTCGTATGTTGGGACAAATGACAACCTACGACGTGACGAGCACAGATACTCGTAGTGCCCGCCCTCGTTTCTTGATTTACATGCCATCCTATCAAGTGGCGAGCACTATCCTCGTTTATTGAGTTCAATGGCATCCTATGACGAGACGAGCACTATCCATCAGTCCCTAGGCGTCGGAGGCCGTGACGCTTCAGATCAAAGCCACCATGGGGTACACCTTCACCACCCCGGGGAGCGGATTCACCATCAGCCCCGGGCCCCCCGACCTCGCCAGCTTGCAGGAGTCCCGCGACGCGTTCCGCAGCCAGGCAGGAGGGTGATTCAGAACAAGCACTCGATCGAAGTATAATCTCCTCCTCTTCCTCCACGTGCCTGTATGAGCGGGGCTCATTGAGAACATGCACTGGACCAACGTTGAATTTCCTCCTCCTTCTCCGCGTGTCTGCATAAGAGGGGGGTTGTTGAGAACAAGCACTCGACCGACGTTGAATCTCCTCCTCCTCCTCCTCCTAGCGCATGTATGAGCACTCGCCCTGAATGTATCCGGTAAGTCATGCTCCTATATCGGCTCGAGTGCTTGTTCTCAATGACCCTCCTGCCAGGTCTATACAGCCGGCACCCCCGCGAGTTTCACAATTTCCGTCAAGGACATCTACGGCAACACGCGCAAGGTGGCCGACGAGCTCGCGAGCTCCAACTCGCTCGGCACGCTGAAGCTGACACAAGTTGGGTTGGACGGTGCCGAAACTGTGTTCGCCACGCCCTCCTCCTCACCGACCAACAGCATGAACGCAGCTACCGGCAGGGCGGTGCAGGTTGACCCTATGTTGACCCCAACTTGACCCCAGCTTGACCCCAGCTTGACCTCAGCTTGACCCAAGCTTGACCTCATTTTGACCTCAGCTTGACCCCAGCTTGACCCCAGCTTGGCCCCAGCTTGACCCCAGCTTGGCCCCAGCTGGAATTCCGCGCTCTGCGCCGTTATCAAACATTGGTTTCAATTTCAACTTACGCCCCTACATACTGGCGTCCACACCATCAAGTTCACGCCAACTGTGGCGGGGCGCCTGCGCATGGAGATATCGGTGGCATCGGACGGCTCCATCATTTTCCAGGAGGCCGCCATCAACCCCGGCGCGCTTAGCGCCGCGGCGTCCGAGGTGTTCGGCAACGGTAGGGGCAAACATATCCAGCCAATTCACACCAAGCTACCCGAATCATCAAGCCAACTCACTTCAAACCACCCAAGCCATCACACCTAACCACCCAAGCCATCAAACAAGACATCCCACATATTGCCCGCCATGTCGTCGGACGCATTGTGGACTCTAGTTTCAGAATTACATGGCATCCTGTGACGGGACGAGCAATGTCTGCCAGGCCCTGGGCAACGGCGCGCTGGCTGGTGTGGTGGCGGGGCAGACCGCAACGTTCTACGTGCAGGGGTATGACGCGCTGTCACCCAAGAACTCCGCGCCGCTCCCCGCGGACGAGTCCATCGTCGTCACCTTCGAAGAGCTCGACGCCGGCGGCTCGGCCGTGGTGTCCCTCGTGGGGGTGCCCATCGCCATCAACGAAAACGAGCTGGTGGGCCGATTCCAGGCAGGGGGATTATTGAGAACGAATCACAACTCTCCCTTCGTATACTCTGCGCTTCGGTATGAGTATTCACCCTGAAGTCACCTGGTAGACCTGTAGGAAATGCTCCGATATCGGTCGAGTGCTTGTTGTCATTGTCCCTCCTTCCAGGTGCAGTACACCGCTACCGCGACGGGCGCGGATTACCAAGTCCGCGTGAGCGTGCGGCTCGGGAAGTCCCTGGAGCTCATCAGCGGCGCTACCTTCGACGTTACGGTGTACGCTGCGGCGGGCCCCGCCGCCGCCGCGCAGTCCGTGCTCCTGGACGCCAATGGCGCGGAGCTGGCCACCGGGCAGCCGGTGGTGACGGGGGGCGAGGTGAACGTCCCTGTGGTCCTCTACCTGCAGCTGCGCGATGCCAACGGTGGGCATCCTCCTCCACCTCCTCCGCCCTCTTCCCTTTATCCTGACTGTATGCTCCTCCTCCTCCTCCTCCTCTTCCTCCTCACCCCCCGGCAGAAATTGCAGAAAACATACTTCAAGACCACCCGTCACTTTTTGAGCCCATTGTATGCCGGTCCCTGATAACCGGAGTGGATCTGGAGGAGAAGGGCGCCGCGGTGACCACGGCCAACGTTCTGAACTTGGACACCACCGCCGCCGGGGCATTCTACACCGAGTCCTGGTCTGGCGCGCGGCAGACCCTGAGCTTCAACACCCAGCTTGCCGGGTACTACTCGGTCAAGTCCAAGGTGTGCGGCACCGCAGGCAGGGGGCTGCACTCGTCCACTTGTCAGCATGACCTAAGTCGTGTGTGTCACTGACAGACTAACGCCACACTATGCTTTGAACACAAAGTGCTTACGTTGAGCTGGAAAGGTGGACGAGTGTCAGACCCTGTCCGCGGGGTGCACGCCCACCAGCATCAAGAATGATGGGCCGAGCATGGAACTCAAGCCTGGCCTACCGGATGCTTCGAAGTCTTCCATATCCGGCAGGACTTCGCAACTGTTCCCCATTCCCCAGGCTTCATCTCCTCTACCTCCTCCTCCTCCTCTGTATGCCCGCCTCCTCTGTATCCTCCTATGTATCCTCCTTCTCATCCTCCTCCGCCTCCTGAGTACATCCTCCTCCTCTATATCCTCCTTAGTATCCTCCTCCTCTTCCTCTTCCTCCTCCTCCTCTCCATCCCTCCCCAGTGGCGCACCTCGTATCATATTCTCTTGAGTTATTTGGCATCCTATGACGTGGCGAGCAATCTCTGCCAGGCCCTGCTCTCAGGCACGGCCATTTCGTCGGCGACGGTCGGTATTCCCGCCACCTTCACGGTGAACACACGCGACGCCTTCGGCAACGCATACGTGGACAAGCCAGGGGGCGGGACCTGGTACTCGCCTTACGATGGCCCCGCGCGCTTCGCAGTGATTCTCAAGAACATCCGCAAGGGCGTAGAGGTGCCGGGCACGGTCACGGACAACAAGGTAGGGCGGTGCAGGTTGACCCCAGGTTGAACCCATTTTAAAACCAGGTTAACACCAGTTTGACCCCAGGTTGACCCCAGGTTGACCCCGGGCTGACCCCGGGCTGACTCCATGCTGTCCCCAGACTGACCCTAGGTTGACCCAAGGTTGACACCGGGTTGACCCCGAGCAGACTGCGCTTGGTTCCCCCTCTTTTATCTCAAATGTGATGAAGCGGTTTCCAAACTTTGCTTTTACTTTCAACGTGCGCCTCTACAACAAGGACGGGACCTACCTGATCAGCTACACCGCCAAGGTTTCGGGCGAGAACACGCTGCAAGTGTATTTGAACCCAAGCACCCCAGCTCTTGTGACAGAGCTTGTGGGTGGCTTCAGCCGCACGGTCACCGTCAAGCACGGCGTGTTCAGCGCGGCTAACACGTATGTGGAGCTGGCCAGTTCAGCCTACGATTCCATGGATGCCGGCAAGGACATCTCCTTCGCCATCATGGTAGGGTGGATTGAAAGCATAACCGTTCCAGCGACCGTTCCAGCGACCATTCCAGCAACTGTTTCAGCAACCGTTCCAGCAACCTTTCCAGCAACCGTTCCAGCAACCCTTCCAGCGACTGTTCCAGCAACCATTCCAGCAGCCGTTCCACAAAGTTGAAACCTGTGTTGCAAGCGCCCTCGAAACTAGGATGTGCTACCCCGCTTTCAAGTTTTGCGTTCAATGACCAACTTGTGTGCCCATTGTTTACAAGTTGTGCCTTCAATCCCAACTTGCGCCCCTGGATCACGGCCGCGGACGTGGAGAACAACGAGTACACCACATCAGACATCACCTTCACGGTGACCATGACGCCCTCCGACACACTGTTAGCACTCGGCGTCAAGGCCACCACCGTGTACTCCACCTACACGGGCGGCAGGGCCTGCCACCCACATTTTAGACCCCGTTTCTTTCGTGTGACAGTGGACATTTGCCACCTCCTCCTCCACCTCCTCCTCCTCCTGCTCCTCTACCACTAGCTACCCCTCTTGTTTCTCCTTTGAGTTAAACGGCATCACATGATGTGGCGAGCGTTGTGTGCCAGGCCCTAACATGCGGGCCCAGCAACAACCGCTTTGAGGCGCTGCTGCCCGGGGAGGAGGTCAACGTGGCGGGGACATACGTGGTGGACATCACCGACGCCACGGGCAGGGGCTTACACTCGTCCACTTTTTACCTCAACCTGAGCTGTTTTATTGTCACTGACGGGCTATCAGCACCCAGCGTATCCCACAAAATGTGCTTCCATTGAGCCGAAAAGTGGATGTATGTACAGCTTTTCACAGCTGTACACAGCTGTACACAGCTGTACACCGGAACACGTGTGCATCGAAAAATGCTTGCGTTGAGCTGAAACAGTGGAGGAGTGTAAGGCCCTGGCGACGGGCAACCGCATCAGCGGCGTGACGTTCGAGGTGAAGGTGCTGCCCGGGCCGCCGTCGCCGATCGAGTCCAGGGTGTTCGCCGTCAGCGGCGCGCCTACCACCGTGGCCAGCGGCCTCAACCAGTTCGCGCTGTCCATCGAGGTGAGGCGGTGCAAGCTGACACGATGGAGCCCGTGTTCTGGAACTAAGCGCTTGACACGAAATTATTCCAGCAACCATCCCAGCAACCATTCCAGCAACCGTTCCTTCAACCATTCCAGCAACCGTTCCACAATGTTGAAACCCATGTTTAAAGCCCTGCTTGTTGAAAGCGCCTGGTTTCAGCTCACGAAACTACAGTATGATAACCCATCTTTCATGTTTTGCTTTCACTGTGAAATTGCGGTGCTACATGAAGGCGCGCGACGAGCGCAAGAACTTGATCGTGGAGCCCCCTGCGCCCACCCCCACCGTGGTCATCACCGTGGTGCCCGACACCGATTTCGCCACCGCGGCGTGCCCGGCCAACACCGGGTAGGCACTGATGGATAGTGCTCGCCACGTCATCAGACGCATTGTGCACCCTCGTTTCCTTAGTTAACTGCATCCTATGACGTGGCCAGCTCGCCGCGTCAACAAACGCATAGTGAACACTCGCTTTTTGAGTTAAACTGGCATCCTGTGACGTGGCGAGCGCTATCCATGTGTCCCTACAACCGGGTGCCCCGCGGCTGGCGGCGTTGTGCTGCCCGACGACACCAACAAGGCATCGTTCACCACCTCCTTCACCGCTAAGATCCCCGGCATCTACAGCGTTGTGGTCACCTTCACTACTGGCACTTTGGATCCCTACAAGGTAGGGGTTGGACTCTCATCCACGTTCCACCTAAACTTGAGTCGTGTTGTCACTCACAATACACCCTAAACACCCCCTAAATAGCACCTAAACCCACCCTACATAACCCCTGAAACCCCCTAAACCCAACATCCCTCAGAATAATGCTAACTTTGAGCTGAAAAGAGGAAGCCCCTACTCCAAGGTGATCGTGATCCCCGCAGCGGCACCCAAGCTGGTCAGCGCCAAGCTGGCGGATTCGCTCGGCTCCATCGATGTGCTGTTTGACCGCGCCACGGACCAGGTAGGGTCGTGCAGCTTGACCCCAGGCTGTTGCCGGGTTGACTGCGGCCTGGATTCGCTTGAGGCTTGAACCCAGTGTGAGCATGACCGGGCATGCTTATCTAACCGAATCGAGGGTCTGTTCACTCAAGGTTCGCGACCCGGTCGGACTTTTGATGAGTCTGTCAGCAGAATTCTCAAAGTTGACAGTTCTGATTGGTCGAACGGGCTGCGATGCCATATCTTCGATACCAGAGCCAACACTGAATTTAAGAAACAACGAAACGCCTTCAAACGTTGCTTTCAGTTTCACCTTGCGCCGCTTCAAGCAGGCGCCGGGCGGCTTCCGGTCGACCGTGGACGCGTGCGCGCTCCTCCTCGCGGCAGGGGCTGACCCTTGTTCACTTTTCAGTTCAACCTGAGACGTTTTGGGCTTACCTTCCTCCACATTTCACATTAACCTGGGATGTTTCTGATCACTGAAACTCACAAAGACACTGAAACCAACCGGCGTATCGCGCAAGAGGTGCTTACGTTGTTCAGAGAAGTGGACTAGCTCTAGTCCCTGCCTGACGGACGTCACGCTGGCCTTGCTCGGCGACTCCGCCACCCGCCGCTGCGCGTGGTCCTCTCCTACGGTACTCTCGCTGTACACGGGGTCGGATCCGACTATCATGCCGCGGACGGACAGCACCATCGCGGACTCCATTCTGCTCAGGTGGGGGGGTGTTGACTTCAAGCGTTTGACCGAGGCAGAAACGTTCGCCTCCTCCTCATCCTCTGCCGGGGGCTATTGACAACACGCACTCGACCGACGTTGAACCGACGGATCAAGTCTGCTTGTCTGTATGAGCATTAACCCTGAAGGTAAGTCATGCGCTGATTCGGTATAGTGCTTGTTATGAATTACCTTCTGCAAATTCACCCTCAAGGTCAGTCATGTTCCGATCTCGGTTCGAGTGCTTGTTCTCAATGACCCTGCTGTCAGGTCCGGGCACATCCGCGTGCAGGAGGTCAACTCGTACCACGCGTGGGGCGACGTGCCGCTGTCCGCGCCGACCAACCCGGTGGCCGTGGTGGCCGCCCTCAACGGCAGGAGCTGATGGATAGTGCTCGCCACGTCATGTCATGCATTTTGAACTCTCGTGTATTGAGTTAGATGACATTCCATGACGCGGTGATGGTGCTCGCCACGTCATGACATGCGTTTGGAACCCTCGTGCCCTCATTTGTATGGCATTCTATGATGTGGCGATTACTATCAATGAGTCCCTACCCAACGGCCCCAACACCGTGTCGGTTTGCGACATCGCCACCTATTCCTCCTCAGGATCCACCGGCGCTGGCGGGCGAGCTCTCACCTACCGCTACCGCGTCACCTCCGAATACGACACCACCGCCATTCTCACCGTCATTCAAGCGATGCCGGTAGGGACTCGCAAATCAGCCAATCATCGAGACCACATCAGCCAATTACACAGATCACATCAACCAATCAGCGTGACAACATCATTCTATCTGCATGGCCACACCAGCCAATCACCATGATCACTTCAGCCACATCATCAGCATCCTGTGACGTGGCATCCTATGACGGGGCGAGCGATATAAGCCTGGCCCTCGATGCCGGCTGACGGTTCCAGCTCGGAGCTTGTCGTTGGAGCGGATGATCTTACCCCGGGTAAGGCGGTGCATGTTGAAATGTCTTGAAACCCGTGTTTATCAGTGCCTGTTTTCCGCGCTTGTAACTACCATATGAAGGACCGGTTTCAAACTTTGCTATCAATTTCCACTTGCGACGCTACACCTGGGTGGAATCTACGTCCTCACGGTGGAGGTGAGCAACTTCGTCGGATCTAAGGTAGGGGTTGCAGCTTGACTGACCCCAACTTGACCCCAGGTTGACCCCAGGTTGAATCCAGGTTGACCCCAGTTTTGCTAACGCTTGGTTTCATTGCTTCAGTCGAAAATGTGACGAAGCACTTTCAAACTTTGCTTTCCATTTCAAGTTGTGCCTCTACACCGAGGCCACGGCGACGGTGGAGGCGACCAAGTCGACGCAGCCCGTGCCGATTGTGTCTATCGACGGCCCTTCGACGGTGTACATCACCGCAGGCAGCGTGGCAGAGCTGACCGCGCTCGCAGTTCTCCCCAGGCAGGGGGGGTGGTGAGAACCAGTACTCGACCGATGTTGAATCTACTGCGCCACCTCCTTCTCCTCCTCCGCAAGCATATGGGAGCAGTCACAACACTCAAGGTGAGTCTTGCGGGCTTGTCCGATCTCGGTCGAGTGCTTGTTCTCAATGACCTTCCTCTCAGGGCGGTATGCGCGGGCTCCACTGACGTCGCCAAGGTTGGCAACCAGATCACGTACGACTGGACGCTGTTGAGCGGCCCCAGCCTGGACTTCACCGGAGGAACGCTGGGTCAGACATCGGGCACGCCCAACCTGTACATCAGCCCGCACACTCTGGGCTTTGGTAGCACCTACGTGTTCCAGATTGAGTCCAAGCTGCGCGTCGCCGAGTTCCGCAAGGCAGGGTGGACATTGAGCACAGGCACTCGACCGGCGTTGAATCTTCTACTCGACCTCGTCCACCTCAACTGCGTGTCTGTATGTGCGGGGGGTTCTTGGACAAGCACTCGCCCGAGGATGAATGACCTGCTCCTCCTCCTGCTCCTCCTTTATATACTCCGCGCGTCTGCGCGAGCATTCGATGTCAAGTTAAGTCATGCTCTGATCCCTGTCGAGTGCTTGCATGCGACCCTCCTTTAAGGCACAAGACACCGTGACCGTGGTGGTGGGCTACGACTCCATCGCCGACCCCACGGTGTTCGGCCCCAGCACCATCCCCACGGGCGGCGCCCTCACGCTGACGGGGACGTACAGCGACCCCATGATCTCTGCCGCCCGCGCGGCGGAGTTCCCGTGGATCTTCCGCTGGTCCTGCGTGCTAGCCGCGGCCAACGGCATGGCGGTTCAGTGTGTCCCTAGGTTGATCACGTTTTGAAAGTGTCTGGTTTCAGCTCTCGAATCCAAAATGTGATGAGCCGCTTTCTAACTCTACGTACAATTCAAATTCAAAATGTGTGTCGCTACACATCGGCGGCGGCGCTTGTCCTTCTGCGGCCGAGCCGTTCTTATTCGCCAACGCCGAAAGCTTCACCATCCCGGCGGGCATCCTGACCACCACCGCTGTACAGGCAACATCCTACATCTTCACCTTGGAGGTGACCCGCGAGCCCGCGCCGCCGGCCGCTGACACCGAAACGTTGCGCACCAAGACGGTGGGGCCTGCCCGATATTGGGAGTGAGCGTGATCGACATGCATCATTGTTAGGTATCGCACCTCTTTCCTCTCTCATCTCTTCTATATCCTTTCTCTCCTCTCTTCATCTCCTCTTTTATCTCCTCTCTTTTCCGTTCATCATATCTATCCTCTCTATCCGAGTTGATACAGTTGAATTGCATGACATGACGTTGCGAGCGATGTCTATTGGGCCGTACCCAGCGGTGACCACCACGGTGACGGTGCCGGTGGATCCAACCGTGCCCGTCCTCGCGCGCTTCACGAGCCGCGCGCCCAACAAGGTTGTGCCGGCGGACCAGACGCCCTTCTACTGCGACGTGTCGGCCGAGGCGGTGGCCAACGCCATCACGCGCGGCGCCGAGGGTGTCTCCGCCGCGTCTGTCGTCAGCTACAAGTGGACGCTGGTCAGCGGGCAGGGTAGTTATTGAGAACAAGCACTCAACCAACGTTGAACTTGGGAACCTCCTCCTCCTCCCCCTCCTCCTCCTCCACCTCCTCCGCTCCATCCTCCTCTATCTACTCCTCCCCCTCCTCTGCGCATCTGTATGAGTTTTGACCCTCGAGGCAAGTCATGCGCCGATGTTGGTCCGAGCGCTTGTTCTCAATGTCCCTGCTGCACGGCAGACCGCAACTGTGGGCGGGACGCTGGACAGCATGCTCGACGCCGATCTCGGCGACTCGGCGTCGCCTGTCATTGTCATTCGCGGCGGCGCGATGAACCCGGGCGAGACATACGTTCTTCGCTGCGACGTACTCTTCCGTGATGCCGGCGCCACCACTGGCGGCGCCAGCGGCTCCGCGACAGTAACGGCGCTTGTCAACTCCCCGCCTAGTGGCGGCAGCGCGACACTGACGACCAACCCCGAGGCGTCCACGGTAGGGAATGATGAATGCTGTTTGCCACGTCATCAAACGCATTCTGAACCCTTGCCTCGTGAGTCAAACGGATTCCTATGAAGTAGCGAGCGGTGTCCGTCAGACCCTAGCCGAAGGGCGTGAACCCGACCGAGCTTCTCTCGATCTTCACAACCATCGCGTCGGCATGGACTGATCCCGACGGCGGCATCAACTACCAGTTCCTCGTCGGCAAGAAGCTCCAGGTGTCGCCGCTCGAGTCAACGCTGACCCCACTCCGTGGCCGTCCTAGCGCCAAGGTAGTGACACGCCCATCTCGCCCGCCACGATCATCGTTTTCGACAGGCGTTTACACGCATTTGAACCTTCGTTTCTTGGATCAAACGGCATCCTATGACGTGGCAGGTAGCGTCCACTACTATCCCCTGGCCCTTCATCGTCGCCCACCTGCCTGTAAACCCCCGATGCTTGAGTTAAACGGCATCCCTTGACATGGCGAGCACTACCTGCCCGGCCCCACTTGAAGGCCAAGCACAGCTTCGCTCTGGAGAAGGGCGTGTACTACATGTACCTCAAGGTGTCGGACGCCCTCGGCACTTCCACCATCGTGGGTGGGGACTGTTAGATAGTGATCGCCACGTCATGGGCTGCCATCTAACTCAAGAAACGAAGGTTCACAATGCACGTGATGACGTTGTGAGCACTATCCATCAGTCCCGCTCGCCACGTCATAGGGTGCCATGTGAATCAAGAAACGAGGGTTCAACGTGCGTGTGATGACGTGGCGAGCACTATCCATCAGTCCCTGATCGTGGGTATCCGCGCGTCGCCGACTGATAAGTCCACGGCAACGGTGCAAGTCGAGCAGATTAACAGGGCGGCGCTGGTGGTAAGGTCCAGGCAAATCACACCCTCCAGGCAAATCACACCCTGACCACATCCCAGACACCCCCTGAAAACCCCCTAAGAAACCCTACAACACCCCCTGAACACCCACTCAACACTTCCTCAGCGCCCTGACACCCCGGCACCACCCACAGGCATTCTCTAAACACCCACTGAATACACCCTGAAAACCCTCTAAACACCCCCTACCTACCTGCCAGACCCTTCCTGGTGGCGGTGCAGGAAGCGCGCGGGTCCCTGCCAGACTCCTTCGACCCCATCTACTTCGAGTCCGACAGCCGCCGCCGCCAGCTTCTGCAATCGGGCTCCCTAGGCGGTGCCCCCGAGGTATGGGGGTCACTCAGTACGTGCAATCGTCCGACTTGAAGTTCCTCCTCCTCCTCCTCCTCCTCCTCCTCCTCCTCCTCCTCCTCCTCCTCCTCCTCCTCCTCCTCCCCCCCCTCACAGGGTTGCCCTCCTCCTCCTCCGTCGTCTGTATGAGCCCTCGGCCTGGTTATTCGGTTCGTGTGCTTGTTGTCAATGACCCTCCTGCGAGTACACCAAGGAGGAGATCGAGACTGCGCAGCAGATGACTCAGACGGAATGGGACACCGCGATTGGGACGGCGGATTCGGACTCTGCGTACATGTTCATTCGCGTGTTTTCGCGTATATACGGCAGGGTCTTCCACTCGTACACTTCTCAGCTCCACTTGAGTCGTTTCTGTCCACTGAATAATCTAACCACCCAAAACGTCATTCATACTCACGCCAAACCCACGCCAAACGCACGCCAACCCACCCAACGCGTCACATGAACTGACCCCAAACTACCCAAGTATACGTCCCTATGGTACGGCGGGGACTTGACCGACGCGGATGTGATCGCCGGCCTGCGCAACGTGCCGTGCTCCGTGACCGCGGAGATTTACAACCTGAAGCTGAAGATCGCGACGGAGCTGGCTACGATGGACGCCGGCATCGTGCCCGGCACGGCGTACATCACGCAGTCTGCGTGCTCGGCAGGGGCTTGCACTCGTCCACTGTTAGGCCCACGGGGGCCCGGGCAAAAGCCTGGTTCTTCCTTATACACGCGGAAGCGTGTCTCTCTCTCTCTCTCTCCATGTGTAGCCTCAACCTGACGTTTTGTCACTGGAATCCCCCAACGTGCGTACATTGACCTGAAGAGTGGACGAGTGCATGGCCCTGGTGCTAGGTTGCCAGCATGCTCAACACCCCCGGTGAGATATCCGAGGGTGCGCAGGTGGAGCTGCTCAAGGTGTTCCGGGACAACAAGCTGCGGTGGATGGTTGACCAGATCAGTGCGGGCAACGACGACGTGGGTGTTACATTCTCCGAAATCACCGCCGCCACCACCGAGATGCCGCAGGCAAGGGGGTTACACTCGTCCAAGGGGGTTACACTAGTCCACTTTTCAGCATACCCTGAGCTATTCTTGTCACTGACTCCAACCAGCGTATCCCACAGAAAGTGCTTACGTTGAGCAGAACAGTGGATGACACTACACTACACTCGTCCACTTTCCCGCTCAAACTGAGCTGTGTTTTTCGCTGACTCCACCCAATGTATCCCACAGAAAGTGCTTACGTTCAGCAGAAAGGTGGACGAGTGTTAGCCTCTTCCCCCAGGCCAGCGCGCACTGCCTGCACTTCGTGTTGTTGAACCTGATGACCACGATCGAAGCGCGGTGTAACACCCAGGGTGACATCGAGCAGCAGATGACAAATCGCGCGCAGACGAGGATGGACCGTGTCTTTGAGATGGTGTGGCCCCTTAATATTTCCTGAACACCCCCTTAACTCTAAAACACCCTACAAAACCACCTTTGACGCACCCTAAACACCCCTGCATTTCCTGTTAATACACCCTAAACACCCCCTGAACATTCCCTAAATACGGCGAGTTTCATGTATCTGACCCTTCGAGATGGTACAGGACCTCGGCATCCTAGTGGCGCACGGCCGCGTGCCCGGCCAGGCGCAGCTGCAGCTGGATTCGGACGTGCTGACCAGGCACGAGCTTACACTCGTCCACTTCTCAGCTCAATCTGAGCCGTTTGCGTCACTGAAAGTATCCAACGTATCGCGCCAAAAGTGCTTACGTTGAGCTGAAAAGTGGACGAGTGCACGCCCCTGTCCATAGGCTGGCGAACCGCACCAGCGACAGCAAGTTCCCCGGAATGTTCATCTCATCGCAGACGGCGGCGGTGGGCGCCCGCCGCGTCTCGGCATCGAGCAGCCCCGCGTCGAGCCAGGCACGGGGGTCATTGATAACAAGCACTCGACCGACGGGGAATCTCCTCATTGTTATGCTCCTCCTCTTCCTCCTCCTCCTGGGGGTTATTGAGAACATGCACTCGACCAACAATGAATCTCCTCCTCCGCGCGCCTGTATTAGCATTCAGCCCTGAAAGTAAGTCGTGCTCCGATCTCGGTCGAGTGCTGCTTCTCAACGACCCTCACGCCAGGCCGCCGCGCTGGGCGCGGCGACGACCGGCTCGCTTGACGCTTCGCGTGACCTGGAGGGCGTGACGTGGGACGCCTCGGGCTTTGTCCCCGGCGCCTTCAAGTTCGCCGCCAACATCACGCAGGCCGTCACCTCGGTCAACACCGGCGCTACAGTCGAGCTCGTGGGCTACGCGTTCACGGACATCATGCCGCTCGAGGCAGGGGGGGTAATTAATACCAACCACTCTACTGACGTTGGATCTCCCCCTCCTCCTGCTCC
>Ga0307489_10001155_pt1 | contig 17257 bp, 31 predicted proteins | sample SB12metaG_FD_202247 | JGI IMG/M metagenome (GOLD analysis project Ga0307489, IMG submission 202247) | Sea-ice brine microbial communities from Beaufort Sea near Barrow, Alaska, United States - SB 1.2 | ecosystem: Environmental > Aquatic > Marine > Coastal | place: USA: Alaska | collected...
CACCCACCTGCGCGTACAGTCATGGGCGCTGCGTGATGCCAGTGAGCAGGATGCGGCGAGCGTGTACGAGTACAGACAGAAAATGAGAACACAGTCAGGAAAGTGGAGGTCTGCAAGCTTTTCAAATTTCCAAGTGCCAGCAGACTCGTGTCGGAAGACCCAGGTTGACAACGGACGGCATCGCGCCCGCCCGGAGGGCACACTCACCGCGCATCGGACGCGCTCAAGCCCTTGGCGTCCGTCGGGCGGACGCGCACCTTCAGCCCGTTGCGCTCGAACGGCTTTGCCAGGCCGGAGGGTCAGTGAACGACTCGAGCGACTTTGAATTTTTGAATGGACGAGAAACTACAACCGGGCCGAGGGTTCAAGCTCGCACGACGGTCTGGAGTGCTGCGCCACGAGTCCGCGAGTGTATCTCGGTATCCGCACTGAATGTACGACGTGCTCCGTGCTGCGTTCGAGACGTTGTTATCGGTAACCCCCTGCTCAATGCACTCTGCACTTTGCGCCAAACAAATTCACTTTCAAGTCTCGCACTTTCTACCTCGATTGCTCGTCGCCAGACGGCAGACGCAACGCACCTGCTCACATTGGGGATGATGCAGCGCCCATGCCCACGTACCCTCCATCACTTCTCATCCTGTAAGGTGGATGCACGTGATCATGTGCCCTGCCAGGAACGGAGCGAGCGCGGCCGCCGCGTCGAGGGCGTACGCCGTGGCGACCTGCTCTTCCAGCACCCGGAGGAGGGCCGCGCGCTCCTTCAGCGCCGCCTTGTCGCCCTGCCGCTTGGCCGCCTTGTCGACGGGGGATTTCGCCTTGGCCATCGTGAGAGACGTGTGGAGTGTGGGGCGGGAGCTGGTGGTGAGGGGTGTGAGGTGGTGTGGTGGTGTGGTGAGATGTGCCTTGTGCGTGCGTGTGCAAACAACGCGGAAAACGCTCTTTTGCGTTCGAATTTTGAAAGCGCCGCGCCATTCGTCGCACATTTTAGGGTTTCTCGGGTTTTAGCCCGGGCTTAGGGTTTCGCGTTCAGGCCGCGGCCGCCGTCGCGCCGTGGGTGCACGCAAGTCCACAGGGACGCGCTGTCCACTTCGCGCAATCAAGCGGCGCGATGGCGCACCGTTGCCCCTCGCTCGCATGGCGCGGTATCACGAGTGCAGTCGTCGCGACAACCACCACCACCACAACGCGCATCGGGGGCGGGGGCGGCGGCTGCAGGTGCACCCGCTCTTGCCGCTTCGCTCGGCTGCGCGCCTCCACCCCATGGGCCGCGACGCCGACCCCGCCGCTGCTGTCGAGGCAGCGACATCGGCCGCGGCAGCACCGGCGCGGTATGAGCGTCACCACCGCGGCCTTCGACGACGCCAAGCCCGAGCGCGTGAGCAGCGCGGACAACGCGACGGTGAAGCACTTCGCCAAGCTGGTCAAGTCCCGAAGCTACCGCGAGGAATGCGGCTCCATCGTCGTGGCCGGCGCGGGCTTGCTTCAGGAGATATACGGCAGCGGCGGCGGCGGTGCGGTGGCCCGCGCCACGATCGGCGACGCCAAGGCTGTGTTCCTCGCCGATGAGTATGACGGCGGCGGGCTGCCCATCGGGGTGCGTGCCCGGCGCACCATCCGCGCGCCGGAGAACGTGATGAAGAAGGCGGCGGGGCTCCTGTCGGTGGACGCCCTGGACGCTGTGGTGGGGACACGCTATATCACGCGCACGCGACGGGGTCCTCCTGATTCTTTGGCGGTCATTCGAGGTGTCTTACGTCCGCTGAGCTGACTGTGTGGTCGCGAGTTCGATCCCTGCTTTCAAAGCACTTATTGCCCGCAACGTCAATTCGCATTTAGACCCTTGTTTCTTCAGTCAAATGGCATCCTATGACGTGTCGAACACCATCTGCCAGGCCCTATGCCTTGGCCGAGCTGCCCATGCCCGAGTCGGCGGGCGTGGCGGCGCTGGAAGGCGCGGGGGGCACAGCTGTGAGGATCACGCGGCTGCTGGCCCTGGACGGCATCCAGGACCCGGGCAACCTGGGCACGCTGGTCGGGCCTTTCTAGATGGAGCCGCCTACGTCATCCACACGATCGCCTCGTTTCTGACGTTACATGGATACCTCCTAACGTACATGAATGCCAAAGTGGGTGTGAATGCTGCGATCGACTGAACGGATCCTACTAGTATGCTCCTAAGGTTATGGATGGATGCCTGCACTGCACTGCGTTTTATTCGTAAGACGCATTGCAATAGAGAGGGATCGAGCATGTGTGTGGCCGTACACGGGGGTGCGCACGGCGGTGGCGCTGGGTTGGGACGCGGTGGCGCTGTTGCCCGGCACCTGCGACCCCTACAATGACAAGGTGCGTTTGATCAGACGACTTCATTGACAGAGTGTTTGGTGAGATGCTCATATTGATAGAGTGTGTCTGGTTGGATGACCATACTGAGTGAGTGTATTTGGTGATATGACCATATTGACAGAGCGTGTTTGGTTAGATGACTATGAGGAAGTGAGTTTGGCCGTATTATTATTCGTATTCCGTCAGACCGTCACAGGGGATTGGTCGACGCTCACCATGTGAGTGCCTGGGGGCTCGATGAACGTTGGCAAATGGAACCCTTCCGTCCGATGTGCACATATTTTGTCACGCTTCTCGGCTGGAACACCCCGGTGCCCGATAGCCCCGAAAGTCCTCTATTTGTTTCATGTGCTAGATGAATCACCCAGTTCTGCCTTCAAAAGACAAGCCCTCCAACCGCTGGCGCGCTTGGCGACGCCGCGAGGTGGTGGAACACAACCCCAAATTCAGTCAGACCTCTTTTTGTTTTTCACACTCTGTTGTTTACCAAAATGGAAGTCTGAAACACACACCGTGTGTCCGGATACTGTCTTGAACGATACAGACTGCTTTCCCATATCAAGCAGTCGCTGGTTGCCTTTGCCTCACATGAAGCCCATCTTCATTCCAAGTCTGACGGTCAACCACAATCTAGTAACGAAAACACACAATCGGTCTGTCCACTGCTGATCTACCAGATCCGAGATACGCCCCTCATACACTCCTAATTGCCCCTACACACCTCTGAGACACCCATGATGCACCCATGATACACCCCTAACTCGCCCAGTATACACTCCTTACACATCCCTAAGCAGGCGCTGAGGGCGGCGCGCGGGGGGGTGTTCCGCCTGCCGATGTCGCGGCTCACCTGGGACGAGCTTCAGGAGGTGACGGCCAAACACAAACTGAGCCGCTTCTGTGCGGAGCCCACCGCACCGGACGCGGTGGGGACTGGTGGATGGTGCTCGCCACGTTGAGCATGTCATTCACCTCAATAAACGAGGGTGCCCATGACGAAGAAAATGAAAATCGACGATATCGATCGATCGAGGGATCACGACCGATATTTACCCTGCTGTGATTGGTCGAGAGCTCAACTGTATTCTTGCTCGACGTGTCGACCAATGACAGCAGCGTAACCTCGACGACTCAGACGACATAGATCGATCACTCGATCGATCGATCTCGTCGACACTTTGATTCGCTTTGCCATAATGTGTTTAATGACATGGCGAGCATGTGACAGCGGTCCCTAAGACGCGGTGGACGCAGCCGCCGCCCGAGGCTGGGTCGGAGATAAGACAGGTGGTGGTGGTGGTGGTGGTGGTGGTGGTGGCGGTGGTGACTCGCATAATGAGAATGAGGGGCTGTGCCTGGTTCTGGGGAGCGAGGGGCGCGGGCTGAGTGATGTGGCGCTGTCCACGTGTCAGGCGGTGGCGATACCCATGCCGGGCGAGATGGAGAGCCTCAACGTGGGCATCGCCGGCGGCATCCTTATGTACCTCATGCGCCGCTAGCGAACCAAACAGGAAGCACAGGTCGTGAAGCGATAGCCATAGCCATAGCACCTCCCCCTGTGGGACAGTAATACTCATCATTACTCGTCCTGACCCCCTCTACTCTAAGAAAAATGGGGTTTCAGTGGTGTGCGGTTTCATTCTAATGCCGCGGTCGGACATTTTAAGTGCCTTCTTAAGCCCCAAACCCTCAGATAAGTTTGATGTGATTCACCCCTCAGTTTCGTAGGGGGCATCGGACCGTGTAGCAGTTGTCTTTCACTATAAACGTTCATCGAGCTCAAGGTTCCGGCGCAACACTCGACGTATAAAATAAAATTGTTGTTTGGATGTTATATCATAAGCTATCAGTCAGCGTGCGACTTAGGTCCATCTTGCTTTCTTTTCTAAAATTTTGTTCTGTGGTCTAGGTGATTTGGTTGATGGCGCTGGTGTGTTTACCTTGGGATAGTCTGCTTATGAATACACACACCCAATGGGCAACGTCACACTCAGTCAGCATGCATGTCCGCCGCAGTGAGCCACCCCTTGCGCGTCTTGATCCGAATGGGGAACGCCTCGTTCAGCATCATGTGCTAGGGCCTTACACTCCTCCACCTTTCAGCTCAGCGTAGGCACTTCTTATGGGATATGTTGGGTGGTTTCAGTGACGAAAGTAACTCAGATTGAGGTGAGAAGCGGAGGGGTGGTGCGGCCTGCCAGGTAGGCGTAGATGGCGAGGTCGAAGGAGTGCACGGCCGTGACCCCCTGCACGTTGTCGAAGTAGTGGTACGGGTACTTGGCCGTCTTCTTATTCGTGTACGGCTCGAACCCGTACACGTCCAGCTGCCAAGGTCCCACTATCAAATTGTCTTGGTTACACGACCATGTTAAGAGTTATCGTCTTGGTGAAGCCACCATAATGAGTGTTGAGGTCTTGGTCAGCCGATCATATTGAATGGTATTACACCAGGCCGCACCAGGCTTTCGCACGTCTGCATCATGAAGAGCACGCTGAACCAGCCGCTCATGGGCTTGTCGTGGAACTTCGTCTTGTGCTGCACCTGCAGCGAAGGCCAGACGGATAGCGAAACGGATAATGCCACGGATACCAGGCTAGGGTCAGACGGATAATGCCAGCGATACGAGGCTAGGGCCAGAAAGATAATGCCACGGATAACTCCGATGGAAAATGAGGCTAAGGCCACACATGAATCACGTTTGCCACGACACTGGCCGACATATAACGCATGGAAGCCGTGGCGAGCACCGGCATATTCTGAGGCGGCGATATGGCGCTTCCAGCCCTGCCTCCAGCTCGCGCTTCACCGTGCCCCACAACTTGCGCGCGCGCTCCACAAAGCTGGGGTGCAGGAACATGATCTCCGCATCCTTGTACTTGGCCACCAGTGGCTCGAAGATCTTCTTGCGGTTGGTCGGCGAGGACACCTCCAAGCGAGGCCGGCCAGAAAATGCCAGTCACGTCATGACGAGGACTTCCACAGGTCATGGGGAGCATGAGGTCACCGTGTACAGGTATAGCATGATGATACAGAGGTGAACGTGAACAAACTCACAGACCACCCTACCTCGAAGAAGAGGATCTTGCTGTCCCGCAGCACCACGTGGGTCTGCGCCAGGCGCCGCGCATTCTCGCGGTTGCTAAAGTCGTACGTGGTCTTGGCGCCCACGTCCGGGCCCCACTTGTCCACCGGCGGGTAGTTGATGCGCATGACCGCATCGTGCGCGTCGATCTCGGCGCCCCACTTGGAGCCGAGCACTAAGCCGCTGTTGCCGACGAGCGCACATGTTTTGTGCGTGGCGCCGAAGAGGCCGGAGTCGCGCGCCGGCAGCCGGTCGAACAGCGGCGGGTCCAGCCTGAAGTGCGCCTGCTTGTAGTGCCGAGAGTTGAAATTCAAAGCAAAATTGAAGCAAAATTGCAGCAAAATCGAAGCAAAATTGAAAGCAGTTTATAATATATTCGTGTTAAGCGCTTAGATCCAGGCGCTTTGAACGTGGGTTTCATGGGTTCAACCTGCAGCGCCTCACCTGGTTGCCCAGCTCGTTCTCGTACGCCACCACACCGGCGGGCATCTTCACGTTGTTCTGCGCTATGAGCACGGCGCCCGCCTCCGGCTTGTCGTCGCCGCCGCCGCCGATGTACGCGTACGTGAGCTTGCCGAAGCGGTCCAGGCGGTGCCGCGTCAGCGCCTCCGCGATGCTGAACTTCCCCGCCATAGCCCAGCGTCTTACCGCGTTCACTTGTCAGCTCAACGTAAACATTTCTTGTGGGAAACGTCTCTTGGTTACAGTGATTGAAACGGCTCAGGTTGAGCTGAATGTGGACAAGTGGCAGCCCCTGCCGCCACCTCAAGCCCGCCGCCACCAGTGCCCCCGCCCGCCGCCGCCCCGGCGCCGCCAACGTCCCCGCGGCCAGACGGTGTCAACGACAGATTCACATCCCCGGCGGAGTCACCGTCGCTGCCGCCGCCCCCGCCGCTGCCGCCGCCGCCGCCGCCGCCGCCACCGCCGCCGCCGCCGTCGCTGTCGCCGCCGCCTACGGCATCCCGGTCGCTAACCGCGGCGGTCTCAGGTTCCGGCTCCGCGTCAGCGTTCGTATCGTCCGCGTCCTCCCGCACCCGCGCCCCCGCCCCCCGGGCAGGAGGGTCACGAGAACAAGCACTCGCTCGACATCGGAGCAAGACTTACTTTGGGTGCCGAACGCTCATACAGACGCGCGGAGGAGAAGGAGGTGGAGGAAGAGGAGAAGGAGGAGGAGCAGGAGGATGAGGCGGAGGAGGAGGAGGAGGAGGAGATTCGACGTCTGTCCAGTGCTTGTTCTCAATCACCCCTGCCCGACGTCACGGTCGCCGTCGCCATAGCTGTCCTCCAACCCATCATTGCCCCCAATGCCCCCGGGCACAAACGCGGCGCGGGCCGGGCTCGGGCTGACCGTCAGGCGCAGGGCCACGACGACGATGGCGGCGAGTAGGATGAGCTGCGGCGCCTTGACGCGGAGGAGGTACCGGCGCACGCCGTTCAACCAAACGCGCCTCTGAGACACGAACAACGGCTTTTGCGCCATTATTCTAGTTGTAGTTTTTGAGTGCCGTCTGAGGTTGCCAGCTGTGTGCGAAGCCGGGGTGGTGATCGGCGAGGGAGGTTCACCCGTTTGAGACGCTGATTGCCCGTGCCTCTGTGCCCTCGAAGCGCGCGTCGGCGGGCTGCACTATCCTCCCGGCGCCCGAGCATGCGGGAGCATGGCAACGCCTGCAGCTGAACAAAGAAACCCTAAAACTCTACTATAGTACACCCCCATAGAAACCCTAAAAATGTTCGCCCGGCGTCGTAGAGTGGTTACTGGTTAAAGCCGCGGGCAGCGTCAACTTTCTGCGCCATCGCCTGCACTCTCCATCCACAGCACGCGCGTCGCTGCGCCCCCGCCCCCGCTCGCAACATGGCGCAGGCCTCCGGGCCTCAGGCCTCCGCCACCGACCTGAAGAAGCTGTTCGACACGCAGCAGGGGTACGTGCGCGCTTTGCCGACTCGACTACCACGCCAATCTTTTCGCCCGCGCTCGTGTCACCAGTTCACCTCGACTTCAGTCGCGCGCCGGTGTCGTCGGCGTCCTCCTCTGCTCCTCCGCCACTACCACCGCCGCCACCACCGCCGCTACAACCGCCGCCACCCTCACCGCCACCTTCTCCGCTGTCGCCGCCGACACCGCCGCCGCCGCTCCCTGATCCATCCACCTGCTCTCTCGTGGACCGCCTCCCCACGCCACCATCCTCTGCGCGCGCCCCTCGACCCACATCCTTCCGATCGTGCGAGTCCCCTGACCCTGATCGCCCGTGTCGACGTCTCGCGCAGGTTCATCAACTACTTCTTCGACCAGCTGGACTATGAGCCCCTGCAGCAGTTCTGCCAGGTGCGCCCGCGAGCGCCACTCGAAACCGCACACTCCACCAATCGAAACCGGCTCGGCTGCGCGAAGCTGCGCTTGTCATTTCGAACCATGACGCACCTCGTCGCGCGGTACCACAGCGATATCGAATCAAGACACGTTAGCGCGCTCGATCAGACGCGGCACTCTTCGACCTACGCTGCGGCAGGGGACTCTCTGCATTACGCAAGTATCCTGGCCAGCGCTGCCGGCATCCCCGCACATTCCATCCCATCCCAGCAAATCCCTCAACTATAAACACAGCTGGGCAAATTCCACCTTATCCCGGCAAATCCCGCAGCGCATGAAACACAGCTGGGCACTTTGCCTCACACGATCAATCCGATGGCTCCGCGCGAGAGTGAGTCAAATGAGTTTTGACATCGGCCAACCTGTGTTCAATTACAGGCTGTTGTAGAAGCTGATCGACTGCAAGGGCATCGAACCAAGTTTTGACTCCGCTAACTTATGTTTCCCTCAATGCTGTTTTAGATGGTCCTCGACTGCAAAGGCACAGTCTTCTTCAGCGGCGTCGGCAAGTCAGGCAGGGGACAACATTTGTTCACTTTGCAGCTTGACCTGAGCCTCTGAGACATACTAACGCCACACAGCGTATCCCGCGAAAACTGCGTAACGTTGAGGCGAAAAGTGGACAGGGTGTAATGTAAGTCCCTAAGGTCCGGATTCATCTCGCAGAAGATCTCCATGACGCTCGTCTCCACGGCAGGGGCTTACATTCATCTACTTATCAGCTCAACCTGAGCCGTTTTTGACAAAGATATCACCCAGCGTAACCCACGATGCACGAAAGGTGATTACTTTGAGCCGAATAGTGCAGGAATGTGAGCCCCTGGTCCACGGGCACCAAGAGCGTGTTCCTGAACCCCACCGACGCGCTGCACGGCGACATCGGCATCGTGGGCCAGGCGGGAAAGCTATCGAGAACAAGCACTCCTCTTGTTGCTGCTCCTCCTCGGCGCATGTGTATGAGCGTTCACCCTGAACATGAGTCGTGCTCCGATCTGGGCTGGAGTGCTTGTTGTTGAGAGTGACCCTGGCGGCGGGATGACCTGATGGTGCTGTTCAGCAAGTCGGGCGGCACGGAGGAGCTGGTGAAGCTGATCCCGTACGCCAAGGCCAAGGGCGCCAAGCTCGTCGGCGTCTCCTCCAACCAAAAGTCCAAGCTGGCTGTAGGGCCTCACGGATATTGCTCACCACGAACATCCAGCACATTTTGGTTCCTCGTTCCTTAAGTTAGGTGCCATCCTATGAAGTGGCGAGCAGTATCTACCTGCCCCGTCACGACATTCAACGCATAGTATCCCTCTATCAATCCCTTGTTTCTTGAGCCAGATGGCATCTTGTACGTGGCGAGCAACATCTACCTGCCCCGCCATGTCATCCAACACATCATGCACCCTGGTTTGTTGAATGTGGTGGCATCCGGTGACGCAGCGAGCAATACCCGTGGGTCCCTAGGCGGCGGAGCTGTGCGACATGCACGTGTTCCTGCCGCTGGAGCGTGAGCTGTGCCCGTTCGACCTGGCGCCCGTCACCAGCACCGCCATTCAGATGCTGTTCGGCGACACGTGCTCCGTGGTCATCATGCAGGCCAAGGCGCTGACCATGGACGAGTACGCCATGAACCACCCGGCGGGGCGCATCGGCAAGCGCCTGATCCTCAACGTGCGCGACGTGATGAAGCCGCTGAAGGGTCTGCCGCTGTGCGCCGCGGACGACGTGCTCATCGACGTGCTGGTGGAACTCAGCAGCAAGGGCAGCGGGTGGGGCCCGGGGCGAGGGGCCCGCCGCCATTCACTCCCCAACGTCGAATGCGGCACTGACGCCCCTGTCATGTTGGATTGACCCCCCCCGTGATGTGGCAGTGCCCCCCCTGTAACGTTGCAGTGCCCACCCTGCAATGTGGCAGTGACCCCCCCCGTAATGTGGCAGTGACCACCCTGTAATGTGGCAGTGACCCTTCTGCGTGACCCCCCTGCAATGTGGCAGTGCCCCCCCTGTAATGTGGCAGTGACACCCATGTGACCAGATCCGCGAGTCAATAATGATTTTACTGACAATGGGTTTGAATTCCGATCATTTTTCAGATCAGCCTTTCAAAACCCAGAATGAATTCCAAAATGATCAAATCAGCCTTTCAAATTCATGACCACGTCGCCATACAGATTTTAGTTTGCGCACCGCCGCGCTGCAAATTTGCGCTAAACTATAGCGCCAGGGGCAGCGGCTTTCGTCACAGTGACGAAAAATTATGTCATAACGCCTAGGGTTTAGCGCAAATTTGCGTGGAAGTTAACGCGTGTTCGTGGTTTGTATGAGCAAACAGTCTGACAACAGTGTGTTCGGCCATTGTGATTTGGCCCGTCCAAGATCATTATTGACTCGCGGATCTGGTCATGTAGTGACTCCCTCATGTCATTGACTCCCTCACGGCGTTGACACCCTATGGTGACGGGGCCCTGGCGGCGGGTGTGTGCTGGTGGTGGACGCGGCGCACCGCCTGCTGGGCACCTTCACAGACGGTGACCTGCGCCGCAAGCTCGGCTCCCAGGGCGGCGGCAGGGCCGTCCACTCCTCACCTCTCACCTCAGCCACAGCCGTTTTGGTCGATGCAACCACCCAACGCATCGCACAAAATGCGTTCACATCTAGCTGAAAAGTGGACGAGTGTAAACCCCTGGTTAATACAACCAGCACTATCCCATAGTCAACTTCTCGACTCAAACTGAGCCGTTTTCGTCTCCACAAACACCAAATGTAACCCAATAAAATTGCTTACGTCAAGCCGAAAAGTGTAGGAGTGAGTCGGCCCTGGGCTGCGGCGTGTTGCAGATGAAGATGTCGGAGCTGATGAGTGCGGCGCCGCGCGTGTGCACGGCAGGGGGGCGGGACACTCATCCACTTCTCAACCCAACCTGAGCCGTTTCGTCGGTCACTAAAACCACCCGTCGTGTCCCACGACGCATGCTCAGCTTCAAGCCGGAAAGTGGACGAGCGTGAGGGGCTACCACTCGACCACTTCTCAGCTCAACCTGAAGCCGTGTTGCGCACTGAACCCACTGCAAATAGCCAACGTATCTCACATAAAGTGGTCGCGTCGAGCCGAGAAGTGGACGAGTGAAAGACCCTGATTCCTGCTTCCACTCGTCCACTTCTCACCTCAACCTGAGCTGTGTTTGTCACTGAAATCACCCAACGTGTCCCACAAAAAGTGCTCATGTCAAGCCAGCCAGTGGACGAGTGTAACAGGCTTCCACTGGTCCACTTCTCAAATCAATCTGAGCCGTTTCATTCTCTGTCAGACTGACGCCAACCGGAGACGCCCACAACGAGTTATCACGTTGAGCCGAAATGTTGAGGAGTGAGGCACTAGCGCACGGCGGACATGAAGGCGGTGGAGGCGATGCGGGAGATGGAGGTCCCGGCGCCCGTCACCTTCCTGCCCGTCGTGGGGACCACTGCATACTGCGAGCCACGTCATCACATGCATTTCGAATCACGTCATCAGTGCCATTTCAGTAGCGCATAGGTTCCTGGCTAACGTGGCACCCTGTGACGTGGCACAATATGACCCCATGCCATATTGGGTACACACTGACACATACTGGTACGCACTGGTACACACTCAGCACAAAAGGTCAGGTGCCACGTCACAGGGTGCAACGTTTACGTTTACGACGTGGCGAGGAGTGTCCATGAGTCCCTACTCGGCGGTGGAGGACACCACCTCCATGACGCTCACCGGCCTGGTCACGCTGCACGGCCTCGTCAACGCCGGTCTCTAAACACGTCCGACCGACATCTCATCAGTATTATAATACTCTCTACCTGCGCTGTTTTTGCACGTTTATATTATTATTCGTTATTCGAACATAGGCGGGTGCGTGCCGGGTAGCGGCGTGGCATCATAGAGGAGCGGGCGCGGCCAGTGGGGGCGTGCCAGGTGGCGGGACGGCCAGTCCCGGCGTGCCAGGTGGCGGTATGGCCAGTGCCGGCGTGCCGGGTGGCGGGCCGGCCGGTGGCGGCGTGCCAGGTGGTGGAACGGCCAGCGGCGGCGTGCCAGGTGGCGGGACAGCCAGTGGCGGCGTGCCAGGTGGCGGGACGGCCAGTGCCAGCGGGGCATCATAGAGGCGTGCACAACATGCGCAAACATAGCAGCCGTAACACACTCAAAGTGAAGTCAAGTTTATAACCACAAGTTCCACATATTAAACTCCAGTGTCGGGTGTGGTACCGAAAGTATGGTACCGAATCCCGTCCGACCAATCAGATCTGTGCGTGTCTACAATCCCACCGACCGACTCGCCAAGAGTCCGACCGGGTTACGATCCTGGAGTAAATAGACCCTCGATTTCAAGGATCTCATATTCGCCGGTCACCCGCGCCCGCGAGTTGAAACAACGGAACGACCGGTCGACTGGTCGGGTGAAGCCGTTGAAAGAGGATCTCGTGAAGATCCGAATCGGTTCCCGCACGTGTGGGAGTGGCGGATGTTGAACGCAGCAACTCGTGCGTTGCATCCCGCCTCATTCCCCAGTCTCGTCGCCTCGCGTCGCGACTCGAACAAACGACACCTTACGTTCTGACTGTACAAGATGCCGGATGTTCTCGTGGTGTGGCACCAGACGTCGGGCGGGGCCAAACTGGGGAGTAAGGCCGGGCGCACGGGGGGCATGCACTGGTTCGTCTGGGTTCGCTCCGGAGGGTCAAACACGTACTTTGAGAACAGCAACTCTCTCGGCGCGGGGTCTCTGAGCGGGACTGAGGACTACCAGATCAACGAGCACAGCTCCATCGCGCACGACCCTAACGTCTCCCGGGAGCTGCTGGGGTGGAGCAAAATCGGGTCGTTTGGTAGGGCGGTGCAGGTTGAACCCGGCTTGGACCACACTTTGAATTCATCTGCGCTTGAATCGGAAATAGGAACAACCGTGTCGGAAATTCAACAACGCGCAACAACCTTGCTTTCGAAACAGCATGCGCCCCTGGAGCGAGGCGGGGACCACGCGTCTGCCGTCAAGAAGGTTCGCGAGTACTTCATCGAAGCTTATTCGCTGAAGGGTTGCGACGTCAACTCCCGCATTAACGATGCCAAGAGCAGCGGAATCAAGTACGGGGCAGGCCTGGCAGATATTGCTCGCCACGTCATAGGTTACCATTCAACAACCCATTGAACTCAAAATAAGAGGGTACTACACGCGCATCGACAGCAGGGGCGTATATGTTCAATCGTTCCCTGCGTTTGAGCTCAACTTAAGCTGTTTTCGCCTGAATAGCTCGCCTGAAAGCGCGCCTGAAAGAAAGCTCACCTGATGACTCAAAAGGTGCTGAAGGTGAGGTGAAAAGGGGGTACGAGTGTATTACGAGTGCAGTCAAACAGTACTAGTAGTAATACCACGACCCTGGCAGCGGGGCTTGTCCTCATTCGGCGGTAACTACAACCCTGGCGCGGGGAAGAAGAACTGCCAGGCAGGGGAGGCTTACAACCGCTCCACGCCTCCACCCCACCGCGCGGCGCTGGGCGCGGGTCCGCGCCGCCTAAGAGCTGTTGCCTGGTAGATGTTAACCACCACGTCATAGGATGCTATATCTTAGTGAACGAGGTTTCAGAGTGCGTGTCGACGACCTGGCGGTTCATGGTCCCGGCATATATTGCTCGCCACATCATCTCCTTTTCAGCTCAACTTGAGCCGGACGTGTTCCTAGAACTGAAAGCTCACCTGGAACCACCACTCGAAGACAAGCTTAAGACAAGTTGAGCTGCTCCGACTACTCGTATGAGACGGGAACACGATGGTAAGACCCTGCTTCCAGTGCATGCCCATTGATCTCGACCAGAAGTTCTTCGGATCTGCAAACCGCGATTGGCAGGGGGGCAGCCATCACTCCACTCATCATCACGTTCTCCAACATCTGAGCTCTCAACTGACTCCGTTGTTGCCCCCCCTCGTTGTGTGCCAATGATGACCACCATTCAAGTCATCCCTCTACTCGCGGAAACACACACCACATTAAACATTTCATATTGAGCTGATGAGACAGTGTGTGTATGTGTGAGAGAGGTGTTTGTCTTCCAGATCATTCTAGGCTGACCACCTATCTCACAAAACAGAACAGCATTTTTTTGAGAAGACCAGAATGATGAGCCTTCATAACGTGAGACTATCGATGCGATGCTTGGCATCAAGCCCCACCATTTTGCATGCTGTGATAGCGTTCATTGAGCCCAATGTCACGAGGCGCTCACGTAATGATCACTGACCCAACCCCGCCGCCATTTTGAAACAAGCTAAGTGGATTGCGGGGGAGTGCGAGTGCGGGCCCCTGGCCGCAGGATGTTGCATGAGGATAACACCGACTACGCCGGGAGGGATCAGTCCGGAAATGGTCACTGGGAGCAAACCGGAGCCGAGGTAGGTCGGTGCGGGCTGGAACGGGTTGAAAGTTGTGTTGAGAGGCGCCTGGTAGCAGCCTTTGACGCTAGAATATGAAGAACCGCTTTTAAACGTTGCTTTCACTTTCAACTTGCGCCCCTACGCCGAGGCGCTTGGCGCGGCGATAGGTACCAAGCTTGGCGCCGTTTTTGGGGGCTTGTTTTAAATTAAGACCCACAGACACTCTCGCACACTTTCTCATCGGCTCAAGGTGAGCACGTGTGAATGCGCCTTGGAATGCGCCTTGAAATGTAAATTGCGCGGTTCGTTACACAAGTATGGCTGCGAAGACAAACGCTTCGACTTGATGAATAAACCCTCTAATATTATACGATGATCACACATTTACGATAGGACACACTGTGTCGCAGCTTGCCACATACGATGTACATGTAGTTTGAAATGGCATGAGCGGTGATCAGGGTGAGATTCCCACGCCCCTGAATCAGACAGGGCCCGTGTAATAACAGCAACGCATATACTCATTACCATTCATCACATGCTCAACAGAGAAGAGTATTCGCCGCGCGCCGCGTGCGCCGCGTAACAGTTTCAACTGCTGCTTTCAATCACAGCTTGCACCGCGTAACCGTTTCAACGTTTGCTTCCAATTACAGTCTGTGACGCCCCTGCAATGTGCTGTTGCCACACATGCGGTACTTCAGCAGAGCGCAGTTATACGATAGCGCGCGCAGCTGGGTGGCGGTGATGGCGGGGGGGGGCGACGACATCTGGGCAGATGGGGCCGAGGAAGGCGGAGCGTCACGTGCCCCGGAGATATTTGTTTCGATTAGGGTTTCTAGCTAGAGCATAGGGTTTAGGGTTGGGATTGTTTTTTCGAGAAGCGAAGTCGCGTCGTCGACACCGCACCCACGCACCGCACCCGCACCACACGTAAGCCCACAACGATGGCGACGTGGGCCATGTCGCGGGTGTCGCCCACCGCCCTCCTGGCGCGCGGCGCTTCCCTCCGGCGCTGGCGCCACACGAGGGCCGCCGCGCCGCCCCGACCCGCGGCGGCGGCGCTTCCCGGCGGAAGCGGTGGCGATGCGATTCACGGCACCTCGAGCCTACGCCACGTCGCGCCGCATCGCCCGTTCGGCGAGTTGCGCGTCAGGACCGCCTCGGGACGGCCACCCGCCGCCACGTCACAGCGCGCGCCGCCGCCGGACCTCGCTGCCTTGGCGGCGCCCGGCGGGGTCTGGTCCGGACTCGAGGAGTGGCGCACCGGCGCCCTGAACCGCCGATGGGTCTGGGGGAAAACCGACTGCGCCGAGCCGTCGCGCGAGGGAGACAACAACGCGCCGGCCGGTACCTCCCCGCCCGGGCCGTGGGCGTACGACTACGACGCGGCGGACTTCAGCACGCAGCCGCTGCCGCCGTCGCTCGCGCAGTGCGCCGACCTTATCCTGCGCACCGCGGACCCGGCGACCAAGGCAATGCTGTCGCATCGCACGTACGCGCGTTTCACGAAGGCAGCCGACTCAGCGACACCGTTCCCCATTGGCACCGCCTCGCCACCCGCCGCCCCCGCCCGCCCCGCGCGCCCGCTACTCGTGCCACCCAAAGAGGTATGGCCTGGCGCATGAACTGTTCACAGCGCCCGTCAACACGTTCGCAACCCTCGCTTCTTGACTGAGACACCGCCCGCCTGTTATTATTAGCACGATAAGGCTGAGACTGACGTTATTGAGTTGTGAGCGTGATGTTATTTATGCGCCTGGTGTTTGTGAGACTGAAGCTGTACCGCCGGCGTCATGTTGAGAGCATGTTATGCTGCGGCCCTGGGTGTGGGTGCCGGCGCCGAAGACGTCCTCGATTGGGTTCTGCGCCGCCATGGTACACAACATCGCGCACATCGAGCTGAACGCCATCGACCTGGCGTGGGACACCGTGGCGCGCTTCGCCCCCCTGCACCCCGACCTGCCCACCTCCTTCTTCGCTGACTTCGCGCACGTGGCGGACGACGAGAGCCGCCACCTCGGGTGGGCACCTCACCCCCCTATGATGGGCACCTGACCCCCTATTATGGGCACCTGACTCCCCTATAATGGGCACCTGACCCCCTATTATGGGCACCTGACTCCCCTATAATGGGCACCTGACCCCCTATAATGGGCACCTGACTCCCCTGTAATGGGCACCCGACCCCCTGTATTGGGCACCTGACCCCCTGTAATGGGCACCTGACCCCCCTACAATGGGCACCTGACCCCCCTACAATGGGCACCTGACCCCCCTACAATGGGCACCTGACCCCCCTACACTGGGCACCTGACCCCCATATAATGGGCACCTGACCCTCCTATCTATAACGGGCACCTGACCCCCCTATAATGGGCACCTGACCCCCTGTAATGTGCACATGACCCTCGGACAAGGTGGTGCCTACAGCGGCTGGAGGAGATGGGCGTCAGCTACGGTGACATGCCCGCGCACAACGTGCTGTGGGAGGGAGCGGCGTCCACGGCGGGCAGCCTGCCGGCGCGCCTGGCCGTGGTGCCCTGCATGCAGGAGGCGCGGGGGCTCGACGCCGGCCCGCGCCTCGCCGCCAAGCTGCAGGGCCGCGGCGACAACCGCTCCGCGCAGGTCATTGTAGGGACCACTTGTGACTTGTGTTCTGTATTGAGGGTTTACACACACGGGCGTCGAGTCCCACGGCCCTCACTTCACTGTACGACGTCCTGTGACGCGGCGGGAAAATCGAGCCACAAGGCCCTCACAGCACGACGTCCCATGACGCGGCTCCGCCGTTGTTGTTCACCGGGCCCTGGAGGTCGGCACGCATCTCGGAGGAGGAGATGGCGCACGTGGCGGTCGGCGTGGCGTGGTTCCGTCACCTCTGCCGCGCGCTCGGCGCCGACCCGGTCAGGCCCTGCACCGCGCCGCTATCCCGTGTTGAAAACGCCTGTGGTGTCTGCAATCAGCGCTTGAAACTAGAGTATAGCACACTGCTTTCATGTTTTGCTGTCGAATTCAAGTTGCGGCGCTGCGAGCCGGCCGACGCGTTCCGCCATCACATCGGACAGCAC
>Ga0307489_10001157_pt1 | contig 17242 bp, 35 predicted proteins | sample SB12metaG_FD_202247 | JGI IMG/M metagenome (GOLD analysis project Ga0307489, IMG submission 202247) | Sea-ice brine microbial communities from Beaufort Sea near Barrow, Alaska, United States - SB 1.2 | ecosystem: Environmental > Aquatic > Marine > Coastal | place: USA: Alaska | collected...
TCATCATAGCAGTGTAGACCGGCGGAGGAGAATTGGAGTCGAGTGCTTGTTGTCAACTACCCCCCTGCCTGCTGCTGCTGCTGCTGCTGCGGCGGCGGCTGCTTAATAGGGGAGGGATAAAACAGCGGCGTCGACGCGCTGTTGGGAGGAGGAAGTGACGCTAACGCCTCCGACGGCGGCGGCGGCGGCCGCATCTTTCGTGGGCTGCTCAAAGGGCTGTTGAGAGCCTCCTGCGGCGGCGGTGGCGGGCGGCTGCCGGGCTGCGCCGGAGCATGTTGCTGCCGCAGAGGCGACTGCTGCCGCTGCTGCTGCTGCTGCTGTGGTTGCTGTTGCTTCTGCTGTTGTTGGTGGCTCGGCTGTTGCTGCTGTTGCTGCTGTGGCGGCGGCGGCAGCTGCTGCTGCTGCTGCTGTTGCTGCTGATGTGCGAGGTTGGCAAACTGAGAATGAGCGGCGGCGGTGTTGGCGGCGGCTCTGAAGCTGACACCGGGCTGCTGCTGCCGCTGCTGCTGCTGCTGCTGTTGCTGCTGCTGCTGCTGCTGCTGCTGATACATTTGCTGCTCATACAGCGGGTTCTGCTCGTACTGTTGCTGTTGCTGCTGCGCCTGTGGGGAGGGTCATTGAGAACGAGCATTCTAGTCCAGATCGGATGTGCCGGCATGACCTAACTTCACGGCGAATGCTGATAGCGGAAGCCTGGTGCCCCTCCATACACGCTGACGCGTCTCTCTCTCATACAGACGCGCGCCGGAGCACGAGGAGATTCAACGTCGGTCGAATGCGTGTTCTCAATGACCCCCCTGCCTGTTGCTGATCATACAGCTCCTCCTCCTGCTGTTGCTGTTGCTGCTGTTGTTGCTCATGCTGCTGATGCGCGAGGTGAGCGAACTGGAACTGTGCGGCGGCGGTGGCGGCGGCAGCCCTGAAGCTCACGTGCTGCTGCTGCTGCTGTTGCTGCTCCTGTTGCTGGTGGTGTACCAGTGCACTGTACTCGGCACTATATGTAGCACCGCACGCTGAATTTGAAAGAAAAGTTTGAAGGCCGTTCATCATATTATAGTTTCAAGCGCGTAGTTCCCGGCGCTTTTCACATGGGTTTGATCGGATCAACCAGCACCACCCTACCTATACCCGTGCTGCTGCTGTGGCTGCTCGTACTGCTGTTGATGCTGCTGCTGCAACGAGGCGGCGCTGTATCGCGGTGCACTGTTCTGGTACTGCTGGTCCTGAAACTGGTACTCCTGGTGCTCCTGGTGATAGCGGCGCTAGTTGAAATTGAAAGCAAATTTGAAAGCAGTTCATCATGTTTTAGTTTCAAGCGCTGAAAGCCGGCGCGTTCAACCTTGGGTCAACCTGCGGTCAACCTGCAGTCAACCTGCACCACCCTACCGGTGCACCATTCTGGTACTGTTGCTGCTGCTGGTGCTGCTCATTCTGCTGGTGCTGCTGGGCTGAGAGAGCCCCAGCGATGTCAAACATCCGCGGCGGCGGCGGCTGAGACGGGAAGAACAACCCCGTCAATCGCCGCCCCCATCCTCCTCGTTTCACTGCTCCCCAACCACCGCCACCGCCCCTGCCGCCGTTACCGCCATCGTCGCCACCCCCGCGACTGAAGAAACTGCGGCGGCCGCTCCTGCCGCCACCCCCGCCCTCGTCGCCCCCCCTCCCGACGCCCCCGTTGTGCGTAAATACGCCGTTGACGAAGACGCCGCCGCCGCGCCCGCCGCTGCGCCCACCCTGGTGATCGTCGTCGCCATCATCGCAGCCTTCAGTTGGCGAGTCGGCGTCTTCGAAACCGCCCGTGGCGGCGGCGGCGGCGCGCTTTGACGCCCCCGTGTGCTAGAGCCAGCAAATATATCGGCCACCACGTCATCGACACACATGTCGGACCACGTGTCCTTTGACACGGCGAGCAATATCTACCAGAACCAACAGATTGTCCGCCCCGGAAGGCGCAGGCAAAGGGTGAGGTTACGATGTCAGGGGAATTCGTTAGGTCCTACGAATGCGTGTACATGTAGACTTTCCTAGTAGCCTAGCAATCGGGACAAAAAGATAGGTGGTAGGCCCTGCCGTGTGCATGAACATGCTGATTCGGCGCGCCGCCGCCACGACACGCCCCACCGCCTGGAACCGATCCTTGCCCGTCCGACTGGGGCGGAACTCCCGCCCGTCAGCCGTCATCTTGGCGTACTCCTCCTCCTCCGCGTGCTCCGCGTCGTCAACGTACCGCTTTGCCTCCAAGAACGTGTGCGATGCTATAACCGAGGCGTAGGGACGAGTAAATTTGCGCGCCACGTCGTCGACACGCACAATGAACCCCCATGTATTGATTAAATCGTAACCCATGACGTGGCGAGCAATATCTGCCATGCCCTTGTTTCTTGAGTTCAATGGCATCCTATGACGTTGCAAGCAATATATGCTGGGCCAACGTTGCTTGAGTCAAATGGCATCCCATAATTTGGCGAGCAATTGCCCTCGACGTCATCCAATGCATTCGAACCCTCGATTATTGAGTTAAAGGCGTCCTGTGACATGGCGAGCAATATATGCGACGGCCCTACGGAGCCGACGGCGACGGAGAGGGCCACGGTGGGCCCCAGCGCCATCTTGGTCCACATAGCAATCCCAAGGTTAGGGTCTGGCAGATATTGCTCGCCACGTCACAGGATGCCATTCAACTCAGGGAACGAGGGGTCAATATGCGTCAGATGACGTGGCGGGCAATGGGTCTGGCAGATATTGCTCGCCACGACATAGGACCCATTTACCTCAATAAGCGAGGGTTCAAAATGAGGTGGATGACGTGGCAGGTAATATCTGCCTGGACCTACCCGAGGTAGCAGTTGGTGATGCCCAGGATGATGGCGCACCGCCCCGTCCACCGCCAAACAAGGCCTCGCATCCAACATATACTGATGAGGACGCTGAGGAGGATGTGCAGGTGTATTGGTGTACAGTTGCACAATAGGCCGATTTCGGTATATCGCTCCCCGCGCCGAGCGCTGACGCTTTGCCCGCAACTCTGTATGGGCATTCAACCTGGCGCCCGCTTTCATGCGCGGAGCGCTGACGCTTTGCCCGCAACTCTGTATGGGCATCTCACCCAGGCGATATGCCGAAATCGGCCTATTGTGGACGAGATTGAGGTGTGCGTGGTTCAATCCCTGGCCATAGTTAGGCTGCTTAGCTTACCCTAGTCTGTGATAGAATGAGACTGGTACGTTTGCACTGCTTGAAAACGGTCAGATGATACCAGGCCCTGCCGGTGCGCCAGGTTCCACAGGCGGCGGCTGCGCTTGTGTTCAGAGCTGTTGTCCGGGCGGAAGATGGTGACCAGCATTATCTGGAACACCAGCAGCGAGGGCCTGGCGGGAAACATCGAAGCCACGTCATCCACCGCGTGGTGTACCGGTGCTTGTCTCGCCATTTGCCACGTCACACACATGCATCTAGTCAGGCATTCAAATGAGGTATTATCCCAAGTGAGATTAGCACGTGGTAAGATCATTGATTGTCACGCACAGGCATGTAGACAGGCACTCCACACGACGTCCTGGCGGGTACCAAAGGCGGCGGTGCCAGGTGTACTACCGAATGATCAAATAATCTGCCGTGAGCCATGCCAGCAGCGCCACACACGCGGTGCCCACGGACCCGTGAGTGAAGCCGTCGATGCCTTCGCCTCGGAGGCGACGTTCGCGGACGAACTCCCCAGGCAGTGATGAATTCCCGGGCAGTGATGAATTCCCCGAATAATTCCTGGCAGTGAAGAATTCCCCGGCGAATAGGGCCTGGCACGTATTCCTCGCCACGTCATCCATCTGGCCAACGCACTTCGAACCGTCATCGTCATCTCATGATGTGAAGGGCACGCTCTGACGTGGCAAGCAAGCTGGCCCAGGCCCTGCGTCCGATGCACTATGAACCCTCATCTCTTGAGTTGAGTGGTACCCTGTGACGTGGCGAGCAATATCCGCTAGGCCCACGTCAGCGACGCGCACTCTAAATTATCGTCAAGGCAAATGGCACCCTATGACGTGGCGAACAATGTCCGCCAGGCCCACGTCAGCGACACGCACTCTGAACTCGTGTCTCTCGAGGCAAATGGCACCCTATGACGTGGCGAGCAATATCCGCCAGGCAGAGTAACAAGATGTGATCCGATATCGATATGGGGGATCGATATGGGCGATCGATATGCGAGATCGGACATCAATGAGATATCGATAGGGTTATCCATATGGGATATGGGTTATCGAATTGAGACATTGTATATCGATATGGTCATCCGCCATATCGACATGGTCATCCTGGATATCGATATGGGATATGGGCTAATGATGACGGTATGGACATGGTCATCGTCCATATCGACATGGGATATCTTGTCACTCTGCCGCCAGGCCCTACCGGCGGCGTTGGTACGGAATGGAGGGGGCAGCGTGCGCAGCTTGATGCCGATGGCGTATCCGGCGATCGCTAGCGCCGCGCCCGTTGTCTGCAACACGGTGCGATGAGTTGAGGCAAGGTGAGGTTGATCCGGCGCAATTAGGTGAGGCGTGGTGGTTGTGCACATACGGTATACGTGCGAGGTACGTGAGAGGAGAGAGAGGAGAGAGACGCTTCCGCGAGTATAATGAGGCACCAAGCTTTCGCCCTGGGCCCCGTGTGAGAGGTACAGTATGACTAAACAGTCTGGACGCACCTTCAGCGTGGTGTGCTACTTAAACCAGCTAGGTTAGGTGAGGTGATGAATACACCGGTTCAGTATGAGCAGGCAGTCAGGACGCACCTGTATAGTGGTGTGCCACTTGAACCAGCGCGGATGGCGGTCCTTGAACAGGCGCGCCACCACCACCCCCGCCGGTCAGGGCCCAGCAGACATTGCTCGCCACGTGGTAGGATGCCACTGTACTCAACAAACGAGGGCTAAAATCGCACGTCAGTAACGGATTTCCCCTTGAGTTATTAGACCTCGAAAATGCCAGGTTACGCGATCCGACTGTTTGATCTCGTTCCATGTGCCCCTTGAAAGACTGTTGGCATGTGATAAGTCGAGTGTGAGTCGACGATTTCCTTGAGTCATTAGACCAACGGAATTTGAAACGCTTATTGAAGGTCTATCGACATCCGTAACCCCAAAAGAATTTATAGATCTGAAATGGTGCTGAAAAATGCCAGCCTCTCATCTTATTTTTCCTGGGGTTACGGATGTCGAACTGGACGCACGCACATGGAACGTGTGTTTTTACGCTCGTTACTGACGTATGGGCTGAAATGCATGTCTATGAAATGCCAGGAATTGGGCTTTGCAGATGTTGCTGGCCACGTCATGGGATGCCATTTAACTCAATAATTATTTAAAAAAACGTGGGTTACAAATGCATTGGATGATGTATGTTTCTGATGGGGTGGCAGGCAACATTTACTGGTCCCTACCGCGGGCAGCATGACCCCCCACGCCAGACTCATCAGTATCCCGTGCAGCGCCCGCATGTTGCGCAGGTAGTTGGGGCCTCAACCCAGGGCCCAGCAGACCGCGTAATGCGTTTTCGCATGCTACTTTCTAGCTGTGGGGAGAGAGACGTTTCCGCGCGTATGAGGAGGCACCAGGTGTTCACCCTGACCCTCGCATCCGACAGCGGTTGAACAACATACCTTACCCGGTATCTAGCTATCTACGCAAGTTTGGCCTCAGTCTCAAGTCAGTTTAGGGAGCGCAAGAATCGATGGTCACGTGCGTGGAAATCAATGAGGTCAGGGAGGATGGAATGGCGTGGAGAAGCCGAAGCCTCACCGTCAAAGTCGATGACCTTGAGGCGCGTGGTGCACGCCGCGATGATTGAAAACGCCAATACCAGTGCGATGCCAAGCACCAAGGTGTAGCGGCGCAAGTTAAATCTGAAAGCAACGTTTGAAAGCGGCTCATCACCCATTAGTTTCAGGTGGTGAAACCAGGCGTGCTTTCAACTCGGGTTTGATACTGTCAACCTGTTCCTCCCTACCAGGGTGATGCGGGCCGCCACGACGCGCGGGTCGGAAGACATGCTGCCGTCGTCGGGGTTGCCTCTGGCCAGGGACGCCACCTGAGATAACTGCACTTATCTCAATGACATACCTCAACCAAGTGATGGGTTCTTGTCTCACTGGCATATCCTAACCAGCTGACGGGGGGCTGGCCTGGTGCCTCCGTGTAGCCTTGACATATTGCGGAAGCGTCTCTCTCTGTCTCTGACCTTGAAGATGTTTGAGTGCCAGCTGGCCGGTCTGTACCGATGCGCCGAGTGAATACGGGTACACCAATACACCATGAACAAACAGGATCAATGATGAAGTATACCCTGCCACCTGGGGAGCACGTGCGCACGAGGAACTCCCAAGCCGGGCTGGGCGCCGGCAGCAGCAGCTCCAGCTCGCGGATCCGGTCGTGCGCGGCGAGCAGCGACTCCGACTCGTTTTCGTCCATTGGATGCCTCCCCCGGGCCCCGCGCTCGTCCCCATCCCCATCGCCGGGCGCATCCTCCGAGTAGGGCCTGGCAGATAATGCCCGCTACGTCATCGACACGCATTTTGAACCCTCGTTTCTGGAGTCAAATGGCATCATATGACAGTGTGAGTAATATGTGCCATGCCGAGTTAGATGGCCTCATATGACGTGGCGAGCAATATCTGCCTGGCCCTACCTCCGGGTTGGGGTCTGCGGCGGCGGCGGGCTTCTTCATGAGCAGGCGGCCCAGCACGGCATTGACCTTGGCGTCGTTGGCCGAGGCGTGGTCATTGTTGTCCCCTCCACGCGTTGGCCGAAGAATGCTGCCGCGCTTCTTGCCGTTCCCTTCGCCGACTCCGCCTCCCCCGCCCCCACCACCTCCGCCTCCAACTCCGCCGCGCATAGCGTCGTCGCTCTCCATGCCGTCGCGACCTCTCTTGCCCCCGGACCCTGCCCCTCCGCCGCCGCTGCCTCCGGCGTCGGTGACTGTGTCTGTCTCTCGGTGGCCATTTAAACTGGTGCCGTTTGAACGACGGTTCCTCTCTTCGTCTTCGCCGTCCTCCGCGTCATCCCACGGGAAGTCGCCGTCGTCGTCGTCGTCTTCCGCCCCCGCCGGCGCCGCGCCGCGGTCGATATCGTCGCCGCGCGGTTTGTCGTCGACCTTTGCGCCCGCGCCGCCCGCCGCCGCCGCCGCCGTCGCCGCAGCATCCTCCTTGCTAGTGCCGGTGCCGTTGGCGCTGCTGGCCTTTGCCTTCGCATTCTGTTGTTGCTGTTTGATGATGTTCTGAAACCCACGGGGGCCGCCGGTCGCGGGCACCGCGGTGGGGGCGGTGCCGGTGCTCATCGGAACCGGAGCGCCTCGGCGCACCGGCGCTGTCCGCAGGTAGGATCTCTGGTGCCGCGGGGAGATGAGGGGGGCGGCGACGCGGCGTGTGTTTTGAAGGGTGCCGCGCCAAGGAAACGAATAGACAGTCAAAGTTGAGCGTTTTCCCATCTTACTGGTATGTGGTATCGAAGCGATACCGGTCGGCGGACGAGGTGTCGAAGTAAGACGAGATAGGTCGGCTGGACAGGAAAACAACAACAGAACAAACGGCACTTACGAATCGTATCGACGGCATCGCATCGGCACGGCGTCGGACAGCACGTGGACGGTGATACTCACTGTTACGGCACGCGCACCCCCTCGTGCGATATACATTTCGTCGTGGCGCAGCGCCCTCCTCGGGCGTTGCGGCGTGCATCAGGCAGCCCGCGCGCGGGACCACCACTTTTAAATCCCGCGCAATAATATTGTCCGGCCAGCATGGAGGCCGCTACGCGGGTGCGTCCCGCGCGGCGCCTGTTCCCCGCGCCCCCACGCCCTACGCTCCAGGTTGAATGGTTGCTCACAGCGTACCAGTGTTACCCACACGCTCGCCGCATCTTCCTCCCTGGCCTGGCCACTCGTTCTGTGACTGATTGCTCGGGCACCCGTACACACATGCCGCGTCCTCCTCCACGCCGCGCTGCGGTGCCCCCACACACACTACCGCCACTACACACACCCTACGCCCAGACGATGTTGTATCCGCCCACCCCAGACCACTATTCCTGCGCTTCGTGGCCGCCAAAATTCGGAGACAACCGCGCGTGCCGATCGGCTGCGGGTTCTTGGGCACTCCAAAAAATCCTTGGGCACAACAACCTGTGATGTGTCACCGCGGCCACGGTCACGTTGAAGGGGTGGTAGTACTCACCCTGGGGCGGAGCGACCGGGGCGGTGGGCGGCGCGGGGCGTGCGTCGATGGCGCGGGGGCGGAACTGCGTGGGTCTCTCAGCAATGGGTCAACCTGTGTCGACCGCTATGATGACCACCTCCTCCGATGTACCTCCTCTATGTTGACCACCTCCTCGTATCCTACCCCGCACCCCACCGCGCGAACCACTGACGCGCCCGGCCACTGACGACTGACGCCCACGTCTCCCCCGCACCGCGCCACACGCCAGGCGATAGAGCGCGCGCGCGACGACCTGGCTCAGAAGGTAGGGCCTGGCAGATACTGCTCGCCACGTCCTCCTCCACACTTTAGACCCTCATTTCTTGAGTTAACGGGCGTCCTGTGACGTGGCGAGCGTCATCTGCCTGGCCCTATGAGATGGACAAGGAGGACAAGACGAACATCTCCGATGCTCTCGACCTCGTCAACCTGGTGAAGAAAGTTGAGCTCGGCGCCTTCTCAAGCCCGCTCGACGTGCTGCTCGCTGTGCGCAAGGCAGGGTGGGTATCGAGAACAACGTCTCGTACGGCGACCAGAGCATGACGTATATCCAGGGCATTTGCTCGTATGAGCGCACGGACCTGGTTTGCGGTGGCCAGACTGTCGTACCCTATGTGAGCGTGTACCCTCGGCCCAATTGTGGGTTTTCGTTCAGTCAATGTCGGTCAAGTCGTTGTTCTCAGTGACCCTTCAGCAAGGCGTGGCATGCTGCGACCATGGGTCACGGCGGCGGGGCAGTCAACGCCGCCGGCGCCCCACTCGTGGAGGCCGACCTGGCGGACGCGCTGGTCTTCGTGCAGCAGTGCTGGCGGGACGAAGGCCTGGACGGATGCCCGCTAGAGGCAGGACTGAAGGCCTGTACACCGAATGATGTTTATCAGCTCACGTTTTGCCGTTTGTTCCTGCAACCACTTGAGGTGTCTCTGAACCACTGAAGTTATCCCACTCAATACCTCCTAGACTGATCCCGCTCAATACCTCAAAGATTTGTTTAAAGTTGAGCTGATAAACACTATGATTAGGTAAGTAAGGCTCTTGTTCGAGGCGGACGACTACGCCATGCACGCCGCCAACGTGAACCATAAGGATGTGAGATCCGCTCTGACTCAGATGCATACTACCTGGAGCCGCAAGAAGACCTGGTGGGGCCGGGCTAAAGCTGCCCGCCACGTCATAGGAAGCTATGATGCCATTCAACAACTTCACTCATGGTTTCAAAATGTTTGTCGTTGACGTTGCGGGTAATGGGCCATGCATATATTGCTCGCCACTTCATAGGACGACAATTAAGACAATAAATTAGAAATGAGGGTTCAAATTCTTGTCGATGTCGTGGTGGCCAATATTTGCGTGTCCCTGACAACTGGGCTGGCTTCGTGCCTAGCGTCAAGGCGATCAAGGACCAGGTGCAACTGAAAGCCGACGGGCCCTTCCGCACGTACGGACAGGTGATTGAATCGCTCCGGAAACTCATCGCCAGTGCGAAGACGGAGCTTCGAGAGGCGGAGGGGTTCGGTCAGGAGGATGAGGCGGAGGCAGGTCCTGGCACACATTTTCCGCCGCGTCATCGATACGCATTTCAACCCTTGTCTCTTCAGTTGAATGGCATCTCAGGAAATGGCGAGCAATGTCTGCCAGGCTCTAAGCGGAGGCGGAGGAGGAGTTGGAGGAATTCATGAGTGCCCTGGAGGCGTGGATCTGGGAGCGATGGGAGAAGAGCGGACTGCCAGAGCCGCAGATGCCGCGGGGCAATGCGGGGGGGAATGGGTTAGGCGGAGGGGGAGGAAGCGGCAGCCTGCGGAGCGGGACGCCCAGAGGGTGGGGGCTGTCATGTATTGCTCGCCACCTCATAGGATGCCCTCAGTTGTTACACTTCCACGCTTTTCCGGGTGAATCCGGGCACAGGGTTTGGTATGTATGGCTCGCCACGTCATAGGATGCAATTGAACTCATGTAACGAGGGTTCGACGTGCATTGGATGAAGTGGCGAGCAATATCTGCCAGGCCCTTTGAGGGGGGAGATGTCGCCAGTGAAGTCGCCGATCAAGTCGCGCCCCAGCTTCGGAACGAAGGGCGTCAAAGGTGTCAAGGGCAGTGGCGGCGGCGTCGGAGGCAAGAGCGGGGGCGGCGGCGTGAGCGGCAGGGGCTTACACTCGTTCCACTTTTTGGCTCAACGTAAGCGCTTTCTATGGGATATGGGGTGCACTTAGGGGGTGTCTAGGGGGTGGCTACGAGGTTTTAGGGATTATTAGGGGGTGTCTAGAGTGTGATTTGTGTCAAAGACGGCTCAGGTTGAGCTGGAAAGTGGACTAGTGTAAGCCCCTGGTGAGCGGTGGCGGCGATGGCGGCGAGAGTGGTGGCGGCGGCGGTGGCAAGGTAAGGCGGTGCAGGTTGACCCTATCAAACCCAAGTTCAAAGCGCCTGAAACTAGCGCTTGAAACTAAAGTGTGATGTACTGCTTACACATTTTGCTTTCAAATCCAACTTGCGCTGCTACAGCAAGGGGGGCGGTGTCGGCGGGAAGCGCGGCCGGTCGGTCAGCACCGGCGGCGCAGACGCGGAAGACGCCGCTGACTCAAAAGACGAAGTCCCTCAAAGTAAAAGTAAAAAGATTAAGAAAGAGAAAACCGAGGGCAAAGCCGAGGCGACGCCGTCGGCAGTCAAGGCGGTGGTGGCGGCGGTGGTGGCGGCGGCGGCGTCCAACGGCAACACCCCCAACAGCGGCGGCGGCGGCGGGACCGTCACACGCGTCGGTGTTGGCGGCGGCGTCGCCATGCCCATTGGTAGGGGCTTACATTCGCCCATCTCAGCTCAACCTAAGCCGTTTTGGTCAGTGAGCCGTTTTGTGTCCAGTTTTTGACGAGTTACCACCCACATGTGCTGGAGGTACCTCACGAAACCCACAAGAAGTGCTTACATTGAGCTGAGAGGTGGACGAGTGTAAGCCCCTGCCCATCGGCGCCACAGTGTCCCCCACCGTGCCTAGCGCGGTCATCGTCAAAATCACCTGCCACGGCTTGCAAGCCACGGTAAGGCCTGGCAGATGCTGCTCGCCACGCCAGCCAACGCTTTTCGAACCCTCGTGTCTCCAGTTCAGTGACCCTATACCCTATAGTCTATACCCTAAATCCTCAGATACTGCTCGCCACGTCAGCCAACGCTATTCGAGCCCTCGTGTCTCGAGTGAAGTGACAACCTACGGCGTGGTGGGAAATATTTGGCAGGCCTTGCCCTGGCAGGCACTGATCATCACCTCATTGACACGCATTCTGAATCCTCGTATCATGATTTGCATGGTATCCTATAAAGTGGCGAGTTGTGAATGTTAGGCGCTTGCCGTTGCCCGTCAAGTCATCGACACGCATTCTGGATCCTGATCTCTTGATTGACACGGTATCCTATGACGTGGCGAGCAATATCTGCCAGGCCCGAAACCACGGCACTGCTGGTCCGCCCCAAGCTGCCCTCAGGACACAAGTTCTTGACGAGAGTCATCACCCGCAGCGGCGGTGGGGGCGGCGGCGACGGGGCCGGCGGTGGGGACGGTGGCGGGGACGGCGGCGGGGACGAGAGGCCAAAGAAGATGACGAAAAAGGAAAAGAAGGCCGCCGCGGCTGCCGCCGCCGCTGGGGAGGACTGGGTTCCGCCGTCGCCTGGCCTACCCTCTCCTCATCCGCGTTCGCCCTCGCCGGCGTCCCCGCGCGGCCCCAATAGTGGACATGTGAATCCGCTGAGGTCGTCCCCTCACCCGGTGGTGAAGTGGGTCGAGGGGGAGGACGGGATGCGGTGCGGGCGCAACGACGGCAAGTCGTGGCGGTGTTGCATGGCGGCGATGCCTGGCAGGAAACTCATTGAAAACAAGCACTCGATTGACGTTGAAACAAGCACTCGATTGAAGTTGAATCGAATTCACGCATATGTGTGACCATTCACCCCGAAGGTAAGTCATGCTCAGATCTCGGTTCGAGTGCTTGTTATAGATGACCCTCCCGCCGGGCCTGGCGTTCTGTGCGCATCATCGAACAAAGGGCGGCGGCGGTATCGGCGGCGGTAAAAGCGGTAGCGACAGCGGCAATGGAGACATCGTCGACGGCGGGGGCGGGGGCGGGGACGGGGACAAGACGCCCAAGAAGGTAAAGAAGGAAGCGGGCGGCGGGGGCGGGGGCGGGGGCGGGGGAAAGAGCGGCGGCGACGGCGGGGGTGCTAGCGGTGGGGGCGGTAGGGCAAGGCAGAATTTGCTCGCCTGTCATCTAGCAGATCGTGAAATCGCTTTTCTTGAATGAGCTGGAATATTTTGACGTGGTGAGCAATATCTGTCAGGCCCTCAGGGACGGCGGTGGTGGCGGCGGCGGGGGGTACGGGGGACACGGATCGTCGAACGTCATCGAGTACTCGGGCCCGCACGTAACGGTTCGCATCCTGGCCGTGGCGGGCGTGCCCGTCCACGAGTCAGTAGGGCCTGGCAGTTACTACTCGTCACGTCCTCCTCCTCATTTTATACCCTCGTTTCTTTCGTTAATGGCATCCTATGACTTGGCGAGCGATATCTGTCAGGCCCTACGAGTCGGGCAGAATGGCCTCAGCGGCGGCGTTTGAGGCCCACGCGTACGCCATCTCGCAGGAGGTGGCGGCGGCGGGCGGTGAGAAAGCGCAGCGGAACCACCCGCCGGGTAGAGCCTGACAGATGTTACTCGCCACATCATCCAAAGCAGTCTGCACTCACACATAGTCAGCATTTGACTCCATATATTGCTCATACGTTTGATTCCACATATTGCATATACCGCTCGTCACTTGATAGGATGCCATTTAACTCAATAAACCTTGGAAACCATGCGTTGGATGATTTGGCGAGCAATAACTATCAGGCCCTACGACCGGGTGTTACCTCGCCCGTGTCCAACCGACCACCGGGTGTTACATCTCCCAAGTCCGAGGACCAACGGGTGAGTGTCTCATCGTCAGCGATCAGTGAGACGCCGCCACACTCGCCGCTCAAGCCGCTCAAGCTCGGCGCCAAGCTCAGCGGCAAGAAACAGAAAGCCGCGCTCGCCGCCGCAGCCGCCGCAGTCGCCGCTGGCGCCGCCGCCACCGGAGCCATGGACGCAATGGACGCCGCCGACGACGCTGACGCCGTCGCAGCTGCCAACGTCGCTGACGCTGCTGACGTCGCTGACGCCGCTGCTGACGCCGCTGACATCGCCGCCGTCGCCATCGTCGCCGCCGCTGTTGATATTTCCGATGAGGCAGGGGGCTGATTGAGAACAAGCACTTAAACGATGTTCAATCGACGAACCTGAGTCCGCTCATCTGAATGAGTATTCACCCTGAAGGTAGGTCATGCTCCAACTCGGTTCGAGTGCATGTTCTCAACGACCCTCCATTCACCATGAAGGTAAGTCATGCTCCGACATCAGTTCGAGTGCTTGTTCTCAATGACCCTGCTCTGAGGGTTATTTCCGCGCCAACGCTACCGTGTGTGAGAAGGAGCACGTGTGGACCGAGTTCATCCGGTACGAGGCCAGGCTGATGGTAGGGGAACATGGATAGTGCCACAAGTCGCGTTTGTGCTCGAGCTGGCCATGTCATCCACATCGTTTTGTTCCTCATTTCTTGTGCCGCTTGCATCATGTGACGCAGCGAGCGTTGTGTATCTGACCCTGGCTGATGGCGTGCACGCTGCCACCCAGCGCCGCCGCTGTCGCTGCCGCCTCCGCAGCCGCCGTCGCAGCCGCTGCCGACGCAGTCGTGCTGGGCATCGGCGGGGGAGCCACCAGCACGGCACTGGCCAACGGTGACGGCGATGCTAAGAGCAAAGACGGGAGCAATGTAAAGGCAGGATGGTAACTGAGATTCAGCACTCGACCGACGTTGAATCGACGAATCGAGTTCGTGCGTCTGCGTGAGCATTGCGCCCTGAACGTAAGTCATAAGTCATGCTTCGATCTCCATTCGAGCGCTCGTTCTCAACATGTTTGCATTGAGAGGAAGGAAAACTCCCATAAATCCATAGCTACGGTAAGAATTGGGCAGCGAACAGCAGTCTTTATATGTTCAAGCGCTTTGACACTTTGTTATGACCCTGCATCCAGCGCGCCGGCGCCGCCAGCGCCGCCGCCGCCGCTCTCACAGCTGGGATATCGTCGCCGCCGCCGCCGTCGTCTGACATCGCCGCCATTCAGGAGGACCTCAATGCAGCGAGGCTGAAGCTAAAGACCAGCAAAGCGAAGGATGGCTCGAAGGTCCAGGTAAAGTTGCAGGAAGACGTGCGCTTGCTGAAATGCAAGATGAAAAAGGCGAAGAAGCAGGCGAAGGCGGCGAAGGAGAGTGCCGACGCCGCTGCCGCCGGCGGGGGCGGGGGCGGGGACGTTGACGCGCTGTTTGGGTTTGATGTTAAGGGAGACGGCGTCGGCGACGGTGCCGGCGGCGGCGGTAGTGATGGGGCGGCTGCGGTGGGGGCGGCTGATGGGGCGGCTGCGGCGGGTTTGAGTTCAGAGGAGGAAGAAGAGGCGGCGGCAGCGGCGACGGCAGCGGCGGTGGCGGCGGCGGTGAACCGGTCCGCGGCGGCGGCACTGGCGGCACCCCCGGGTCGTGCGGAGGTGCTGCGTCAACAGCTGCGGGACTGGCGCGGTAGGGTCACTTGCATCACGCTTGATGGACGGATATACAGGACCCATAGTCTACGGTCCAGTTGGGCTCCCTCTGGGGGTCTAAATGGGGGGTTTACTTTAGGGTTTCTGATCGGTGGACTCGAAGTATAAGACGGACATATCCAGTCAAAGCACTACGCAGAGGAGGGGGTAAACGTGCTCGGGTACGCTACGAGGAGGAGGAAGCCAATGTGTACGGGTACGCTTGGAGCAACCAGTCAGATGAAAAGCAGGATGGCGTGGCCCTATTGGCTGGGAAAGTGTCGGATATTGACGGGGTCATCACTGGATGCACGGTGGACTGCGGCAAGTACGGGCGTGCGGGGCACGAGGCAGGGCCTGCCTGGCCACGACGAGGTTTCTTTCCAGCTCAATCTAACAGTGTACTCACAGTGTACCTGAAGCGCCTGGCCACGAGTTCCTGTTTCAGCTGAACCTGACTATGTGCTCATAGTCCAAAAGCCTGGCCACGAGAAAAGCAAACGCCGTGTCAGGCCACGTAGGAGGTGGGGGGGAGTGTTACGGGTACACCGGTACACATGATGAATCAGTCAGGCTCAGCCGAAAAGGGAACGCCTTGTAAAGGCACTGGCAGGTGGTGCGCAAGACCTCCAAGGCGACGAACAACACGGGCGGCGGCGGCAGCGACTACGTCACGTACAGCAAGACCATCGACCGCGCCATCATCCTCAGCGCCAAGCGCGCCGAAGCGGGCGTCGTCACCCCGGCCCGGCCCGACGTCATAACTCCCAAGGACCCCGCTGGTCGGGCGGTGCAGGTTGACCCCAGGTTGACCGTGCTTGATTTCAGCGATAGAAGCTAAACTGTGATGATGCTTCTCAACGTTAATTTCCATTTCAACTTCCCCCTACATCTAGACGGAGAGCCCCCGAAGCCCGTCACCGTCGCCGGTCCTTCGGGCGTCGGCAAGGGCCCACTCATCAAACCCGGTCCCTCGGGCAAGAAGCGGGGGCGGGACTGAGGACTGATTGAATGAAGAACGAACGCGGCGTCTAAAGCCTCGCATGACGTACACTAGCTGTTGAAACGTAATTCGGCTGCACTAGAGTGCACGCATCTAGAGCTAAACATCGACCGGGTATATATATGGCGGGGTGGCGGAACTGATGCAACGGACGATTATGACTTAGTAGACAGACACTTGGTCTTTCTGAGAGAACTTGCGAATATGGAGCTCAGGTAACCAACCTCTCATTGGCTGATGTAACAGCTGATGAAACACGATTCGTGTCAAGGGGCGTAGCTATGCTAGGTTCATTTGCAATCGCGAAGCGCTACGAGACTGGGACAAGTAGGAACTAGTACGTTCTTTATATCACCGACTATCAGCGTCAGTCTACATGATACACTTTGAAACTAACGTTTATCGAGGAGCTCGCGAGGGCGGCGCGTCCCCGCGTCGTCGACACACTGCAGAAATCAGAACCAACCGCCTGTGCACGCAAAAGGTGGCACGGGTTTGGCGGAAGGTCCGTCACAAGGCTGCAGCCGTATGTGTCGAGACGCGGGGCGAGCCGCTAGGATTTAGGCTTTTGGGTTTAAACCCTAAACCCTGTCAAGCGGGGCAATCGATGTACCCCCCCGTAAGCGACAGCTACTAACGGAGGGAAACGCAAATCGCAAAAAAATAACAAGGCGAAAATTTAAATAATAAAATTTACGCCTTCATGAGCGCGTCGATGTCAGCGACCATGTCCGCGTTGGCGAACTTGGGGCTGTAGCGCTTGACGGGGTTGCCCTCCTCATAGGGTCTGATCGATAGTGCTCGAAACGTTATATGATATCATGGGAATGATGGATAGTGCTCGACACGTTTTGTGGTATCATTGGCTCAAGAATGGGGATTGATGGACAGTGCTCGACACGATCTAAGATGTCATTGGACTCAAGAAACGAGGGTTCCGAATGCGTTTGATGACGTGGCGGGCACTATCCATCAAGAAACGAGGGTTCCAAATGCGTTTGATAACGTGGCGATCACTGTCCGTCAGTCCCTGCCTCCTGGTCGATGAGGAACTTCTCGAAGTTCCAGGTGATGTCGGTGCGGCGGACGGGCGACCACTGGATGGGCATGGAGTTGGGCTGGATGTTGTAGATGAAGTCGTTGCCCGACCCGCCGTGGTCGTCCGCGGGCATGGGGATGGCGGACTGGGGGCAGGGTCTCACGCTAGCCCCTATTTCAGCTCAACCTCTGCTTCTTCAAGGTAGTAAGCGGTGACAAACTTGTGCGGTTTCAGGGATGCCGCTACAGGCCAGGGGGGAGGAGGAGGAGGGGGAGGAGGGGGAGGGGTAGGAGGGGGAGAAGGAGGAGGAGGAGGAGG
>Ga0307489_10001158_pt1 | contig 17239 bp, 35 predicted proteins | sample SB12metaG_FD_202247 | JGI IMG/M metagenome (GOLD analysis project Ga0307489, IMG submission 202247) | Sea-ice brine microbial communities from Beaufort Sea near Barrow, Alaska, United States - SB 1.2 | ecosystem: Environmental > Aquatic > Marine > Coastal | place: USA: Alaska | collected...
TGGTCAACCTGTGGTCAACCTGTGGTCAACCTGTGGTCAACCTGTGGTCAACCTGTGGTCAACCTGTGGTCAACCTGTGGTCAACCTGTGGTCAACCTGTGGTCAACCTGTGGTCAACCTGTGGTCAACCTGTGGTCAGACTGGGGTCAACCTGGGGTCAACCTGGGGTCAAACTGGGGTCAAACTGTGGTCAACCCTGGGTAAGCCAGTCAGTAGTCATCATTATGCTTGTCGAACTAAGCCAGTGCTGGCGATGTGTGGGGCTAAACTAAGCTAATATAAGCTAGTTTAGAGGCTAGTGGTTAGTGGGTTAGAGGGTTAGTATTGACGACTACAGTGGGTTTGTAAATTAGGGGGGTTTATAGCTAGTTTAGGGGCTAGTGCTTAGTAGGCTAGTTTAGGGGCGACAAGTATAGTCATCATGCACCGCCCTACCTTGGTGGGCGGGGCCTTTGACGAAGGGTCGCACCTTGAAACTGCAACCAAAGCTTGAGAGCGGTACATCACAATTTAGCTTCAATCGCTCAAACTGAGTGTCGGGTCTGGTATCGAAGGTGTGGCATCGAATCCCGTTCAACCAATCAGAACTGTCCAGTTCGAAAATCCCTCCGACCGTCTCACCGACAGTCCGACCCGGTCTCAATCCGTGAGTAAATAGACCCTCGATTTCGAGTAGATAAAAGGGACTAGTTCCTCCTACACTGAGTTTAATTGAAGCTGGTTCGAACCCGGCTGAACCTGCACTGCCCCACCTTGACGGCGGGCGCAGCCTTCACGGGCGGGAGCTTCGATCAGGGGCTTACACTCGTTCAATTTTCAGCTCACACTGAGCCGTTTTTGCGACTGCCTGACCGACGCTACTCAACGTGTCCCACGAAGTGGTTACTGAAGTGAAACGAGTAGACAACTAGGCTACCCGGGCTCTTAGACCTATCGGCCTTCCCACAAGGGTGTCCGAACACATGTCTGGTGAAGATATTCGGGGATATATGTATTGAGTGTGTACTCAATTCATTACAGTTACGTTGAGCTCAGATGTAGTACCAGTGTAAGCCCCTGCCTTCACGACCGGAGGCTTTGTGGATGTTTTCAACTCCCGCCCAGCGAGAGGGTCACAGACAGTCCCACGAATCTACGAAATTTGGTCGAGACGGGCTCCCACTTTCTTATGGCCAATTCGACCAGTCTGCCAGTGCCGATCCCAAAACGAATTGCTCGTACGAAAGCTTTCGTATGGGCAAGTCACGTGCGCCCGATCCCTACGTGAATTGCCCATACGACTGCAAAGTGGGAGTCGTATCGACCAAATTTCGTCGATGCGAGGGACTAACAGAGAACAAGCACTCAAATAATATCGGAGCTGACTTAGCTTCAGGGTGTATGCTCATATACACGTGTGTAGCAGGGGGAGAAGATTCAGCGTAGTTCGAGATATAGTTCGCAATGACCTCCCCTGCCCATCGAGGCGAGAGGAGGACAGTGGCGGCGGCCCGGATTTGGCATACAAGTCCTCCACGTGGTGCCGCAACTTTAAATTGAAGGCAAAGTTTGAAAGCAGCTCATAACGTATTAGCTTCAATCGTTAACATCCTGATACCAAGTGCGGTCACGCAGGGGTCAACCTGGGTCAACTTGCAGCGCCCCACCTCCACGCTCAGGGCGTGGGCGGGTCCCGCTGTGGCCACCACGACTACCGCGGCCAGGGCGCTGACGCCAGTGTTGGCAAAACGCAGCGGAGTTCCGCGCTTGGTAGGTGGCTTGGACACCTTCTTCGGCTTGGCTTTGCCACCGCCGCCTCCCGTCCCGCCGCCATCTAGAGCCTGGCCTAAATTGCTCGCCAAGTTATGGGATGCCATTTGACTCAAGAAACACGGGTTCAAAGTGCATGGAGCTCGCCACGTCATGGGATGGCACTCGACTCAGAATATAAGGGTTCATCATGCTTAGATGACGTGGCGGGCAATATCTGGCAGGCCCTGCCGCCGCCGCTGTCGCCCTTATCGCCGCCCTTTAGTCCAATGGCGGCGACGATGGCGACCGCGGCACCCGTGCTCACCAGGCTCGCTGTCGTGTCCCCAGCATATGGCCTGGCGGATACGTTTCGCCATGTCATACAATACGCATCACCCACGCAACGACGGCTCGTATTGTGTCGCCACGTCATAGGTTGCCACGCAGCTCAAGCAACATTGGCTCGACATGCGTTTGATGACGTGGCGGGCAGTATCTGTCAGGCCCAACCCCGGCAGTCGCGGCCTTGCCGAAGTCCGAGGGCACAGGCGTAGGAACGGGCCCACTGGTAAGGCCTGACATGTATGTCACGCCACGTCATGCACCGTATGATGAAACCCTTGTCTATTGAGTAAGACGGCATCCTATGACGTGGCGGGGGAAATATCTGCCACAACCCACCTCGCGGTGTTGGAAGTTGCGGAGATTTCAGCGGCGATGCCGGGGGCGTAGAGCCCCTCCTCGATGTAGGGCATTGTATACACTTCTCGCCAAATCAGCGGCACGCCTTTCAACCCTCGTGTCATGTGTTTGATGGCACCTATAAGGTGGCAAGCAGGAGCAATCGTAGCTGAGTCCCGACGCATCCACAGCCCACTCCCCTGACAACGACGACTAATCATATCTCCAGGCCTACCTCGACGCTGAGGGCGTGCGCCGGACCTGCGGTGGCGACAGCGACAGCGGCGGCCAGGGCGACGCCGACGTTGACGCTGCGGCCGCAAGCGGATGCAGGCGCGTCGTCGTTGTTTGCCGCGGCGGCGCTCGGACAGGGTGCGGGTGCGTGCTGCTGCCTCGGACGAGGCGACTGTGGATGTTGTTGCTTTTTAAGCGCCACCCACCGGCGTTGAGGCAAGTGGCTTGAGCCAGGGAGGTGGGCGGCAGGGGTCGACATGGCGCGCATCATGGTTGTGTTCATCGCGGCGCCGATACTACGACCGAGGTGCTCTAGCGGCGCACAGGCCGTTGTTGAATGGGGAGCACAGCTGCAGGTTTCGATATCCAAGACGGCCAGATGGACTAATGTGTTACCCGGGAAAATGAAGCCTCGGCGGACCGGACCCCTGATTTTCAAAAAGGGGCCTTTTTCACTGATTTCTGGTATCGAATAGGCTAACTCGAGGGTTTCCAATCTCCCGGGAGATTTTCTGAGGGGGCTTCATTTTCACCGGGCAGAGGGGGGGTCGTGAGAAATACACAGTTGATAAAATATGGGGAATAAATCGAACTTCCCAAAGCCCAGAAAACATGTTTCGAGCTCCTTCGCGACGCCGACGCTTAAACTCAGTGTCGGGTCTGGTATCGATGATATGATACCGAATCCCGTTCGACCAATCAGAACTGTCCATTTCGAGAATCCCACCGACCGACTCGCCGACAGTCCGACCGGGTCGCCATCCTTGAGTAAATAGACCCTCGATTTCGAGGAGGTAAGGGTGACATGTCACCCCTACACTGAGTTTAAACTCAGTGTCAGCGTTCCTAGGAACGCGGCTTATAGCTCGCGACGTGATTGGCTGAGAGGCTGACTGCTCCTATAGTGTACCGGGTACAATCCGTATTTTTGCTTTTGATTGCTACGTTCTGATTGGTCGAGCAGCTTAGATTCGTTGCCAGACCGGACACTGAGTTTAAACCCAGTCTCCGGTATGACTACCCCCTGAAACCCCCGAATACAGCCTCTCGACCAATCAGGGACGTGGGCAAAACGATGGACTGTCCGTTGACCAATCAGGGACCATACACGTTGACGTACAAAATTGGCGCGAAACGTGTATGAGATCCAGCCAATCGAGTCTCAGTAACTCACTCTCTCGACCCATCATATGAGGGCCTTCAGCGTTACATGTAACGCGGAGACTGGGTTTAAGACGCCAAAGCGTTTTTTTTTTCAGTGCCGCTCCGATTACTAATGGTACGCAGTTACTACACTTAGTTGGTGTCAGCGTATATTGAACTTCAACGGCCCAGGGAACACACCATCTTCGCGCCGGCCACAACGTTTTAGCTACACTATTGTGGTGTGTACACTAGGTGAGGCGTATTGGACCTGTGTGCGGGATCCATCTCTCAAGCGCCATTCCCGTATGAGTGTGACTTCGATTATTCAAGTATGAGTATGAGTATGAGTATGAGTTTGAGTATGAGTATTAGCATAAGTTTCAGTTTCAGTTTCAGTTTCAGGTTGAGTTGAGTTTCAGTTTGAGCATGAGTATGAGTATGACTTTCAGTTTGATTTGAGTTTGCGTTTGAGTATGAGAATGAGCATGAGTATGCTTTGAGTTTGAGTTTGAGTTTGCGTTTCAGTTTCAGTTTCAGTGAGAGTTTCAGTTTCAGTTTGAGCATAAGTATGAGTAGGCTCTATGATTTTGAGATTGAGTTTGAGTTTGAGTTTGAGTTTGAGTATGAGTATGAGTATGCGTAGGAGTATGAGTATGACTTTGAGTTTGAGTTTGAGTTTGAGTTTGACTTTGCGTTTTGGTTTGAGTTTGAGTTTGAGTTTGAGTTTGAGTTTGAGTTTGAGTTTGAGTATGAGTTTGAGCTTGAGTTTGAGTTTGAGTATGAGTATGAGTATGCGTATGAGTTTGAGTTACAATTTGAGTTTGAGTTTGAGCATTAGTATGAGTATGACTTCCAGTTTGAGTTTGAGTTCGAGTATGAGTATGAGTACAGTTACATTTTCAGTTTCAGTTTCAGTTTCAATTTCAGTTTGAGTTTGAGTTTGAGTTTGAGTTTGAGTTTGAGTTTGAGTTTGAGTTTGAGTTTGAGTTTGAGTTTCAGTTTCAGTTTGAGTTTCAGTTTGAGTTTCAGTTTCAGTTCGAGTTCGAGTTTGAGTTTGAGTTTGAGTTTGAGTTTGAGTTTGAGTTTGAGCTCGAGTTTGAGTTTGAGTTTGAGTTTGAGTTTGAGGTATGAATTTGGGATTGAGCTTGAGTTTGAGGTATGAGTTTGAGTTTGAGTTTGAGTTTGAGTTTGAGTTTGAGTTTGAGTTTGAGTTTGAGTTTGAGTTTGAGTTTGAGTTTGAGTTTGAGTTTGAGTTTGAGGTTGAGGTTGAGGTTGAGGTTGAGGTTGAGTTTGAGTTTGAGTTGGAGAATGAGTTTGAGGTAGAGGTTGAGGTTGAGGTTGAGGTTGAGGTTGAGGTTGAGGTTGAGGTTGAGGTTGAGGTTGAGGTTGAGTTTGAGTTTGAGTTTGAGTTTGAGTACGAGGGACATGTCTTGAATACTTGGTGTGCAGTGGTATGTAACGATTTTGCACATACGTAATCTCCCGGGATATTATTTTAGTGTTAGTTGAAATTGTAAAACATGCGATGTATCTATTTGCACTCGAAAATCTCCCGGGAGATTCCTCACTAATGGTATCGAAGCAGTTTACACTGAAAAAAATCTCCCGGGAGATTCTTTAATAGGTACATATGCATGTTTTACCATTTAAATGTCATTAAAGCAATATCCCGGGAGATCAATTATGTGCAAAATCGGTACATACCTCTGCACACCAAGTGTTCAAGAGATGTCCCTCGAACTCAAACTCAAACTCAAATTCAAACTCAAACTCATAACCAAACTCAAACTCAAACTCAAACTCAAACTCAGACTGAAACTGAAACTGAAACTGAAACTCATACTCATACTCATGCTCATACCCTTATTCAAACTCAAACTCAAACTCAAACTCACAACAAAACTCATACTCATACTGTAACTGTAACTGTAACAGAACTGAAACTGGACTTGAAACTCAAACTCAAACCCAAACTCATACAGTACTCATACTCATACTCATACTCATACTCATACTCATACTCACATAAAAGCAAACTCAAACTGAAACTCATACTCATACTCGTGCTCTAACTGAAACTGAAACTGAAATTGAAATTGAAACTGAAACTCTTGCTCATACTCATACTCAAACTCAAACACACACCGTACTCATACTCATACTCATACTCGATGTAATACTCATACGGGAATTGCGCTTGAGAGATGGATCCCGCACACAGGTCCAATATGCCTCATCCGGTGTCATCCGGTGTACACACTACAATAGTGTAGCTAAAACGTTGTGACCGGCGCGAAGATGGTGTGTTTCCTGGGCCGCCGAAGTTCAATATACGCTGACACCATCTGGTGTAGTAACTGCCTACCTCGGGATAGCTCCAGTAATCGGAGCGGCACTGAAAAAAAAGGCCTTTGGCGTCGGCGTCGCGAAGGAGCTCGAAAATTGTTTCCTAGGCTTTGGGAAGTTTGATTTATTTCCCACATATTTTATCAAGTGTGTATTTCTCACGACCCCCCCTCTGCCCGGGGAAAATGAAGCCCCCTCAGAAAATCTCCCGGGAGATTGGAAACCCTCGAATTAGCCTCTTCGATACCAGAAATCAGTGAAAAAGGCCCCTTTTTGAAAATCAGGGGTCCGGTCCGCCGAGGCTTCATTTTCCCGGGTAACAAATGGAAGAGCCGGCACTGGCAGCAGAAGATCTTCGTGTCAGCCGCCGATACCAGCCATCAGTTGCCGATACCAGCCATCAAGTCAGTTATTTGCGCATCTCGCTGCTACGTGCAACACACGGGATGGCGCCTCCGAGCGCGGCCGCGGCCCGGGCGGCGAAGGAGGCGAGGTGGCGGCGCATGGACGAGGCCGAGGCGCGCCACACCAAGAACGTACAAGCCGCGGCAGGGCACCTGACCCTCCCACACTACCACACCAACGTCGCCGCGCCGATACGAGCGACAGCTGTCGCTCCCGAATCGAAAACTGCGAGCCGTTGACCCACGCCACGCCTCTCCCGCGGGGTGAGCCGACGCGAGCGACGCGGCGAATCGAAGCGGGGCGGCGCAGTGTTGAAGTGTGGCACAGTCATGAAGAGGAGCTTGTGAACATCTTCTTGGTACCTGTTCTATACCTGAGGGAGATGAACTTTGGCACGTCCTAGACAGACAGACGACTTAGCATTCCTCCAAACTCGTGCTGCTGGACCCCTCGTCGCGTCGTGGCTGTGTGCTACACGGTTCACGACACAGGCTGCAGACCTGCCCGCACACGGCACTACTCACACAGGATGCGATGCTACTGTAACGACGCAGCGGCTGCGACATTGGACCCTGCTACGCGGCACCTCGCCACGTGAAGCAGTATGATGTCCCAGAGTTTACCGACCTGAGTAATGCGGTGGTGAAGTTGGCAGTAGCGCCGGGCAATGGGTGGGCGAGCGCCAGAGGCGCGGCGCCAGGCACGCGAACACCGCGGGCCGGGCACTACCAGGTGCGGAAGCACGCGGCGGTGGCGGCGGGGTGGGAGCCGGGGAGCGACGAGGACGACGACGCCACCGAACTACCCCTGTTCCATGCGATGCTCCGAACAGATAGGCACCCATTACCCAGCCCCGCCAAACCAAAGTCAACACCACCATCCCCGGACCGAACGCACACGCTACTCGTACTCGCACTGATACTGTCAAACGACATGACGGTGTGCATCAAGTGGTAACGCCGCTGAACTGTGGACAAAAAACGTTGATATTTTCGTCTTTATGTTCATGTTGACGTTGGTTTGGGCCCCTGTCGCCGGATAAACCGCCTACGCCCCCTGGAGTGACCCCCAGGCGTGCCCCTCTCTCGCGCTCCCCGCGCGACGAGCTCCGTCCCGACCGCGCTGAAGCCAACTTCAAAATGCGCGTGGGTGGCGCTTCTCCGCGCCTGGCCGTCGACTTCGCCGTGGCAGCGGGGGGCAACATCGACGTGGCTGCTCCGTCCGGTATGGCCCGGTATCCATACATTCTGTTAATCTAGTACATTACGCCAGTCATGTTGAGGTGACAGGGGATGCGGTGTTAGTGTAAAGCCAGGGAGGAGGACGCGGCAAGTATGTTCGGGTGAGCTTTGATCAAACGTTCAGATTAAGCACGAATCGTTACTGCCATACGTGGCTCTGCCGTCCGGCCCAGTGCGAGGCGTGGCGTGGGTCAAGCCTGCGGTGAACCCCCGAAGCGGTAGGGCCTGGCAGATACTGGTGTACCAGGCATACAAGCAGTAATTGCCGACCACGTCATTCAATGCATGTTGAACCCTCATTTCATCAAGTAATGTGCATCCTATGAATTACTTTAATCGAGAAAAGGACAAACGATTGATTCACGCCACGTCATCCAAGCACTCTTTCCTGAATTCATCCGTATCCCATGAAGTACACTCCCCATATATGCCAGGCCCTACAAAGCGGCGTGACATTCGACCAGGAACGCACAGACGCAACAGCGCATCATGCCAAGGCTGCGGCGCCAGACCGGGTGGAGGCGCGAGTGCAACGCGCGGAGACGGCGCACAGACAGCGCGCCGCCGCCGCCCCGCCGCGCCTCGCCGTGGATTTCACGACGGTGGCGGTAGGCCCTGGCGGATGTTGCCTGCCACGTCATAGGGTGCCACTTTGCCAAATGTGAGAGGGTTCAAAGTGCGTGTCAATGACGTGGCTGCCAGATATCGCTGGGCACGTCATAGGGTGACTCATGAGACGATGGCTCGAAGTGCATTGGAGGACTTGGCGAGCAATATCCGCCAGGCCCTCTGTGGCGGAGAAGCCGGACCTGGACGCGCCCAACGCAGTGGTCCGGGGCGTCGTGCGATGGGACGCAGGGCCCGACGGTGATGAAAGGAGAAGCCCGCGGGCGGGTAAAGCGCCGGATGCAGAACGAGTGGCGGCGGCGGAGGCGGCGGCGGTGGCTCGCATGCGCCTCACGGAACCGCGGCTGTGGAAGGAGTTTGATCACGCCGTCATCGACGCCAAGACCGACCTGGACCAGCCTCGTGTCCGGCCGCGCGGCCCCGGCCCTCCCAAGCTGGTGCGTGTGAAGGACGCTGGTAGGACTTGGCAGGCGCTGCTCGGCACGTTACAGGATGCCATTTAACCCATGACACAAGGGGTCCAAATGTGTTGGACTTGAAAGACGTGGCTACACTGTTTATGTGTCCCTTACTCGCTACCTCATAGGATGCCGTTTGACTCAAGCGATGAGGATTCAAAATGTGTCTAATAACGTGGCGTGCAATATCTGCTTGTTATCCGCCTGGTGTGTCACGTCATAGGATGCCATGTAACTCAAGAAACGAGGGTTCAAAATCCATTTCGATGACGTGGCGGGCAACAGTTGTTTGTCTCTGGTCTCCGGCCGGCCGTACCAGCTCGCCGCTGAGATGAGACACGTGGCGGCTCAAATGGAGGCGCAAGGGCGCCTGAAACCAGCGAGGGCGTCGCTTGAGAAGTGCGTTCAGACTTTGGAGGCCGCGCTGGGTAACACGCACCCCGAGGTGGCCAAGGTAGGCCGGTGCAGGTTGACAGCAAATTGACCCCTGGTTGACCGCATATTGACCCCGGTTTGTCCGCATACTGACCCCGAGTTGAACACATATTGACCAAGGGTTGACCCCATATCGACCCCGGGTTGCCCTGGGTTGCACTTGGTGTCAGCGATTGAAGCGAACATGTGATTTACCGCCTTCCAAACCTTGCTTTCGATTGCAATTTGTGCCGCTTTACCAAGGCTCTAAAGGCGCTGGCGGACTTCCTGCTCAACCAATCAAAAGCGTTTGGCAAAGAGGGTAGACGTGAGGCGATTGAGCTGTACGAGCGGTCGTCGGACATAATGGTGATGGAGTACGGGTGGGCGCACCCGGCGACAGTGGCGGCGCACACAGCTCTGGAGGTAGCGCCTGGCAGACAATGCTCGCCACGTCATAGGATGCTAATTTACTCAATAATCGGGCCTTCAGAGTGCGCTGGATGACGTGGCAAGCATAATCTGCCAGATTCTATCTGGAGGAGGTGCGCCGGGTGGCGTTCAGGCCGGCGACGCGCGCGGCCGCCGGCGCCGGGCCCCGGCACATGGTTGTCGACCACGCTCACCTACAGGACAAGGTTGACCTGGCGGTGCCCCTGCGACCTATCCAGGCGGTGCGGTGGCGCCCCGCCATGCCGCCTACCAACGTCCGGCCTGATGGTGTGCTGCGTGTAGGAACCCCGGGAGGCGGCGGTAGGGCCTGGCGGATGCTGCCCGCCATACGTCCTCCTCCACCCCCCGTAAATGTCGTCCTCCTCCCCTACATGTCCTCATTGTCGGCCCTGGCTTGTATCTGACTGGCACCCTACGACGTCTTGACGTGGCAACCAATGTCTGCTAGGCCCATGTGCGACATCACCCGCCACGTCACTGACACGCATGTTAAACCCTCTTTTGTTGAGTTGAATGGCATCCGTTGACGTGGCAAGCGATACCTGCTTGGCCCATGCGCGATATCGCCTGCCACGTCATTCAGATACACTTGTATCCCTCGTTTCTTTGGTTATATGGCATCTCTTGACGTGGCGAGCAACATCTGTAAGGCTCTCGGCGGAGGGCGGTGGCACGGGCCCGCGGCGCGGCCGGACGCGGCGGTTTCGCAACAGAGCGCGAGGCAGCATGTGCAGGTGGTCAAGACCCGCATCTTTTGACTGTGAAGAAGCAGCTTTTAGATTTGGTAGATAGATTAGCCAGATTGATTAGCCAGATTAGCCTGATTAGCCTGATTGCCAATAGCTTCCGCGGGTTCCAGTGAAGCAAATACCTGTGCTGTCGAAGTCAATCGCGATCGCAGGGTGCGTGTGGATTTATAATTTTCATTATTACAGATTGGGTGAGTCAGTTCCGCCAATCATTCCCGCACCCTGCCGGCGCCAGGCTCGAGTCCCGCTGCCCAGGCTTTGAGCCCCGCGGAAATCCCTATCTAGTGAGGCGGCGATGATGGTGGCGACGCGAAGGGTTCCTCTGTTCCCCCCCGGGCCCCGTCGCCGCCGGGCAAGGGCCCCGCAGGATCCAGGAAATCGAACACCTGTATGCCATCGAAGTCAATCGCGATCAGCCACCACTACACAGGGTCTGCAGCCAGTTCCCGTGTTGGCTTAAACACAGTGTCGGCGTAACGTGTGATGCGTATCTCCTTAACGTCGAGGGCCTGTTTACTGAGGACTCGCAACCCGGTCGCATTTGCGGAGAGTTGGTAGGCGGGATATTCGCTTTGGAATGTTCCGACTGATCGAGTGGGACTCGACACCACAACTCCAATATCGACCCGGAAACCGAGAGGAAAACGCCGTGACAGTTTGCCCTACCGCCAAGAGCTGTGGCAGTTGACCACCGCAATGACCTCCTCCTCCGCCTGCTCCGCCCCCTGCGGCATCTGCCAGTTCGGCAACATGTGCATATGCAGCGCCTGGGCCACTGCAGTACCGACCATCGGACCGCCACCTGCGAGTGCGGCGGCCACGAAAGCGTCGGCGGCTTCCGCGGCGTGTTGTCCCACGGGAGGCGCGCCGGCTGCGGCTGTCGCCGCTTAGGGCCGGACGGATAATTCTCACCGCTTCATGTGATGCCATTTGACTCAAGGACCGAGGGCCCAAGCTGTAGACGATGACTTCGCAGGTATTACGTGTTTGATGTTCAGGGGTTAGGGTTTAGGGGCTAGAGATTAGGGGTCAGGATTTAGGGTTTAGGGTTGAGGGTTTAGGGTCATGTGCTAGGCCCTACCGCCGCCATCATAGCCGCGCCCGCGGGCGGTACCACGCCTGCGGTCACCGCGTGTTGCAGCCACGGCGGCAACGGGACAGCACCCGGGGGCCCACTGCCACCACCGCCGCCGCCGCCGCCGTTGCCGCCGGCCCCGCCGCCGGCGCCGCCGGCACCGCCGCCACCACCGCCGTTTGCAGCAACCCCAGCGCCGCCGGCTAAGTGTTCAGCTGCACCCCCGAAGCCACCGGCGCCGCCGCCCATCCAGAATTCATCTGCCAGCGCCTCCCCTAATTCCTCCAACTGCATGGCTCCGCCGCCGACCCCGTGGCCCGCGACACCTCCCCCTGCACCACCGCCCCCACCACCACCGCCGCCGCCACCACCGCCACCGCCGCCGCCACCGCCACCACCTCCAACGAGGGGCTTACACTCGGCCACTGATCAGCGCAACGTTAACACTTTTTCAGGGGAATATCTGAATTGGTTTCGGCAGCAAACATGGCTATCTTTAAGGTTGACACACAAAGTGGACGATTGGAAGTACCTGCCTCCGATGAGTTCATCCGCCACAGCAAGCACCGCAAGTTCGGCTTGCACCGCCCCACCACCGCCGCCGCCCCCTCCACCGCCCCCACCGCCAACACCGCCGCCGCCACCGCCACCACCGCCGCCACCGACTAGGGCCTGACAGATACTAGCCACGTCATGTGATGCCATCTCACACAATATACGAGGGTCTACAATCCGGAGGATGACGTGGCAGGCATTATCTGTCAGGCGCTACCATCTGCGGCAAGTTCCGCCTGCACCGCCCCAAGCAGATCTTCCGGCAGAACGTCGTCCCCGTCGCTGTCATCGCCCCACTGCCAGGGTGTCTAGCTTCAGACACATGGCATTCAAAACATTTGACTCAATTACCTCGATCACCGAGGGCTGGCGTCACTTCAAGCGATCTACCTGACTACCTTGGACGTCGGTGGTATTATGTCAACAGTCAAATCCGAATATGGCTACGGTAAAACCAGGTACTACAAAGGTTCTACGAACGAAGTAGGCACTGGGCCTTACCCCGAGGTGCGGCATGTCAGCAAATGCATCTATCCACTGCGTCAACTTGAGTCGCCGCGGCAGCTCCGCCGACACCTGCCCCTCGGGCAACGTCCACACCCTCCGACCAGGGGCTGACACTCGTCCCCTTTTCGGTTCAACATGACCACTTTTTGTCACTTCTGGTGGGACACGTTGGGTGGTTTCGCGTGCAAAAACGGCTCAGGTTGAGCTGAAAAGTGGACGTGTGGCAGCCGCTGGAATACACAATCATTACAAGCAAACCGTGTAAGCCCCACCTCATCCCTCCGTCTTTGCCCACCATGACAAGCGATAGCGCCGATACCAGCGACGGGTCGGACAGCTGCGCCGCGACCAGGTTCACAGTGCCGTCACTGTCGTATGGCATTCGCAGCGGCTCCGCAGCACCGATGTGTAGCGGCGCACATTGGAATTGAATGGCAAATTTGAAAAGCGTCACATCAAATCTTATTTTCAATACACCACTCACCGGCCGCAGCAGCCACCGACTGTTTGCCCATTGAGGGAGTAAACTCCATCAAGTCTGCCGTTACCGCCGCCGCCGTTTTTATCTGAATTCAGGCGCTTTCAACACGGGTTTCAACCAGATGCAACCTGCACCACCCTACCAATGCGGCTCAGCTCGCCCTTATTGCGGCCCTCCAGACAGAACGCCCGCAGCGCTACCTCGCCTCGGAACGAGGGATGGTCGGTCACCGACCCAGGCATAACGTCCCTGGCCACCAAGTACAGGCGGTCACCGTCCTGCGCCGACCCGATTGGGAATGAGTAGTTCGGGCAGCCGAGGAGTAGTGGCAAAATTTGAAATTGTCAGCAAATCGTGAAGGCGGTTTGTTCTAGTTTAGTGTCGAGCGCAGAAAGCAGTCGTTTCAAAACTGGCATCAACATTCCAACCTGCACTGTCCTACCGAGGGAGCAGAAGCGGGCGTGTGGCGACAGGCAGTGGACGTGCGAAAACGGCACCCCGTCCTCCGTGGCGCCAAACTCCACCAAGTGGCGCTCGTCCTCAAACTCGATGAGGCCGTGCCACATCTTGCTGCCGGTGCCAGAGCGCGGTGTGTTGCACATGCTGAACTTCGTCACCCCGCCGTGCGGTAGGGGTAAACATGTGCACTGGCATACACATTAGTGGTAGTAGTATCACGCGGTTAGAAGGTCGCTGGGCAGGCAATTAAAGGGGTTTGGCTCCCACAGGCATTTAGGCAGGCGCCACGACGACGTCTTATCCTGTGTCACCCTGCCGTAAGTCCCGGGGAACGGCGGCAGCTCCATTTCCGCCACAAGGTCCCCGGTGTCTATGTTGCGCAACACCACAGCGAACTCCCGCGTGTCGGGCTCCGGCGGCGGCGGCCCGACATGCAGGGCCACGGAACAGAACCTTGCCACATCAATAAACATGTGTGTGCATGCGCCGCGGAGAGCGGTCACCGGGAAGTGTTGAGGTGGGCGCGGGAGGACCACTGCCCGTTATATGCCGGGATGTGTTCATCTGCCCTATGACCGGGCAACTGGAGGCGCTGCAATGGGCGCGGGAGCACGAATGCCCGTGGGATGAGAACACACATGTCCCTACCACCGTGGTGCAGGTAGTTGTGGTGCAGGTCGCCGTAATCAGTGTGCAGCACGTGGTCCCCCGTCGCGATCAGCATGGCCAGTATGCGGTCGTCGGTCACCAGGTCGTCGCACAGGGCCTGACACAGGTTGTTCTATAGTAGCTCAACTTGAGCGCCCTCGAGGCACTCAGCAGGGGTGATTTGGGTTGTTTCAGAGACGACACGGCGCAAGTTGAACTACGGCTACACTTCTCAGCTCAACCTGAACCGTTTCGGTTATCGTACTAAGCGTGCTCACGCCAAGCCCCTAAATCGTGGACGACTGGATTCCCCGAAAGGTTACCCGCCAAACGATGACAAATGTGTAAGGCCCTGCCGGAGAGACAGCAGGCCTCGAAGGTACGCTCGAGTGTCTCGCTGCGCAGGTCCCAGCTCCAGTGCGTCTCCACGTTGCTCTCCGCCGGCCACTCCAGCTGCGGTGCGCACTTCACCACCATGCAGTAGAGTCATTGACAACAAGCACTTGCCCAGATATCAGAGCATGACTTATCGGCAGGGTCTTCGAGGACAAGCACTCGAACACATATCAACGCATGACTTACGGTCAGGTTGAATGCTTTTACTGACGCGCGGAAGACGAGGAAGATATCTGGATGTCAGCCGGGTGCCTGTTCTCAATAGCTCCCTTACACAGACGCTTAGGTGGAGGGGGCGATTCAACGTCGGCCGAATGCTGGTCATCGACACCACCCCACCACGCGGTGGAAATCGAAGGCGAACGCCGGCTGCCCCTCGTCCCGCGCCGCTGCCGCGGCCAGCATCTGGTAGGAGGTTCACTGAGATAAACGTCTCGAACGGCGATCGAAGCATGACTTACCTTCAGGGTAATTACTCATACGGATGCGCGGACACCACTTGCGTTGGCTGACCTCCCTATGCGCATTCACACGCGTCTCGATTTCGGTTTATCGTCGATACAACATCGGTCGAGACGTTGTTCTGAATACTTCCCCTGCCTGGTTCCACGACTGCCATCGCGGCACGCCGCCTCCGCCGCTGCCGCCGTCAACGTACCCGACGCTGCACGCCCCGCCGCCTCCCTCGCCCACACCCCCGCCGCGCCATCCATCAACACCGCTTCTACCGCTGCCGGAAGACTCCTCACCGGTTGCCCTCTCCCCACCGCGACCCCAGAGCTCGAGCGGTTCTCCGTCGACGCCCCCGCTCCCGCCCCCGCCCCAACCCCCGTGATTGTACACGGGTTCGTGAATCGGGTGGATATTGCACGTCACCTCCGGATGCTTCAGCACGTGCAGACACTCACGCGTCTCCAAGTCCCAGAGCCATACACTCATGCACGTATTGTCTCAACCTAAGCACCTTTGTGAGCTACGGTGGGTGCATTTAGGGTCCCAGTGGGGCAAACGGCTCAGGTTGAGCTCATAAGTGGACGAGTGGAGGCCCATGCTGTGTCCCAGATCCGTGAGGTGGTGTCGTCGGAAGCCGTGAGGATTCGCCCCCCGCGCTCGTCGTACCGGTGGCAGTGCAACACGATGGTGGAGATGCTGGCGGTGTGCCCGCGCAGGGAGTACCGGTGGGCGCCCCCCGTGAAGTCGACGCCTTCGTCGTCGCCGCTGCCGATGCTCCACACGCACACCACCCCGCGGTCATCGCCTGTGGCCAGCACGTAGAGTTGACTGCCCCGAATAATACTCACATTATTTGGTCGCTATGAAGTGACTGGGGGAGTCAGTAAGACCAGTGAAGAGATTGGGCCGAGTGCGCACGGGCACGCTGGTACACGATGAGTAAACAGTTGGGTTGTGATGCAAAGGGAACGGGTGGCCAGGTGATGGAGGAGGTGGCGAGAGTGAGAGGGGCAGTCTGTGCGGTGAGTCACCCTGCCAGCACATCCCCTGCGATGTCGAGCACCATGTGGTTGGGGTTGAACTGTGGATGCTGCACCGCCACCTCCTGCCATGGGATGCTGCGATGCTTGCAGGTCCCCGCACGCCACCGGCGCAGTGTGGTCACCGTCTGGCGGAAGCGTGAGCGCCATGGCTTGGACGGGTCGACGAGCGCGCAAGGCTCCCACTCGCGGCGCCCCAGCCAGCTGTCGTCAAAGCGATGACGGCAGGCTTCCGTCTTCGAGGGCCTCAGCATATATTGCTAGGCACGTCATGTGATTCCCCAATAAACGAGGAGTCAAAGTGCATTGGGAGAAGAGGAGGAAGCGGAGGAGCAGGAAGAGAAGAAGGAGGAAGAGGAGGAGAAGGAGAGAGGGAGTGAGGAGGAAGAGGAAGAGGAAAGAGGAGAGCAGGCAGTATGTGCTCGTTTCTACCTTCCACAGGACGTCGTCGTCGCGGACGAGAGTTCCGAAGCGGCGGCACGACTGCGCCAGATTTCCCAGATCCTGTGGCGAGGGATGTAAGGTTTGCGCGGGTGAGGGGTGGAAGGGTGGTATGGGCAAGGGTTGAGAGCGGTGAGTGAGAGGTGGGAAGGGTTGGAAGGGACGTCAAAATGTTTAAACAGGGTTGGTGGCGTGGTGGCGTCAGGCGTTAGTCCTAGGTGTCAGCGGGACACCGCAGCGTCGGCGCACCTGATGCGACAGCTGGCGCAATATACGCCGCTCCAGCTCGGTGTCTAGGGCATCGAAGTACTCGCCGCTACTCGGGCTGGGGGTGCTCTCAGCCACGCTATCCTCGGCCTCGGCACCCGCAACAGCAACCCCCTTGGAATCATCCGGACCAACCTCGGGCGCTGTCGCATGGCGCGAGAGATGCGGAGGCAGAGGCGACTCCATGTGTACGTCTTCCATTGCTGCGGTTGTGGTTTCCTCTCGACCAAAAGGCGCGCCCCAAGCCCTGCCGTCGTCGCAGCGTCAAGTGGGAACATGGCCCAAGCGGCGGTCGTTGCCGAACACGGGATTTTAATTCCTAGTCCGCCTAGGATCTAGTCGGACTAGAATCTAGGCGGACTAGATTTAGTCGGCCTTGAGGCCTGTTTTAAGGTGGTGAAATAAAAACAAGCACTACAGTAGACGACTGTA
>Ga0307489_10001159_pt1 | contig 17220 bp, 29 predicted proteins | sample SB12metaG_FD_202247 | JGI IMG/M metagenome (GOLD analysis project Ga0307489, IMG submission 202247) | Sea-ice brine microbial communities from Beaufort Sea near Barrow, Alaska, United States - SB 1.2 | ecosystem: Environmental > Aquatic > Marine > Coastal | place: USA: Alaska | collected...
CCCCCCGGCGCCATCCCCGCCCCCTCACCCTGGCAGGGGCTGCCCAAAGTGACAACATATCCCATATCGATACTGTCATCTCCCACATCTTTAGCCCATATCCCATATCAATATCCAGGATGACCACATCGACATGGTAGATAACCATATCGATATCTCATATTCCATATCGGTAACCCATATCCCACGTCGATGACCCATGTCCCATATCTCATTGATGTCCGATCTCCCATGTCGATATTCCACATCATCGATCTCCCATATCGACATCGGATCATATCTTGTCACTCTGGCTGCCAGCCCCCAGAGGTGAGAGAGACGCAGGCTTCCGCGTGTATAAGTGAGCAGTTGGCTTTCGCCCTGAACCCCGTCAGAGAGAGAGAGACGCTTCCGCGTGTATAAGGAGGCACCAGGCTTTCTCCCTGGCCCCGCCCCTTGTTGACCACTCCACACACAACCACATTTCGCTGGCCACTCTCCACACGTCCACATTTCAGGTCAACATGAGCCGCGTGTTTGTGTCACTCTGACTCCACCCCAAACCCAGCGTATCCCACAACAAGTGTGTAACGTTGAGCCGAAATGTGGATGAGTGTAAGACCTTGCCCCTGGGCGCCAAAGCGCGCCTGAGAAACTTCAAAGCGGAATATGATCAGGGTAGGGCTTGGCTGGCGGATAATGCCTCCCATGTCATCATCCACATTTGCCGACCCTCGTTTCTTGACTTAATTGACATCCAATGACATGGCGAGCATTATCCACAAGCTGGCGGATAATGCTATCATGTTATCATCCACATTTGCCGACCCTCGTTTCTTGAGGTAATTGATATCCTATGACGTGGTGAGCATTATCCACCAAGCCTCGTGCCTGCCACGTCATCAACCACATATTAGACCCAAGACCCTTGTCTTTTTGAGCTGATTGGCATCCTATGACGTGGCGAGCATTATCCGCCAGGCCCTACTCTCGGGTAACTGCCAACAAGGCATGGGCTGGCCACTCGTCCACTTTTCGGCTCAACGTTATACATTTTCTGTGGGATACGATGTGCGGCGTCACGGTCAGTGAACGAGGAACGAAACGGCGCAGGTTGAGCTGAAAAGTGGACGAGTGTACAAGGCGCTGGCCACCTTTGCACTTTTTGGCTCCACGTCACACACCTCTGTCTACGTAGTTCGGGTGGCGGGGGCAGACAGGGATCTGGATATGCTTGAGTCAATGGACGGTCGCGCATATAGATTATAGTGTGCTTCTTTTAGCCTGCCATGCACGACGGACTGAAAGTTGTATGGGCGAGGGTCTATTAACTCAACGATCGCGACCAGACCGCGCCATGCGCCATCCCGATTTCCCTCCCCCTCCAGAACTGCGTAGTCTGTGGGATACGCTGTCTGGGTAAGGAGTCGATTTGAGCTGAAAAGTGGACGAGTGTAAGGCCTTAACCACCGCCGCGAACAACGCCAAGTCGGCCTATCACGCGGCCTATCGTGTCCATAAAAAGATATTTAGAGATGATGTAACTGCTATGGATGTTCGCGGCGAAGAGATGGCCGCATTCACAGCATTGACCGCCGCTATCGCTTCCGCAGCCAAATTCCAGGGTGAGGGGTAGGGGCTGGCCACTCGTCCGTCCACTCTTCAGCTCAACCTGAGCCATTCTTCGTCATGACAACCCCCCGAACACTCAATGTATCCCTCAGAAATTGCTCACGTCAAGCCAATAAGTGGACGAGTGTGCAGGGGCTTACACTCGTCCACTTTTCAGCTCAACGTGCGCCGTTTGTCACTGAATCACTGCCGTAAAAGTGTGTAACGTTGAGCTCAAAAGTGGACGAGTGTTAGCCCCTGCTGCCGGGTACATCGCCGGCGCGACAAACAACGGCAGGGGCCGGCCACTCGTCCACCATAAACCCTAAAATCTAAATCCTAAACCCTTTCAGCTCAACCTGAGCCGTTTTTGTCACTGGCTTCACCCACAGACCCATCATATCCCACACAAAACGTGATTACTTGAGCCGAGAACTGGTACACTCGTGTAACCCCCTGGTAGTCCCCACTCGTATACTTTTCAGCTCAACCTGAGCCGGTTTTATCACTTAATCTACCCACAAAACGTGCTTACGTCAAGCAGAGAACTGGACAAGTGTAAGCCCCTGGTGAACTCGTTTACCTTTCAGCTCAACCTGAGCCGGTTTTGTCACTGAATCCACCCACAAAACGTGTTTACGTTGAGCAGAGAAGTGGACGAGTCGACAGCCCAGAGTGACAAGATATGATCCGATATCGATATGGGAGATCGGACATCAATGGGATATCGATATGGGATAGCCCCTGAACGATGGCCTGTGCCTGAACGTCACCAGCTCCGCAATCGAGTATGGCGTGTTAGGGGACGAGTCCACGACGGCCGCGATGACAACCCGCGACGAGGCTAACGGCATGGGCTGGCCACTCGTCCACTTTTGAGCTCAACCTGAGCCGTTTAGTGGTGTCCGTTTTTTACCCCCAACTGGCACGCAGTGAAGTCACCGCAGGTCAACTTTCCGGAAAGACTCTCAACATTCTTTGCACCAAAACACGTGCCTATCATCAGTGCGTATCCCACAGAAACAGTGTAACGTTGAGCCGAGAAGTGGACGAGTGGCTAGCCCCTGAACGACGGCGTGAATCCTGACGGTTCATTCAAGTGCCTCAATGATAATTCCACCCGAATTAGTGTGACACTCAAGACCGCTGAAGTTGCCATGCTGGCAGGGGATTGGCCACTCGTCCACTTTTCGGCACGACCTTACACACTTTAGCGGCAGTGATTCAGTGACAAACGGCTCAGGTTGAGCTGGAAAGTGGACGAGTGTAAGCCCCCGCACGCTCGTCCACTTATTGGCTTCACGTGAGCAATTTCTGTGGGATACATTGGGTGTTTGGGGGGCTGTCATGACAGAGAATGGCTCAGGTTGAGCTGAAAAGTGGACGAGTGTAAGCCCCTGCATGATGGCCGCGGACGCTATCGCCGACGCCGCCAACGTTAAAGCCGAAATGGCAGGGGATAACCCTAAACCCGAAACCCTAAACCCCGGAATTGTCAGGGGCGGGCCACTCGTCCACTTTTCGCAGACGGCTCACGTTGAGCTGAAAAGTGGACATGTGTACCAGCCAGGGGCTTACACTCGTCCCCTGTTAGGCACAACGTTATACATGTGTTTGTGGGATATGCTGGTTGGGGAAACGGCTCAGGTTGAGCTGAAAAGTGGACGAGTGTAAGCCCCTGCGAAATGGAAGGCACCAATATTGCGTTCCACAACTACAACATTCGTGAGACCGCGAGAGCGCTCGCTCGGAAAGTCAGCTTGGCAAGGCGGTGCGGGTTGAACCCATTTGAAGCCCGTGTTGAAAGCGCCTGGCTTCAGCGCTTCAAACTACGATTAAGATATGATGGAATCGCTTTCAAACTTTGCTTTCAATTTCAACTTGCGCCCCTACAGCGCGTTCGCCGATTCCGGCGCTTCCACGACTGTTGGCATGGGCTAGCCACCACTCGTCCGCTTTTCAGCTCAACCTCAGACGTTTTCGTCACTGAATCACGCACGCCACACAGAGTACTCGTATCCCACATAAAGTGTGTAACGTTGAGCCGAAAAGTGGTCGAATGTAAGCCCCTAGCTGCTGCACCTCTAGCGACGATAGAAGCCACTACCGCGGCATACATAAATTGGCAGGGGCTCACTTATACTCTATCACTGGTCCACTTTTCAGCTCAACCTGAACCGTCTTTTTGTCAATCAATGACTCCACCAGCGCCATCGCATCCCCCACAAAAAGTGTGTAACATTGAGTCGGAAAGTGCACGAGTGATCGAGTGTAAGCCCCTGGTTCCTAAACCCTGTAACCTAAACCCTAGACCCAAAAAACTAAACCCTAGACTCTAAACCCTAAGCGCTAATCGAGTGTAAGCCCCTAGTCCCTGGAACAACCTCGCGCTTGGCCGTAAGCAAAACATGAAGGATGCCGGCAGGGGGCTGTCTTGTCACTCGTCCGCTTTTCGGCTTAACCTGAGCCGTTTTTGTTACTGACAGACTGACTCCCTACGCGGTTATGGTGGGTGGGGGACCTGGAGATGGCGCGAGGCGCGGTCAGGTCACTATCGTTGAGTTCATAGACCCTCGCCCATACATTTTTCCAGCCTGCCGTGTACGGCAGGCTGATCTACACGGTAATTTATATGAGCGACCGTCTATTCACTCAGGCAAATCCAGATCTCCATTTCATCTCCCACCAGAACTGCGTAGCCTTACCACACAGCGTATCTCATAGAAAGTGTGTAACGTTGAGACCTAAAAGTGCACAAGTGGCCAGCCAGAGTGACAAGATATCCCATATCGATAACCCATATCCCATATCGGAATTCATATCGATATCTCATTGATATCCGATCTCCCATATCGATCTCCCATATCGATATCGGACCATATATTGACGCTCCCTCTGGGGGTCTAAATGGGGGGTCTACAATAGGGTTTTGATCGTTGGACTTGAAATACAAGACGGACTCATATATATTGACACTTTGTGGGCAGGCCCTGGTCCCCGGCGCCGCCCACGCCGTCGCCATCACCGCCGTGGAGGCCGCCGCCTGGCACGTCCAAAGACTGACAAAAGCGTGGTAGGGTCTCTGACTGTTTGCTCATAGAGAGTGAGAGGGAGAGACGCGTTAGCGTGTTTGAGGAGGCACCAGGCTTCCGCCTCGGCCCCCGTGTAGTGACCCGCACGGTTTGCTCATAGCACTCGAAGCGAGATCGGATGTGCACTCGCAATATCCTCCTTGGGGCCATTGCCGATGTCGCCCGCCACGTCATAGGATGACATTGAAGGCCTGACGAAAAATGATGATGCTCGCCACGTCATAGGATGCTCATTAACCCCAAACCCTAAACGAGGGTCTAAATTGTGGAAGATGACGTGGCTTGCATTATCATGGATAATGCTCGCCACGTCATAGGATGCTAATCAAGTCAAGGATCGAGGTCGTAAAGTGCGGATGATGACGTGGCAGGCATTATCCATCAGACCCTAGCGTGTGCTAAACCCTAAGCTCTGACCCTAAGCCTAAACCCCCAACCCTTAACCCTAAACTCCCATGATCCGTCAGGCCCTAATGCGTGGCGGCAAGTGACTGTCGCCGAGAATGCGCAGAGGCGCCATACTCCGGGGAAAGCATTTGGCAGGGGCTTACACTCGTCCACTTTTCGGCTCCATGTAATCACTTTTCGTGGGATACGATGGGTCTGTGGGTGGAGTCACGGGCAAGAGACGGCTCAGGTTGAGCTGGAAAATGGACGAGTGGGTCTTGCACTCGTCCTCTTTTCGGGCTCAATGTAATCGCTTTTCGTGAGATACGCTGGGTCTATGGATGGAGTCACTGACAGATGACGGCTCAGGTTGAGCTGGAATGTTTCCGGGCTGAATGTAATCACTTTGCATGGAATACGCTGGGTCTGTGGGTGGAGTCACTGACAAAAGACGGCTCAAGTTGAGCTGGAATTTGGGCGAGTGTAAGCCCCTTGTTCTTGGCGCTCAGACGACAGCCGATTGGGCCAGCAAGACTGCCACTGCTCTCGCAAACAAGGTCGCGGCAGGGCCTGACTGTTTGCGCATAGCCCTCGAAGCGAGCGCGGATGTGCACTCGCAAAATCCTCCTTGGGGCCATCGCCGATATTCACCCCCCGCCACGTCACAGGATGACATTCAAGGCCTGACGGACAATGCTCGCCACGTCATAGGATGCCAATGAACTCAAAAAACGACGGTCTCAAATGTGAATGATGACGTGGCAGGCATGATACAATGCGCGCCACGTCATAGGATGCCAATGAACTCAATAAACGAGGGTCTCGAATGTGGATGATGACGTGGCGGGCATTATCCGTCTACTCAGTCACGCGGCCCCAAGGGGGATTTTGCGAGTGCATGTCCAATCTCGTGTTCGGGGGGTATGAGCTAACAGTCAGGCCCTATGCAGAGTGACAATATATCCCATATCGATATTCAGGATGACCATATCGATATGGTAGATTACCTTCTCGACTACCGTATCCCGAAACAATATCCCATATCCCATATCGATATTCATATCGATATGTTATTGATGTCCGATCTCCCATATCGAACTCCCATATCGATTTCCATATCGATATCGGATCATATCTTGTCACTCTGGCCCTATGACGAGGCCACTGCTGTGTTCACCGCCGCCTTCGCGAATGAAGGCGCCAAACAGACTCTTGTGACCAACGCTGATGCCGCAGCGAGGGCGGACATCACCGCCGGGCAGGGGCTTACACTCGTTCACTTTTCAGCTCAACTTGAGCCGTGTCTGATGCACAAAAACACCTTACACACCCTAAACACCCCCTACCAACCCCTTAACACGGGCCACACAACCCATACGCGCACCCCCTATCCCATACAAAGCGCTCAAGTTGAGCTGAGAGGTGAACGAGTGTAAGCCCCTGCCGTCGGGCTGTGCAAGCTCGACTTCCCCTCCCCATCGTCCCCCCCACCGACGCCCCCTTCGGTCCCGGAGCTCGAGGCCGCTGCGCCCGCCCCCGCCCCCGCCGACGCCGAGGACGACGACGACGCCGACGACGACGCCGACGCCCCCGCCCCCGCCGACGCCGATGCTGACGCCGACGCCGACGCTGACGCCGACGCCGACGCCCCCGCCCCCGCCGTCGCCGATGCCGATGCCGACGCCGACGCCCCCGCCCCCGCCCCCACTGACGCCATCGCCGACGCCGCCACTGACATTCATGAGGGGCTGTCGTGCGAACGCCTGCGCTTGCACACGAAGTCGATCCGAGAACTGAAGGACGAAATGAATCCCGCTCACGTGGATCTTATTGATGAAATGCTCGACTGGCTGGGACAGCTGAAGGACGACAAGAGTTGCAACTAGGTTCGATCCTTCGTTGTGGCCGATTGTGCAATGTGAGAGGTTGCAGCTTACAAGCGCCCACATGCTAGGCAAATAAGAAAGAAACTTCCCCTGATCACCCTTGTCAAGACTGGGTTCACCCACATTATGAAGTGCAGTTTTGCACAAATTAATTATATACTTCGCACGCTTTTGTGCTGATCACCCGTTGGGTTCACCCTGATTTTTATTATATAAAGTCCAGTGACTGGTCACTCAAGAGATTGGGTTCATCCTTATTTGGTTACTTAAAGTGCAGTAACAAACTCTTAATAAATTCAAGCGCTAGCATCCAAACAAATCATTAATCACGTCAAAATTCGGCCCGAAGCGCGATTTTTCATCTGTCAACCGACGTGGGGTCTCAAATTAATCACATCCAAATCAATGTTTCTTTGTAGACAAACGATCGTCGAGCCCCGCGCCCCCGGCGTTCACATGCTGCGCATTAATCAACCATCTCCGCTATCTATGTTGAATTAAATAGTCGATTTTGGTGTATCGCTCCCCGCGCCGAGCGCTGACGCTTTGCCCGCAACTCTGTATGGGCATTCAACCTGGCGGCCGCTTTCCCGCGCGGAGCGCTGACGCTTTGCCTGCAACTCTGTATGGGCGTTTCACCCAGGCGATATACCGAAATCGGCCTATTATGGCCCAGCACCTCGACGACGACTCACAGTCGACACGACGCGGGACGTGCGGAACTTGAACGCTGCCCTGCGTAGTGTGCCTAGACTCCCCTTTGAACCCTAAACCCTAGACCCTAAACCCTAAACCCTAAACCCTAAACCCTAAACCCTGAACCGTCAACCCTAAACCCTGATTCATATACTCCCCCGCCGCCCGCCCCCGCCTACCCTTGGCTCCTCCGCGCTCCCCTCCTGGGTCCCGGTTCCCCGCCGAAGTGACAAGATATGATCCGATATCGATATGGGAGATCGGACATCAATGAAACCTCGACAGGGGTATCAATATGATATCGATATGGGATATGGCATATCGATATGGTCGTCTACCATATCGATATGGTCATCCTAGACATCGATATGGGATATGGGCTGATGATATGGGAGATGATAGTATCGATATGGTCATCCCCGATATCGATATTATGGGATGTCTTGTCACTCTGCCGCTGCCGCCTTCAGTCGTACCCGCATCCTTTCAACTCCGGTGTACCCCCCGTGAGATACCTGTCAGTCTCGCTGTGACTGCTTGTCCACGGTGTACCGGTGGACCGGTGTACCGGTGTACCGATGTACCGGTGTACCGGTGTATCGGTGTACCGGTCTACCCCCGCCGCAGCAGACAGAGGCCCCAGTTCAGTCGAGCGTTGGAATCACATACCCATCTCATCATCAGCATTGCATCACGCTCGCGCAGTATTTCACCCACTCAGGGCGTTCCGATCCAAACTACAGGATAAGGTGTACCCGTACAGAATAAGGTGTCCGCCCATACCGGATTTGGAATTTGGGTATCATTTCACAGATGAAATTCTATGGAACTCTACGGACGTCTCTAGCTCCATGGACATTTCAACGTTCGGGCGCCTCGGCCTGCTGCCTGGCTTTGAACCCCGCCATTTTCAGCGCGTCGGCGACCGATTTGTTCTTTGGATCCATCTTCTCAGCCTCCACCCAGGGCCTTACGTTGCATTTGTCTCCAAGGTATGGATGAGTGACTCTGTGTTATTTGTCGGGGCGTCTATCGAAAGTGATGTCTAGCATTGTGTAACACATTGTGAAAAGAAAGCGCTTTATCAACTGGGAGAGCTTACTGGGTTGATTGGTTTTGGGACAAAACGGCTTGTTGAAGTTGAGCTGGGAGCAGCACTAGTGTGAGGCCACTTGTGTCAGCCCCCCGCCTCGACCAGGGCGACCACCGCCTCGCCGTACCGCTCCAACGCGTGAAGCGCCAGCCCTTGCAGGAGGGTCATTGAGAACAAGCACTCGACCGACATCGGGGCATGACTCGCCTTCAGGGTGGATGGGCAGGAGGGGCATTGAGAACAAGCGCTCGACCGAGATTGCAGCATGACTTACCTTCAGGGTGAATGGGCAGGAGGGTCATTGAGAACAAGCACTCGACCAAGTTTGGAGCGTGACCTACCTTTAGGGTGAATGCTCATACAGACGCGCGGAAACGAGGAAGAGGTTCAACTTCGGTCAAGTGCTTGTTCTCAACAAACCCCCCTGCCTTTGCGGAAGTGCCCTTTGACGTAGCCGGAGGCGGCGCTGATGCATGCCTCCGCGTCAGCGAGAGCCTTATCGTGCTCGCCCTTCTTGTAGGGTCCAGCGGCTCAGGGCTTAGGATTTACGAGTATCGAACAGAACCCGTTTACATGTAATAGTGACTGTAAGAGAACATTTAAGGGCTAAAAATCCTTGAAAAACGGCGTATTTATGCAAAAACAGCCCCGAAAAGCCCAAAACTGCCCACAATTGCCCAAAAACGCCCAAAATCGCGCGTGCGGCGACTCTCGTACACGGGTATTTTCGCCGAAAAACCCCTCGTAAAACGGAGTATTTACGGAAATAAATAGTTTCTGTAAATCAGTTCTGTCCGATACTCGTATGGTGCAGAGTTCAGTGTTGCAGGCGCGCAGGGCCCGGCAGACGCAGCACGCCTGTTCACAGGGTCGTGGGACTGAATTCAGAAAGCTGGCAAGGATATGAATGACGTGGCAAGCATATCTTGCTCAGGCCTGCCATCTTGAGGAAACATGCGCTGCGATTCGCCAGCGCCACGTAGTGTATAGGGGCCAACTCCAGCGTCTGCGTGTAGAACACCGCCGCCTGCGGGTAGTTGCCTTCCTTGAAAGCCTCGTTTCCCTTTTCCTTGCGCCCCTCCGCGCGAGCCGCCGCGGTGTCCGTCTGCAGCGGCGCGTCGGCCGCCACCGCCGCCGCTTAGGGCCTGCCACATAATGCCTGCCGCGTCATCCTCCACATTGTAATCCCTCATTACTTGGCCTGAGTGTTAATGCCTGCCACGTCATCCTCCACATTATAGAACCTCGTTTCTTGAATTAAACGGTATCACATGACGTGGCGAGCATTATCTGTCAGGGCCTGACAGATAATGCCTGCCACGTCATGCCCCACATTGTCATCCCTCAATTATTGAGTCAAATGGGATCGCATGACGTGGCGAGCAGTATCTGTCAGGCCCTAGGATGCCTTCCACGTCATCCTCCACATTGAAGTCCCTCGAGGTGAGTTCGATGGATAGCATGACGTGACGAGCATTATCTGTCAGGCCCTACCGCCGCCGCCTCCGTGTCGCCCGCCGCCGCCGCCTCCTTCCTCGCCAGCAGCATCTCCCGTGCCGTCGTCGGGTACTCGTCCTTCCCCCGCACCACCAACTCCGTCACCACAGCGCTGTTGACCCGCCGGGTGATGAACTGCGGGATCTCACCACTGCCGCCCCCGCTGCCGCCGCCGCCGTTGCTAGCAGCACCCCGACCCCCACCCCCACCCCCAACTCCAGGCCCGCCCCATTCCCCAGGACCACCTGTCTGCACCGTGTCGGCACCCCCAGCCCCACTCCCATCACCGGCTGTCGGCGCCGCATTGGCGGCAGCCGCGGCTGGTGCTGGAGCAGCTGGTGCAGCTGGTGCAGCTGATGCTGCTGCTGCGGAAGCGGCGGCGGCGGCAACGGCGGAGACATCAGATGCGGCGGCAGCAAGGTCCTGGCCCGGTGCGCCACACTTGAAGGAGACTGAAAGTGAGTCATTCGTGGCGTGCACGATTGCTCCCAAGTCCTCTGCACGCGCATACGCCACCTCCAGCTAGGGTGACAACACACCCCGAAACAATAATGAGTTGGTCAGCAGACAAATGTCGCCACGTCTCTGTTTGGCGAAAGACCGAAACGTTTAGAAGGTGTGAGCAGGGACAACCCTACCTCGACACGCTTGCTGCCGTCGACCTGGATGGTGGCCACGGGCGCGTCTAGGACCAGATCTAAGCCGTCGCACGCCCATACCTCGACGCAGGGCCTCACTCTAGTTCAACCAGACTGTTTGCTCACGGTGTACCGTTGTCCCTAGTGTAGCACCTCACGCTGCTTCAACCTGACTGTTTGCCGAGGTGTTCATGGAGGACAACACGGGTAGGGCTAGACGCGGCATCCTGAGTGTTTGCTCATAGTCTACCTGTTCACACTCGCCTAATCATCCTCTCTGGCTAGACGCGGCGTCCTGACTGCTTGCTCATGGTATACCTGTACACACTCGCCGAATCTTCCTCTCTGGCTAGACGCGGCGTCCTCAATCAATCTGATACCTTACAGGGGACTGGTGTAAGGTCCTGCCTCGACGTGCTGGCTGATGATCACAGATTGCACGCGCACGACACACCCGGAGCAATCCTCCACAAGCACTTTGGCGACGCGCATCATGGCGTCCAGCGTGTATACGCAGTTCTTTGCGCCCAACTCGTAGGGCCGTGCACGACCTGCCATTGTAGCTCAACGTGGTAGCTACCGTGGTCGTGCTCGAGTTTCCGTTGCAGATCAATGATGAGCCTTTTTGTGGTAGCGGTGTGTCGCACGCCTGGGGAAGTCGTGTGGATAGACATAGGCCGGAGACCAAGCTAGCCTAGCCGACTCGGACTCGCACTCGCACTCATCAGTGGGTGTCTATACCACGTAGACAAGGCACACACCAACACTCTTAGAGGACCCAGCAGGGATGCTTAGAACGTTAGTGGGGATGTATTGAATGGTTTGGGGACAAACCCACAACCACAGTCGGGCCCTGCCCTGATGTGCACAGCTTGCTTACCGTCTCCCAGGTCGGCTTGCGTGAGCGTCCGCGTCACGCCGGACTCCTTCTCGACGTAGAACTTGGTGGCGATCGCGGTGTCCTCCTTGTCCTTCCACATCTGCTTCGCGGCTTTCAGCGCCTCGCGCTTGCTGCGCTCCTCGGCTTCCTTGGACGAGCGCGGCGCGTCGGCGGCAGCGGAAAGGCCGAGTGTGAGGGTCGATGAGAGCGAGCACTCGAACCGAGCTCGGAGCGTGACTTACTGCACTTACCTTCAGAGCAAAGCGTGGACGCTCATACTCGTACAGTCATACAGACGGATGAGGAGGAGGAGGAGGAGAAAGAGGAGGAGGAGGTAGAGGAGGGGAAGGAGGTGGCGATGGTGGGCAGGAGGAGGAGGTGGAGGAGGAGGAGGAAGGGGAGGGGGAGGCGGCTGAGGAGGAGGAAGGGGGGGAGAAGGGAGGACGAGGCAGTGTCGAGAACGAGGAGAAGCAGGGGGGGGGAGGGGGACGAGGAGAAAGAGGGGGACGAGGAGAAAGAGGAGGAGGAAGAGGTTTGACGTCGGTCGAGTGCTTCTTCACAGCAACACCCCTTCCCTGCCGAGAGCGGCGTTGCTCTTAGCGGCGAGCTCGGCGTCCTCGGCCTTGAGCGCAGCTGCCTCGTCGGCTGCGAACTTGTCCCATTTGGAATGGTACGTCTCGCTGCTGCGGTCGTCCGCGGCGTTGTCAAATTTCCCCTGGTCAAGAACCTTTCCGAAAGGCTGCGACATGCTGTTCGCTGATAGGTGCTTGACGCTCCGACTTGTTTGTAGTCGTGTGTGCCGTGCGATAGCGCGCGCGCTTGTAGCCCGTCACTTGATCGCCTCCGTCGCGTCGCCTTCCGTTTTGTCTCCCATTTTTTTTCTCCGGTGCCGAGTCTCGAGTGGGTTCATTGAGAATATGACTTGATCGACGGAAGTTGTGTCACTTATTTGTATGAGCATTCACAATGGTGGTGAATCACGCACCGATCTGGATCGAGTCGCTGTTCTCAATAGACCCCTTGCCTTGCGACCGCCGGGAGAAAATCCCGAGAAAATCCGTGGAGGACCTCTCGGCCTCTGTGACCACCCAGTCCTCGCCATTTGAACGTGCGCGCTGGTTTCCAGTGCCAACCGAACGCTTCGGGGCACCGCCATCTTTCCTCCGCACATCCCTCTCTTCGCCCCTCGAGAAAGACGTCGCCGCGGCACGTAAAGGGTCAACGATAAAGATGTCAGGCTGGTTCAGCCGGGCGTATAACTCCGCGAAGGGGGCCGTCAGTGCGAGTGCGAGCGGGGCGAGTGCGAGCGTGCGTGAGCGCGCCGCGGGTGTTCTGTCGAGAGTCGCCGCCGTCGCGGACGACAAGGTCCGCTGGACGCGCAGCCGCCTCACCGGCCGCCAGAGCTTCGAGGATGCGGTGAGTACAAGATTCAAGTCCCTGTCAGCACTCAGCTGAGCCACACACCGCGTCCCCCTAAACCTGCAATTTCCTGGGAACGGCCACCGCGCGCCGCACGCGCGCACCACGCCCCCATGTATGGCTCGATGAGACGGGTCGCTACAGCACAGACTCCCTTTCGCGCGCCGTCAACCCCCCCCCAGGAGCCCCCAGGAGGGAAGTGCTTGCCTCCGTCGCGAACCGGGATGGGGGGTTATTCACCCGGCGTAAACTCTCAGCCCAAGATTTTGCAACGGTATATTTGTTTCCAAGGAAATGAACGAGCGTGTCTTCCGCGCGGACCCGCGTGAGGTGTCGCCAGGGGCCTGGGGCAGTGGAAACCTCCGTCGCGCGTCGTTCTGACACTCGTTGAAGAGAGGCCATGTGTTTTCAGTTATCACCTACACGAAAAGCATGCACCCATTGACTCGCGCTGTCCCTCCTCCCGACTTGTCTTCAAGGTGCTACGCATGGAGAAGGCGGCGAAGGAGTGCCAGCCCGCGGAGCGCCCCGCGATGCTGCGCCGCTGGCAGGTCCTGACACGGCGCCTCCTGCCCTGACCGTTTGCTCACAGCGTATCAGTATACAGTACACACTCCTCCTCCCTGGCCTGGCCACTCGTTCTGTGTGCTTGCAGGTGTGTACAGGTACAGCGGTACACTATGAGCAAACAGTCCAGGAACGAGTGGCTCGTTTCGTGTGCTTGCAAAGGCGGCGAGTGTGTACAGGTACACCGGCACACTATGGCCAACAGTCAGCGAACATGTGTCAGACCCGTGCCACTGGCTCACCGCGCTGCGCGGCCTGCAGTCCGGCGAGGTGAACGACGCGTCCGGCCCGGGCGCCGCTGACGCTGTGGCGGCCGCCGCCTCCACCGATGCCGCCGCTTCGAGCAACGCCCTGGACGGTAACTTGCTCGTCGCCCCAGCAGCAACGGACTCTGGCAGGGGGGTTATTGAGAACAAGCGCTCCACCGACGTTGAACCTCCTCCTCCTCCTCCTCCTCCTCCTCCTCCTCCTCCTCCTCCTCCTCCTCCTCCTCCGCGCGTCTGTATGAGCTTTCACCCTGAATGGAAGTTATGCTCTCAACTCTCAACCCGGTTCGAGTGCTTGTTGTCATTGACCCTCCTGTGTGGCGGCGCCGGCGACCAGGACTGGGACTCCCTCAACCTCGCCGCCGGCAGGGCCTTACACAGTGCCTCAGTTCCCTCTCCAGCTCAACTTAAGCACCATTTCAAGCTCACCTTGAGCAGCTTTGAGGTGCTAAGAGAAGCTTCGAGGTGCTAAGTGTGCTGACTTGAGTGAGTTCAGGGACAAAACGGCTCATGTTGAGCGGAAACGAGGACTGGTGTGAGACCCTGGCCACGGGCGAGCGGCGGGACGCGGCGCACGCCGGCGCGGACCAGGACATCGCCACCAACCCCGGCGCCGGCGGCAAGTACGGGCTGGACGACGCCATGCGCAACGCGCGCCTCTTCTTCTACGAGGAGGGGTCGGACGAGGCAGGGTGGTTATGGAGAACAAGCACTCGACCGACGTTGAATCTCCTTCTCCTCCGCGCATCTGTATGAACGTAGGAAATTGAGAACAGGCACTCGACCGACGATGAATCTCCTCCACATCCTTCGCGCGTCTGCATGAGCGGGTGATTATCGAGCTAGCACTCGACCATCGTTGAAGCTCCTCCTCCAATTCCGTGCGCCTGTATGAGCATTCACCCTGCAGGTGAGTCATGCTCCGTTCTTAGTCGAGTTCTTGTTCTCATTGACCCTCCTGCGAGGCGCTGTCGTTCCGCGACGTGATCCTCCGCAGCCGCGCGCTGGAGCTCCTGGTATGGCGGTGCAGGTTGACCCCATGTTGACCCCGGACTGACTGCGCTTGGCGCTTCGTTTCAGAGCTTGAAGCTAAAACAGGATGAACTGCTTTCAAGTCTTGCTTTCAGATTCAACTTGCGCCTTTACATCCTGGTGAACTCGTACGTGGCGACCCCAGCAGCCTCCGCCGTGGAGACCTCCCTGCTCACCGAGCTGTTCCAGCGCCTGCTCATGGGCGGCGAGGCCACCGCTTCCGCGCTCTCGGAGGTAGCGCCGCGCAGATCTCGGCCGCCAAATCATCGACACGCGCTCTGGACCCTCGTTACTTGAGCTGAATGGCACTCTATGGCGCGGCGAGCAATATCTACCAGGCTCACAGCCCGCAACTTCATCCAACGCAAATGAATCCTCGTTTCCTGATGGCAGCCGATGACGAGGGGAGCAATATCTGCCTGACCCTACGCTGAGGGTCTCGCGTCCGCGGCGTCGGCGCTGCTGAAGCACGCGGCAGAGGTACAGCTGGGCAACGCGGAACTGACGGCGATGCTGTCGGCGGCGGTGGGCGCGGTGAAGTGTATCAGCGGGGTGGAGACCCTGGAGGGGCGCGAGGGTAAATTGCTGGTAGAGCCTTACCTTACACCAGCTCTCTGACTGTGTGCTCATATGTACCAGTGCCCCCCTCCACCACCTCCACCATCGCCACAATCCTCCGCTTCCTGCTTTTCATCCTCCTCCTCCTCCTCCCTCGTCATCGTCCGAGTCCAATGTGATGATTTTCAAGCTGTCGACATCACCCGTTCTCTGTGAAGATGGCTTCCAGGCTCACCAGGCAGGACGCCGGGGTGATTGACCCTGATGCCTGGTAGACCTGGAGGAGGTGGTGAGCGCGGGGGGTATCAAGAGCCTGGCGGAGGAGTTCAGCGAAGGGGCGGCCGCGGCGGCGGGGGCCGTGGCGGCCGTCAGCACCGCCGCTGACTCCGGGAGCAGCACTCCCGTGAAGGCAGGGCCAGGTTGATATTGCTCGCCACGTCATAGGGTGCCCTCTAACTCAAGAGACGAGGGTTTAAAGTGCGTCGGAAGATGTGATGAGCAATATCAGCCCGGCGGATGTTGCTCGCCACGTCATGGGGTGCCTTCTGACTCAAGAGGCGAGGGTTCACAAAGTGCGTCGGATGACGTGATGAGCAATATCCGCCAGGCCCTAGGCTTGCCACATTAGAGGGTGGTCTCTAACTCAAGAGACGAGGCTTCAAAGTGCCGTGGATGACGCGGCCAGCTACATTTGCCAGGCCCTACTTGAAGGATGCGGTGAAGGCAGCCTCGGCCGGGAGCTCCGCCGCCGACTTCACGGGGGTGTTGCAGCCGGCAGGGGGGGTGTTGAGAACAAGCACCCGACCAACGGTTCATCAACCTCATTCCCCGCGCGTCTGTATAAGCAGTCACCCTGAAGGTAAGTCGAAGTCATGCTCTCATATCGGCTCGAGTACTTGTTTTCAATGACCCGCCTGCCCTGTCGGGACTCATTGAGAACAAGCACTTGACCGACGCTGAGTCTCCTGTGCGCTTGTATGAGCATTTACCCTGAAGGTACCATTGCGTCATGCTGCCATCTCGGCTCGAGCGCTTGTTGTCAACGACCCTGGTGGGCGGCGCCGTGCACGACCCCCGAGCTGGCCGCCGCCACGCGCCGCGCCGTCGACCTCTGCCGCGCGCTGCACGAGGCAGGAGGGCTATTGAGAGCACACACAGGACGGACGTTGAATCGACGAACCGAGTATGCGCGTCTGTATGAGTATTCACCTTGAGGTAAGTAAGTCGTCCTTCGATCTCGATTCGGGTGCTCGTTCTCACTGACCCTCCTGGCACACATTGAGATGTCGATCGCCACGTCTTATCATGCCATTCGAATCAAAATATGCGGGTTCGACATGCGTTTGATGACGTGGCGAGCAACATCTGGCAGGCCCTAGCACGAGGCCGTCGCCGCCCGCGCGCTGCGCCTCGAATCCTCCTCGGGCCAGGCGCCCATGTCCGAAGCACTCAAGGCAGGGGGGGTTATTGATAACAACGACTTATATAGATCTCGATTTCAGTGCAAGTCTAACAATCATACGAAACGCAGATCTCAGCACAACTGTCCTTCTGCTGCATGCTCATGTAGACGTGCGGACTCAGTTCGTGATGTGGCCGATCGACCATGATGCGATCGC
>Ga0307489_10001160_pt1 | contig 17211 bp, 10 predicted proteins | sample SB12metaG_FD_202247 | JGI IMG/M metagenome (GOLD analysis project Ga0307489, IMG submission 202247) | Sea-ice brine microbial communities from Beaufort Sea near Barrow, Alaska, United States - SB 1.2 | ecosystem: Environmental > Aquatic > Marine > Coastal | place: USA: Alaska | collected...
GTATTTTTTTCAAGGGCTTATGTTTCCAGCTCTGTGGAGGAATTACTTTTAACATGGGTGTCTTGTTAATTCCATTGTTAATTCCATTGTTAATTCCATCTCTTGTTAATTCCATCTATTGGCAGTAATGGCGGTAATGGCGAATATTTTGAGAACAATTTAGTATTTAACACACAGAATCCACAAGCATAAGTAACGTTACATTTAAGTCTAATACAAAGCCCAATTGGATCATCTTTAACTGGAACACATACACCGGTACTCCTAATACTGCTTCATTGATAGATTCCAAGCAGTTAAACTATTTTGTCAGCGGAAGTAACGGTGAACGGCAAATTAGTAGTGGCGAGTTAACGATCTCATCCGTCCCCGAACCTTCAACTATCGCTCTATTTGCGTTAGGATTCGCGGGTATTGGATTTGCACGTAGACGTCGATCTTAAACCCTTGCAATCCTGAAGCAGCCCATCGCTGCCAACGTTTCACATACAAACCTAAGGCTAAAGCCATCTCAACTGAGGTGGCTTTTTTCTTTCTTAGTTGCTCATAAAGCTGCCTGTAATGCACAACGTGTTTTTCTACTGTTTTTGTTGCCACGGTTAAGTGTTTAGCATCAAAATGGTAACCGAGAAATTCCCAGCCCCGACTGATTTTACCGATAAATGTCTTATCCGGCGCTTGCTCGATTTTTAATTGATTAAAGTGTTGATTAACTGTTCTCACGGCCTTGCAGCAAAAACAATTCCTCACCACAGAGTTCACGGAGTACACAGAGGGAAGAATGTTTAAGATCGAATGATTTTGTTTCTCGGTAAATTATAAAGACACCCATCGTAAAATACTTCTAATTTGGCTTGATGGTGTGCCATTTTACCGGCGTTAAATCCAAGGGTATTTTGTTCAAGGGCTTATGTTTCCAGCTCTGTGGAGGAATTACTTTTAACATGGGTGTCTTGTTAATTCCACAGATCAAGCTGACAGGCGGCCATGTGCCATAAGGAGACCGACCATATATGTCTTTATAATTATGTAAATTCAGTGACGATTGATTTGTAACTATTGACTTATATCAATTTTTTGTTGATGGATCATTTTTAAAAGCGCCGCTGCCGCCTCTGCGTCGCACAACGCTCGGTGATGGTTCTCTAAAGATATGTCAAAAGTTTCACACAGATTGCCTAAAGAATACGACCTAAGTCCGGGGTAATGCTTCCTCATTTCTTTTACCGTGCATAATTTCGGCATAATAAAACTGCGCTCGAGACGTTGATACTCTTGTTTAAAAAAACCGTAGTCAAAATTAACGTTATGCGCCACAAATACACAGTTTTGCATGAATTGACCAAGACTATCTGCGACTTCACTGAATAAAGGCGCATCCTTGACCATATCATTGCTGATACCAGTGAGTTTGGTGATGAACCTGGAAATATGCCTTTGAGGGTTAATCAAGCTGCTCCACCTTTGCACTATCTCGCCATTGATCATTTTCACTGCACCAATTTCAGTAATACGATGCTGTGGCTGTTTGCCGCCAGTCGTTTCAACATCGACAACCACATAGGCCTGCATAGGGTCGACAAACCACTTGACCTTACAAACTCGCACATCAAATCCAGCTTTTTGTAAGGCGTTCATGCTAACAAACTGGTTGGGGCGAATTGAATCTCCGGGCGCCTTTACCTCCTCGAATCGCAGTTGTCCATTTTCTATGATCATCAAATCTGGATAACCATCATTCAACCCATGGTAATTTTGCGCCATCGCTCTCAAATGGCTAACAACAACCTCTGCTGCTACTCCAGTCAAAAAAATTGAAATAATCTGCATCATTTGTGGGTGCCAACGGAACATGCCATTAGGCTGACCGTAATACTGAACGGCTATTTTGGTTAAATAAGCGAGCGTTATTTTAGGATCAGAAAACATCAATAAACGTTGTTCGATAACCTCTTCTAACTCTTGGTAAATCGTATTTTCTTTGACTACTTTTGGTTTGCGATCAAACTCAGTTGTTATTGAATTAGCATGATGATTGAACAACTCTTGCCAAAATGTCAGGCCAAATAATGCATTAAACAAACGGTTTTCGGTTCTAAACACGGTAGCCCCTAAACGCTGAAAATGCTGTTTAACCCCTTTTTCTACTTGCTCTTTATGTATTTGATCAATAGCCAAGTTATAACTGTCATCGCGCAACTTTTGAGTTAGCTTACTGACTTTCACTTGATTAAATTTACGTTGATAAAAATCTTCAGCAAACAGTAGTAATACATCATCTAAAGAGTTGTTCATGATTTGCTCTAACTCTTCTTTTACTTGGTCTTTTTCACCATATTTATACAACTCTCGCAACCATTTTTCCTGCGCTTTAGGGTGAGACGAAGCACTCAGGTATGCCAAAGCCAACAATGAGTTCTCAAACAATAATTGTTTACCTAACAAATAAAAATACTCATCTTTGAGTTGTTTGCTTTGAGCACAATTGATAATTGCATTTGGTTGCTCTGCTACGCCTATATTTTTTAATGCATATTCCTGAATATTCAATTCATTACGTTGTAGTTGTGTGAGTTTAAAACTGTAGTAGTAAACAACCTGCGCCTGTTCAAAATTAACAAATCTAGCACTAGGCTGTGATCTATGATTTCGCGTTTTTAATACGCCGAGATCACGCATAGAAAACTTATCAAAACCACTGTTGGTATCACCGAAAAACAGGAATAACAAGTAGGCCAAACAAGGCTCAAAACTTTTGGCTAAGAACTGTTGAGCAAGCTCTGATGTGAGGCATTCGCTATTCGTACAGCAATGAATAACTTGATCCAATAAAACCTGTTTTGAGGCACTTTTTTTTATATCACCGACAGCATATTGGTTTAAAATATCCAGCAACTGTATTTTAGTTAATTGTTGCAACCAACCTTGGATATGGTCTGAATTTAACCTTGTTAATACCCCCACCCTTTCCAATGCGCTCAATTGACTGGGGCAGTCGTTAATCTCTTGATAGGTCATCTTGTTTAAGGTAATAAAACAACCTTGGCGATTGATTACTCTGACAAACATACATTGAGTGTCATGCCCTAACTGTTGATAACATCTCAAAAATTTTTGATGTTCGTCGTCCAACAAATGTGTGCATTGCTGAATGATGAAATTAACAAACTCGTTAAAATGATCGAGGTAGTATTTTTCTGGTAATGCTTTTGAAAGCTTGGGCATGGGATACACTACGGTATAACAATTTCATTATTATATACAGTAGTTCATACAGTTGTAAAATGGTATGTTAAATGGGGTGGTAGGCTATGGTTTACCGGTTTTTTGGGTGTTTGTACCAGAGATATCTAGCTGTAGATAATTGACTGAATTAATAAGCTGCACATGTTAAAAATAACAGTGCGAACAACAGGTGGGTAGACCGGCAACGGTACTCACTCACTGGAGAGCTGGTAAGTAGCCCATTGTAAAATAAGTTAAATTAATAACCTTCCCCCCTTGCTACCTACCTATTGATCCTTCGAGTGAAATTAACAGCGCCTTACGATAGATGTCTAGATAAACTTTCAGGTGTCCTGACAAATTCATGGTGAATTTTTTATCCACCAATGGTCGATCAATCCCTCCGTAGTCACACAAAAATGCTGCGAGAAATATTTGAAGGACAGCCTCAAAGGTGAGAGACAAGAATGACTCGCATAAATGACGGCAGTCTCCCAATTACCGGTTTCTTTGAGACTTTCCCATCAATTACCTTTACCGTAATTTGGCTACCATCACAGCACAATGTGAACCAATTCAAACGAGTTTACCCCAAACACGCATCACTAAACTGGGTCCGCTATTTATCCCATTAAGCGCTTCGTCTCTGTGAGCTTGATCATCAGCATTACACCCTTCCATCATTTTTATAATGTCGGTTTTATCAAAAAATTGAAGCTTAGACAGCGCATTAATTTGTTGCCTGTAATGAGCGTCAACAAATGGTTTTACTTTGGAATTAACAGAACAGCCATGTTAATTTCGGTCTAAATGGAATTAACAGGACAACCATGTTAATTTTTTCGTGTACTTTACCGCTGAAAAATCCATATTTATTTTGGCAAAGCCCTTATAATACTTAGTCTCCAGGGTAGTGCTTTTGACACAGCTGTCTTTGTAATTACCCCGTTTACCAGCACTACCGAGGTTTATAACAACAGTACTGAAATGGACAGCGAAAATTGTATTTTGACGCAAGTTGCTGCTATTTGTGGCGGTTATAATTATATAAAAGCGCAATATTAGTCTTATGATTTAATTCACTCATAATCCCACACCTCTATAAATTTTATATATATCAACTGCAACACTTGGCTGACGTAAAGTTTCAACTTTTGTAGATATTTTGTGCTTTATCCGCGAGAAAAAGATTTAAGTCCTTCTTGGTCAACCAGGCAATATAGCAACCTTAAGTACACCGTCTCTTTGATTGGCAAAAAGCTCATAAGCGTCTTCAATTTTATCAAGTGAATAATGATGGGTAATTAAGGGTTTGAGATCAACGCGCTCGGCTGCAACCACATTCATCAGTCTGCGCATCCGCTCCTTTCCTCCAGGGCATAAAGAGGTAATGATTTTTTGGTCGCCTAGCCCTGCATGGAAAGCATCAAGGGGGATGGTGAGATCAGTAGAATAAACGCCAAGACTGGATAATGTGCCACCTGGCTTGAGGACTCTGAGGCAGTTCGCAAAAGTAGATTGTAGCCCTAGCGCTTCAATGGCAACGTCAACACCACGGCCTTGGGTAATGCGCATTATTTCTTCAACGGGGTCAGTTTTATGGTAATCAATAACAAAATTTGCACCTAACTGTCGGGACATTTTCATACGCTCTGGGACCGTCTCTACTGTAATAATGGTTGTTGCACCACGCAGTTTAGCGCCTGCGGTCGCACATAGGCCTATGGGTCCTTGAGCGAAAATTGCCACGGTGTCGCCGATCTTTATGTTAGCCGACTCCGCCCCTGCAAAACCGGTAGACATGATATCCGGGCACATGAGTACTTGCACATCGCTCAGTTCATCTGGCACGGGAGCGAGGTTTGCCATTGCATCTGGAACCAACAGAAATTCGGCTTGTGCACCGTCAATAGTATTGCCAAAGCGCCAACCTCCGAGGGCTTTGATACCATGCCTACAACTCCCGCCATCTTGTGAATGGAGTCCATCCAGGCAAGCGTAAGAATAGCCACTTGGGCAAATAGCACCAGCGATAACACGCTGACCTTCTTCATATCCAGTAACATTTGCCCCGATTTTTTCTATGACACCCACAGGTTCATGTCCTATGGTCAAGCCCTTCGCCACTGGGTATTCACCCTTGAGTATATGAATGTCTGTACCACAAAGAGTAGTGGTAGTTATCCTTATCAATGCATCATTGGGACCAACGTCCGGTATCGGTTTGTCATCGAGGATAATTCGTCCAGGCTCAACAAACACAGCAGCTTTCATCATTGCAGTCATAACCGTTCACTCCATCGCTTGGGTTGAGAGGAAAGACTAGTATAGGTACTTTTTGGCGCTTTGATCTAAGTCAAGACCCTTAACGGGTGCTAAATTTGAAGGAAATATATTTCGTTTTTCATTACGCAATCGAGCTTAGAATTAACAGGACAGCCATGTTAATTTTTTCGTGTACTTTACCGCTGAAAATCCATGTTTATTTTGGCAAAGCCCTTATAACACCTATTCTGCGGGGGCAGTTCTATTAACATATATGTCTTGATGATTTCGTTTTAAAATGGTCCCGGCAGGAATTAACAGGACAGCCATGTTAATTTTTTCGTGTACTTTACCGCTGAAAATCCATGTTTATTTTGGCAAAGCCCTTATAACACCTGTTCTGCGGGGACAGTTCTATTAACATATATGTCTTGATGATTTCGTTTTAAAATGCTCCCGGTATTTTGCTGGTTGCTCATTACCGCGTAGGTACACAAAAATGCAGGAGCAATTTTTGAACGTTCGAAGGACGGCCTCAAAGGTGAGAGACAAGGATGTCTTGAATAAATGTCGATGGCAAAAACAGAGGATAGAAACAGTAAGCAGTCTTCTACCCAGCCTCGACGATGCTCGTAACTTTGCCCTGAGTATTTATCCTCAGCACGGCTGCCGTACCGCACAGGAATGAGCGACGAACACCGCGGGAAACGCAGTGACACATTTTTAGGGAATAAAGTTAAACAGCTTCAGCTGGCTTCGAAGAAGTGAATAACAGGGATGTTATTCATAAAAAAAGGCGTATTAATTAAGCTGACTTGGATTTTTCGTGGCTGGGGCATAACCCACCTGTCGACTAAATGTAAAACACCAAATAAGTGTAATTTAGTTCAAAAAACAATCAATTCATCATGACTGTCTTGGTAATTCTCTTTGTTATCCCCTGTCTGCGATTAAAAAAGGCTAAGATCATGAGCACCCATGAGAGCCCTTTACAGGCATCGTGGCTGCAGATATAGTTACTTCTATCCTAAAAAGAATGAGCCCCAATGAAATCGTTTCTTCTTATAGTAGCCTGTGTATTTTCGAGCTCTTTTACTATCGCGAGTCCCAGCGATTTAGCGCGTTGGCAAGAACAGGCTGAACAAGTCACTATCACGCGTGATACATGGGGTATTCCTCATGTATATGGCAAAACTGACGCCGACGCCGTGTTTGGAATGATTTACGCGCAGGCGGAAGACGATTTCCAACGTGTCGAATTAAACTACCTAAATGCCATGGGTCGCTTGGCTGAAGCAGAAGGGGAAAGCGAGCTATACCGTGACCTACGCATGAAACTCTATATCGACCCTGCTGACATAAAACAAAAATATAGCGAAAGTCCTGACTACCTACAAAAATTAATGAACGCGTGGGCGGATGGTTTAAATTATTATCTGTATACTCATCCTGATGTTACCCCGAAGGTAATCAAAAAGTTTGAGCCCTGGATGGCATTGACCTTCACTGAAGGTAGCATTGGTGGTGACATTGAAAGTATCAACATAAAGCGCCTTGAGAGCTTTTACGGAACAGCTAAAACAGACCCTACTGTTGCTCAATTAACCCAAGATCCTAACACAGAGCCGCAAGGGTCTAATGGCTTTGCTATCGCCCCCCAAAACACCAAAAACGGTAATGCGCTGCTGCTCATTAATCCCCATACCTCATTTTATTTCCGCGCCGAGGTTCACATGCGCAGTGATGAAGGATTGAACGCTTATGGTGCTGTCACTTGGGGCCAATTTTTCATCTATCAGGGTTTCAACGAAAAAACAGGCTGGATGCATACTTCTAGTGGCGCAGATTTCATTGACGAATACCTCGAAACTATTGAAAAGCGTGAGGATGGCCATTATTACAAATACGGTGATGCATGGAAAAAACTGCGCGAAAGGCAGATCAATTTGCCCTATAAAACTGCAATGGGGCAACAATCAAAAACGGTCACCGTATATTACAGCCACCGCGGCCCAATCGTGCGGGAGCTAGATGGCAAATGGGTAAGCGTGGCCTTAATGCAGAATCCAATTGACGCACTAAAACAGTCTTATGGACGCACAAAGACTACAAATTACCCAGACTACCAAGAGAATATGCAACTGCATACCAACTCTTCAAACAACACGCTGTTTGCTGATGCCGATGGCAATATCGCGTATTTTCATAGTAATTTCATTCCCCGGCGAGACCCATCTTTTGACTGGAAGAAACCCGTAGATGGCAGCAATCCAGCAACAGACTGGCAGGGATTGCATACACTAAATGAAACCGTTGGTGGACATAACCCAAAAAGCGGCTACCTAAACAACACAAACAACTGGCCCTGGATGATGGCGGGGCCAAAACACAGCCCAAAACCAGAGGACTACCCTTCTTATATGGAGAATTACCCTGAGAACTATCGCGGCATCCACGCGATTGAGGTACTAGACGGCAAAAAAGACTTCACTATTGATAGTTTGATCGCTGCGGCCTATAGCAGTCGTTTAACCGCCTTTGACGTTCTGCTGCCTGTTTTATACAAGGCTTATGCCGCGGCGCCTGTTGCTGAACTGGCTGACCAGATTACTCTCCTCAAAGCATGGGACCATCGCTCTAGCGTTAGCTCCACAGCGACTTCACTTGCCGTATTTTGGGGTCAAGATCTCCGGCGCAAAGCCGCAGATAATCAAGCAGCACGAACTGACGCCACCAAGCGCGGCCTAAGCTTTAGTGAATATGTCGCTGAGTATACGGCTCAAATCGGTGTAGCAACCTTAGCTGAAGCCAAGGCAAAGCTGATCGCTGATTTTGGTAGTGCAGAAACGCCCTGGGGGGAAATAAATAGATTTCAGCGCCTAACAGGCGACATCAAACAACCTTTTGATGATGCCGCACCTAGTATTCCTGTTGGCTTTACTTCTGCTCGATGGGGATCACTAGCGGCATATGGCCAACGCACATTCAATGATACAAAACGTATATATGGGACCCGCGGTAACAGTTTTGTCGCCGTGGTTGAATTTGGTGATAAAGTAAAAGCTAAAGCGATTACCGCGGGTGGACAAAGTGGCGACCCAGCTAACCCGCACTTTAACGATCAAGCACCGCTTTATGCAGCTGGCAAATTACGCAATGTCTATTTCTATCAAGACGATATTGACAAAAATACAGAGCGTAAATATCACCCTGGTGATAAAGCCGCCTTACCAAATCCTTAAAGAGCTAAGCGGCATGTCAACGAGGCGGAATGCTCAGACAATCTGCGCTTGCATCGCCGAGTTCGGTGCCACCATCTACTGTCAAAATCGTTCCGTTTATATAGCGACCCAGATCGCTAGCGAGATAAATCGCGGCATCGGCAATATCTTTGGTTTCGCCGAATCGTTTACTAGCAATTTTATCAGCCATTGCTGCTTTCGCGTCGGGAGTCGGCGCTAAGCGCTCGGCGCCCTCTGTACCGTTGATTGGTCCAGGTGAAATACCGTTGACCGTAATGCCGGCGGCACCCCACTCAATAGCCAAGCATTTAATCATCATATTGATGCCTGCTTTAGCTGCGCAAACGTGTACCTGAAATGGCATTACAGAAACCGCTTGCGGCGCCGTAATCGCAATTAATGAAGCGCCTTTGTTAAGATGCTGAAAGCCCAATGAAAATACATTATATGTGCCGATTAAATCAATATCGACCACGGTCTTAAAACCTTTCGGTGAAATGCCTAAAGCCGGTGCTGGAAAGTTACCTGCCGCACCAGAAATCAAACAATCAATCTTACCGAATTCAGCAACACAAGATTTTAAAGCGCTATCCACCTGCTCGGGATCCCTTACGTCAGCAGTCAGAGCAATTGCGCTGTATCCGCTATCATTTTTAACACTGTCAGTAATCTCTTGAGCTGCTGCGACTGCTTTATCAGAATTTCGGCCAAGTACTGCTACCTTTGCACCTACTGCCGCCATACCTTTGGCTATACCTAGATTGATACCGCTGGTGCCGCCAGCAATAAAAACCACTTTATCTTTTAGTGTCGATGGGGCAAACATGTTTACTTACTCCTTTCTATAATTTTAAAATTTTGCGCTAATTAACCTTGCGTGAATTATTCTTAAGCTATGCCTAAGGATCATTGAGACAATTTGTGCAAAATATCTTTCACATTTTGCTCGTGCTTGCCTTGACTTGCCATTGCGCCAGCGTTTGCTGAGCGTCAGCATCACGCCGCCTAATAGCTATCGCTAAGGACTCTCGCGCTTGGTCATTTGGAATAACGGCTACACCGTCATTAGCAGCAACAATAATATCGTTAGTATGTACGTTAACACTGCCGCACACCACAGGATTATTGAGCGGTATGTAGACTTTTTTAGCGCCGGGTTTTGGACAGGTACCAAGCCCATGAACCTGAAACTTCATATCAACTACTTTATCAATATCACGAATAACACCATCAACCACAAAGCCGTTAATACCATGCTCTTTGGCAATAGCACAAACATTACCGCCGCTCACAGCATACTGAACATTGGCTTGCACCACTAAAATATCACCGGGTTCAGCAGCATAAATTGCTGCGTGTAGCATGTGGTTATCACCTCGCCCACATTGTACTGTAAAGGCTCTTCCGGCTATACGCGGCATGTTTGGCAAAAGTGGGTGAATTGCATAATGCATAAATTGATGTCGAGGTAGCGCATAAGCTAAGTCGCATGATGAAACTTGAGCGAAGTCTGTTGTGACGCAGCCATAAAGAAAAGGTGGCTCACACAACTATCAAAACCAATTATATCAAGCTACCGCTATGACCGCTTATAGCACCGACCAGCCAAACAGCTGACTGATTTGATTAAGCTGTGAATTCCAGTCATACAACTGAATGGAACGCGACGGGCAAGTAAAGCTTCATCACAACCGTTGAATAGTAATGGCTAACAAATTAACAGGACAGCCATGTTAATTTTTTCGTGTACTTTACCGCTGAAAATCCATATTTATTTTGGCAAAGCCCTTATAAAACCTGTCCTGCGGGTGCAGTTCTATTAACGTGGGGTCTTGATAATTTCGTTTTAAAATGCTCCCGGTATTTTGCTGGTTGCTCATTACCGCGTAGGTACACAAAAATGCAGGAGCAATTTTTGAACGTTCGAAGGACGGCCTCAAAGGTGAGAGACAAGGATGTCTTGAATAAATGTCGATGGCAAAAACAGAGGATAGAAACAGTAAGCAGTCTTCTACCCAGCCTCGACGATGCTCGTAACTTTGCCCTGAGTATTTATCCTCAGCACGGCTGCCGTACCGCACAGGAATGAGCGACGAACACCGCGGGAAACGCAGTGACACATTTTTAGGGAATAAAGTTAAACAGCTTCAGCTGGCTTCGAAGAAGTGAATAACAGGGATGTTATTCATAAAAAAAGGCGTATTAATTAAGCTGACTTGGCTTTTTCGTGGCTGGGGCATAACCCACCTGTCGACTAAATGCAAAACACCAAATAAGTGCACTTCAGTTTAAAAAACAATCAATTCATCATGACTGTCTTGGTAAGTTTAACGCTAAATGGTGACCCCTTTCTCGCTTTTTACGCGCCATACCATCAAGCAACCAAAGGCAAGCAAAAGCGCGATTGACGGCTCTGGCACCACAACTTGAATGTCACTAAAACCACTGCCGCCATTAGCGGGAGAATATGGCATCGCTGATCCTATCAAGCTTTCAAGCGTCATTTCAGCATCGATATTACCAGCGTAGGAAATTGCCAAGCCAGACCCCATTATCGTCAGCGGCTGCTGCCCATACGAAGAATCTATGCTAAACCAAAGTACAAACGACTCGGGATTATTAAAGTTATTCGCCTGAGTGCTGACGAGGGCAGGCTCGCCGGGGGCGACATCAAACAATCCGGACAGATCTGTATAGCTATAAGTGACTGCCGTACCCGTCACTTCCCAAGCGACTCCAGAATCCCCAAAATTACCGGTAATTCCAGAGTCACTACCGGTCGCGGTCACGGTTTTCGCAGTGGTATCGAGGTGAAGGATCAGAGCTGCACTGACCGACCCCGTGAAGGCGGTGGCCATTACAGCCATGACCAAGCCGACGAGCCCACGCCACAGCCTGTGGTTCCGTCCTGTTAATAAGGCTGAGCAGTGAGGGTTCGAATCTATTCGTTTCATATTGTCTATCTCTATTTGGTGTTAGTCTCGGATTCTTGTTAAGAATATGCGCGTACAGGTAAAATAAAACTGCACCTTGCCTCATATCTACCATATTTACTTCTCTTTTATATTCTTAGACGCTCAAAATCTGCGGTATGAATTAGGAGCTACGGAGTCACCTATAAGTCAGCCGTTTTCAACAGGAAAATTAACAGGACAGCCACGTTAATTTTTTTGTTTGCTTTGTCGCTACTCAAACCAAGACTACTTTGGGTAATGGCTTATACCACGGGCTCTGCGTAGGAATTATTTTTAACATGGGTGGCTATGTAATTTTCCGTGGCTGTCCATAACCCACCTGTCGACGGAGAAAATTAACAGAACAGCCACGTTAATTTTTTTGTTTGCTTTGCCGCTACTCAAACCAAGACTATTTTGGGTAATGGCTTATACCGCAGGCTCTGCGTAGGAATTATTTTTAACATGGGTGGCTATGTAATTTTCGGCGGCTGGGGCATAACCCACCTGTCGACTAAATGTAAAACACCAAATAAGTGCACTTCAGTTCAAAAAACAATCAATTTATCATGAATGTCTTGGCAAATTGTGCCAACTTTTTATCCTTGGTGGGATTAATATTATTTATTCAGAAAATATTAGTTCGCTTTTTCAAGAAGCTATGTTTACTAAGTGGCTCAGGTTTAGGTGTGCCACTTAGATATTCGCTAATTAAAACTTAGCACCAGCCCATAGCCATAATTTATCAGCATCTACTTTTATGTCGCCAGCAGAGTAAGCAGCATATTTAATACCTGCTGAAAAGTACTTCCCGTATTTTCGGGTGTATTGAAAATCAATCTCACTTCCCAAATCATCAACAACGGCGGTGGCATCATCTGCTGAAAAATCATGATAAATAACTGCCCAGCCTCCTCCAGCTGCTGTCCCTGAAAGACTCAGAGAAACATCGACTAAGCCCTGAGTTGGTGTGCCTAGGAATTGGTCAGCCCAACCATTGAATTTGTGCAAGGTAGCAAGAGGAGTAGCAAAGCCATAAGCGCCATTATCGGATCCTAGGACCTCATAAGCCACTTTAGCTGTTACTTTGCTAAATACTGCACCAGCCTCTAGCATTAAGTAATCAGCATTAAAATCAGTGCTCGCCGTTTGGCTGCTTTGACTGGCAAACTCCACGCCATACAAAATCTTCATTGAACCTGTGTCAGCACTGCCGGTAAAACGCAGGCCAAAAGTATCGAGGGAATTGACAGTATCATTATCCACTTCCAGTAAATATCCATAACCGGTAAGCACGCCGCCAGTTGTTTTATAGGACGCATTTACCAAGTGATCTTTTGTATCCAAATCAGACGCTTCAGCAAAAATACGATTTCGCTGGTTAATATAGGCATACTTGAAATCCAGGCCTTTAACCGGGTTAAATTGGGCTGATAAGCCATCAAATGTTTGTCTGTCTTGACGCCATCCAACATGCCCAACAAACCGATGATTATCCATAGTGATCACCTGGCGACCTAATTTGGCTGAGAAATTGTCCCCCTTATACTGAATATAACCTTGATCCAATTCAGTAAACTCTGGGTCAGCAATGACAGAATAAATGCCAGGTTTAAAGCCCGTAGGACCAACACTGTAGTCCCCTTGCCCTAATACAATCCGGTTATCTTCCATTTCCACCATCACCGAAAAACCACTAAAGGAACCAGTGGTATATGCTAAACGGGTACGTAAGGTTAACGCACTGGCGTCTTTGGCCGCGTTGCCTTGCTTAACATCCTCGTAGCGAAGGCGAATATCGGCACTGGCAGTGCCCGTGCTTAAAGCATCGGTGATAGTATTGGCCAACGTCGATTGACTGCTAGCGACACCCACAAGTGCCATCGACAAAGCAATACTCAGCGTGCTTTTTTTATATATTTTCATGGTTTTCTCTTTAGTTTTAAGTAGGACAATGAACTTACTGGGTAAGTGTTTCCTGTCGCTCGATTATCGTGCATCAATGCTTACATAAAGAGCATCTCTTTTATTTATGCCCTTCTTGAATGGAAAATACGTAAGCTATTTACCTTCAGCATATTTTTCATCGCTTGCTAGACCTTTGTACTGCGAAAGGTGTGCCACTTCACAAAAAAATCTATCCTATTGTTTTAAATTACTTTTACTTCAAAAAAAGAATATTTAGATGTAACGATTTTTCGGTTTTACCGAATTATCGTGATACTAGAAACGAATTTTCGTTATTGGCTTGTTTATTGAATGATGCTGTTTATACAAATAGTAAAAGCGCCAGGGAAAGGCTGAAAACAGGTCAAGTTATGCTAGCAGAAGATATTTTTGAACACGGGCCTCAGGCTCAAATTTTAGTCGCCCCATTCGACAATAAAGTGCTTGCAGCAAATATAAAGGCCAGACAGCTTTTTTTACTCAGTGATGTAGTAGATGACACCATCACCGTAACCAGCCTTTTTAGGGACTGTTTGCCCGAGTTGTATACATTAAGTAGCGCTGCCATACATCATGGGTGGGCATGGAGCGAAAATTTATTTTTCTCTGCTCCCGGTGACTCAGCACCGCTTGAAACAATGGTGTCTGTGAGTAAAATCCAAGAAAAAACCTACCTTATATTCAGTTTTAACGACAGTATAGAATTGTTCAGGCTGCGCCATAAATCTTCAGCTGAGCGACATCACCATGGGGGTTTCTTACATTGGACTAATGCAGAAACCGTATTTGAGGACATTGAACGACAAAACCAATTACTTCTATCGGCAGTGGGTGACGGTATTTACGGTGTAGACGTAAACGGCTGCACTACCTTTGTTAATCCTGCCGCCGAGATCATGCTTGGCTGGAGCAAAAGCGAACTTGTCGGACGAAACATTCATGACATGATCCACCATACCCATGAAGATGGCAGTGATTATCATCCAGGTGATTGTCCTATATATGCGGCGTTTCATGACGGTTCAGTGCACAGCGTCGATGATGAAGTTTTTTGGAGTCAATCAGGTAAGCCGATCCCTGTCGAATATACCAGTACCCCAGTGACAGATAACGGCTGCCTTGTTGGAGCAGTCGTTATCTTCCGCGACATCACTGAACGAAAGAGAACTGAAAAGAAACTACTGAATGCAATGCGCGAAGTCGATTCATTAAAACAGCGGTTAGAGTTAGAGAACGCCTACCTGCAAGAAGAGATAAAAGCTGATTTCAACCATCATCAAATCATAGGTCAAAGTGCAGCAGTGCAACGCATGGTTAACCAAATCGAATTAGTCGCGCCAACCAACGCAAATGTGCTGATCACCGGTGAGTCAGGTACTGGCAAGGAGTTAATTGCCAGAGCGATCCACGAAGCCAGTGCAAGAAAGGCACGTCCTTTAATCAGGGTGAACTGCGCGGCTATCCCAGCCGAATTATTTGAAAGTGAGTTTTTCGGCCACGTAAAAGGTGCATTTTCAGGTGCAATTTCGAATCGTGCTGGTCGTTTTGAACTTGCCGATGGTGCTACCATATTTCTTGATGAAGTAGCAGAAATCCCACTGCAATTGCAAGGTAAGTTATTACGGGTACTTCAAGAGCAACAATTTGAACGTGTCGGTGACTCCAAAACCTGTTCTGTAGATGTGCGCGTTATCGCAGCCACTAATCAAAATCTCAAATCACAGGTAGAAAAAGGTAAGTTTCGAGAGGATTTATTCTACCGTTTAAATGTTTTTCCCATCGAGTCTCCAGCGCTAAAAGAGCGTTTGGAAGATTTACCCATGCTCACTAAATATTTTATTAAAAAGGTGTGTAGTCGCTCTAATAAGTCACTACCGATGGTTTCCCTAGCACAATTAGAACACCTGAAGTCCTACCATTGGCCAGGCAATATCCGCGAATTGGAAAACATTATTGAACGCCAGGTTATCTTGTCTAATGACAATAGATTACACTTCGATTTCTTATCGACGGTAATATCTAAGCAAACTCCACATACTAGTCATCCTGTAATTAATCCGACCAATGAAGTACAAAAAATAAAACTCGATATTTCCAGTATCGAATTAGCACTCAAACAGACCGGCGGAAGAATTTATGGTGCAAACGGCGCTGCGACTATTCTCGGTTTAAAACCCACTACGCTGGCTTCTAGAATAAAAAAGTACGAAATCAAGATGCATTTATTTCGTACATAGGTAAAAAAAAGCAATTTCTTGAGTTAAAACCATAATTAACAAGACAGCCATATTAATTTTTCGTGTGCTCTGCGGGGCAGTTCTATTAACGTGGGTGTCTTGTTAATTCTCTTAATTCTCTCAAGTTTAATTGCAAATAATTTATAATCCGTTGATTAAAATTTTAACTTATTCAAATTTATTTGCATGGATGTATTGTTAATTATGATCGAGATTATGACAGTAGCTCGTTTGAAAAGTATGTATGCTTTTCTATGGTACCTTTATCTTGATGATGCTACTGCTGGTATTTATTAACACTGTCACATTTAAATATTTTGGTGCGACTATTATTGGTTAACACCGGTGTATTTTCTCGATGTGAAAAATCAGGTTTACGTCTGGCTTTGTTATTCAAAAAAATTATTGATGTTAATAATTGAATAAAAGTAGCCCCTAGGGGAATTGTCCATGATAATTCTCACTTTGCTATAGCGATTGGAATAAATATGAAATTTGTAAAATCATTATCTACCCTGCTCATCGGCTTTATGGCCTTATTTATGGCTAGCACCCACGCCGAAACGCTTGAGGTGAATAAAGACAGCTTCAAGTGTTTAAGCGACATGACCCCAGTGCGTGGCTTTTTTATCGATAATTTGCTGGGCAATCATGCCGGCACACGTAAAGCAGCCGAAGCAGAAAAGGACGTGGTATATCCGGTTGGCTCTGTGGTGCAGTTGGTACCAACTGAGGTGATGGTAAAGCGAGAACAAGGTTTCAATACAGTCACCAAAGACTGGGAGTTCTTTGAATTAGCAGTGTCTGACAAGGGCTCAGAAATAACCGTGCGCGGTGCCTTTGAAGTCGTTAATAAGTTTGGTGGCAATTGTTTTGGTTGCCATATTAAAGCGAAGCCAGAATTTGATCTCATCTGTGAGCAGGATCACGGTTGTGACCCGATTACCTTACCTAACGGTGTGGTCTTGTCACAGGAGATGATTAAAGGCGCACAAGCGAGGGATCCGCGCTGCGCGGTAACCGAAACCGTCGCACTGCTTAATCTGGATTAGTTTTCATGCGGTACTTAATACTGGCTTAGGAATTCTCATTTCTAGCCAGTTTTAGCTTTTTATACAGGATTTTTTCTCCCGTACCAGCCTATTTCCCGCTTAACATAGATCTTCTTGCTTGTATCAAGGCGGATTTGTACAAGCATATCAGATATTTAGACGCCAAGGTTTGAACAAGTCCTGAGCCGCTCCATCGTTTTATTTTGGTGCAGTTACCCGTGAATAAAAAATGTGTAGCAACACCGCGGCTCAGCAAAAAAACATCATTTTCCCCACTAAAAATTAACAG
>Ga0307489_10001161_pt1 | contig 17200 bp, 25 predicted proteins | sample SB12metaG_FD_202247 | JGI IMG/M metagenome (GOLD analysis project Ga0307489, IMG submission 202247) | Sea-ice brine microbial communities from Beaufort Sea near Barrow, Alaska, United States - SB 1.2 | ecosystem: Environmental > Aquatic > Marine > Coastal | place: USA: Alaska | collected...
CCCTCATGGCCGAATTCGTTTGAAATGGGGGGTGTCCGGCCATTGTACGGCGTGTTTCGAGTGGCGCGCGACACACGCGGCGCGGACCCTGGACCCAGAATCGATTCCTTGTCTTCGGACTGGCGCGTCAGGCCAATCCGCGTTGCATTCCATCGAAATCCCAGAGGGGCCGTGCTCCGCAAAGATGGCACCCGTGACGCCCTGCGACAGCGCGGTTCTCTGGGTCTATGAACCAGAGACACACCACCACGTGACGACACGTGTTATATTCAGTTCGTGACAGCGGTTTTCGGACGGCCCACGCGGACATTTCACTGGCCGGCGCGTGTCCGGCCGTGATTTGGTCGGTCGAAAAGCCCGGTCCTGCACCGGCTCGAGTAGAGCTCTGCTCGTACCAGTATATGACGAAACAAGTGAAGCTATGAACTTTATTTCAATCTTTCAATGAATTTATTCTGATGTTTACTGAATTGTGATTGGTCGAGAGGACGATTCTGACTTCTCGACCAATCACAAATCAGTAAATAACAGAAAAAACAGAAAAAAAACATTGATAAATTGAAATAAAGTTCATAGCTTCACTTGTTTTGTCATATTTCGTCGAGTATTTATTTTGCTGACTCACCACTCTTCAACTCTTGGCGGGCAACAGTTTCGATCCGAAAACGCGATTTTAATTAGACAAAGAAACACCAGTGGGCAATTAGTCAGGGTTTCGTGGAAACGGCTGTCGCTCAAAATAATAAATGGCGCGACTGCCTCCCGACATGGCGACGCGCTTGCGCACAATCCGCCTCACCGCTGCGCCCCAAATTTCGGCGGTTGCCTGGGTGCCATATGGACGTGCGGGAACCGCTGAACTGACGCGCTGGCTAAGTTGACACAAAACACATTTATATCGAACACATCGAACAGATAAACATTTTATATCTGGGGACAGTGGCAAGTGGACACTGAATGACTGAACTGATGAACGCGCAACCAACATTTGTGCAAATCGCGTTGCAGGTGACATCGGCCGACGCATACTCCCCTGCAAAGCGCCCCCAGGCCCACGCGATCGGACCGCAAGCTCAGTCGTCGACCGCAGGAGCTGGCCACTGGCAGTGAACGCGCCCGTGTCTGCGTGGGAGGCGGTCGCTTTCGGCACGAGGGGTGCGTGAAGATCGGGTTTCGCGTTTCGGTCAAGTGGACTTGGGCGTCGTGCCCGGTGGAGCTCGGGGGCTCACACCGCACTGAAGGAGTTGAACCTTTACGTAGACCCCAGACGCGGCGGCGATGGTGCGCATCGAGGAGCAGGACTCGGACGGTGCGCCACACTCCACCCCGTTTCGACGCCGTGCTTGCCGTTTGGTTTATTTCCCGTGAACGAAAGCACAGAACATGTTTATGTTGGGCACCCAAGAGCTTGCGACCGAGAGTGTTCGGACCGAGCTCGGGCGGTGCCACGGCTATGGCATTAAGGTGCACGGCAGGCTCTCCCAGCGCCACGACGCTTGGAGCCCTGTCACCGACTATGATGCGACGGCAAAGACTCTCTACAGACGCGTCTCTCGGTCACTCGGACCATCGGGTACCAGGCTGCGTCATTTATAGCCCTACTCGTATAAACCACCGTCCCTAACCACCGCCTAACCACATGCCTCCCACCGTCGACACAACAGATGAGAAGGAGCCCCCAAAGGCGAAGGCGCCCGCGGCCGACCTGAACACCATCATGAAGCAGGCGGCAGACCTTAAGACGGCGCAGATGAAGGACAAGCGCCGGATATGGGAGGCAGGGGCTACCACTCCTCCACTACCGCCATGGCATAGCCAGGGCATCGCCGTGTCATTGCCACGTCAGCACCACGTCATCGGCACGTTGTCGCCGCATCATGATTGCGCAGATGGCAGTCGAGTCACACCAACGCCGTCAATCAGAGCGTTCAAGGCAGTTCACACCATGATTTCTCAACTCAACTGTGCCGTTTTTGTCACTGAACCAACCAACGTATCCCGCAAACAGTGCTCACGTCAAGACGAAAGTGGACGAGTGTAAGCCCCTGTTGGGAGGCGGCGCCGGACTTCATGAAGAACACGATGACGCACGACAAGAACGAGGAGTACGTCGCGATGCGCAAGGCGGCCACCGTGGCGGAGAAAATTGAGTTCGCCGAGCCGGCCAAGGCGGAGGGCAATGTGTTGTATGCGGAGGGTAAGTACGAGAAGGCGATGACCAAATACGCTGAGGTGGGGGACATTAGGGGTGTATTAGGGATATATTAGGGGTGTCTAAGGGGCATCAGGTGTGTGCGGCGTCTAGTTAAATTAGAGCTGACTTCATCATCCACCACATTGTAAACCCTCCTGTATTGAATTAGATGACTTAAGCGTTGTGTGCCTGACCATATGCTGAGGCAATGGCGGTGTTCCGCTACTTCAACCGCGAGATGGCAGGCAAGGAGCAGAACATAATATTTTACAAGGTAGGGTGGTGCAAGTTGAAACGATAATCCCGTGTTGAAACCGCATGGAACTAAGCGCTTGTGACTGAAAACGACGAACTGCTTTCAAGTATTGCTTCCATTAACATTTGTGCCACTTCTGCAAGGATGACGAGAAGTGCTCAGGCGCGGATCGTGAAGCGGCGCACGCCTTCATCGTGTCTGTACTGATGAATGCGGCAGCTTGCATGCTCAAGATGACAGGCACGAACCCACCAAAAGACGTCGTGTGGACGTGCACGGAGGCGCTCGAGCTGGACGCCAAGTGCGTCAAGGCAGGATACACCCTACAATACACCCACACACACCCCTCTTACACCTAAGCAACCCCTGACAACCCCTGATGCACCCCTAATGCGCCCCTATCACAACACCCTGCTACACCCAGAACAGGCCCCTTATGCTTCCCTTAACCCCCCCCTATACACCCCTTTTACACCCCCAACACAATCCTAATACACCCCTGGTACATTGTGAGACCCTGCGCTCTGGCGTACTACAGGCGCGCCATGGGATACGTGGCAATGGATTCAAGCACCACGCTGGAGCTCGCAGTCAAGGACCTGACCCGGGCGGCGCAGCTCGCGCCTGGGGACAAGGCCGTGAAACTAGCGTTGAAGAAATACCACGCGGATTACAGCGTACAGAATAATAAGGACAAAAAAACGTACGGCGGGATGTTCGCGTCCAGCGATGGGCTGTATTCCAAGGCAGGTGGAATGTTGAGAATGAGCACACGACCGACGTTGAATGTTCCTCTTCCCTCTGGACTGGGAGGTTATTGAGAATAAACTCTCGACCGACGTTGATTCTCCTCCTCCTCCTCCTCCTCCTCCTCCTCCTCCGCGCGTCTGTATGAGCATTCACCCTGCACGTAAGTCATGCTCCGATCTCGGCTGGGTGCTTGTCCTCAATGACCCCCGCTGCTTTGACCCTCCTGCCAGGCTGAGGAGGAGGAGATGCGGCGAGCGGCGACGGCGGCGCCGGCGGGGGCGCCACAGATGTCGGACGCGGAGCTACGGTCACGAGCCCAGGCGGGGGGGATCGATCTGGACAACCCAAAGGTGCTCAAGGAAATGGAGGGTCGCGCCAAAGCGCGGCGTCAGGTAAATGGCCACCCGGCAAACAAGCATACTCATTAAGTGCTGCTCTTTGCCGCTATTGGGCACCTCAGTCCTACAACCCAATCAAACGCCAGCGGGACTCATATTCAGCCCTCGCACCCAGTCAAACCGCTAGCTGGACTCAACTTAGCCCTACCACGCAATCAAACAGCCAGCTGGACTCACACTCATACTCGTACCTCACACCCAATCAGACCTCCAGCTGGACTCACATCGCTCATTTGATTTTGCTCCACGCAGGACGACATGAACAATAAGGCGGCGGAGTTAGGCATCGACCTGGGCGACCCACACGTGCAGAAGATGCTCAAGCTGCTGGAGAAGGAGCACATTATGGAAGAGGCAGGGCTTGTCGTTCGTGCCCTTTTCATCGCATCTTGAGTCGTGTTCTCCCTCTGAGATGTCTTGCCCCCTCTACCTCTGCTATCTCTGATGCTACCTCTGAGGAGATGACTCTCCTCCTCTGCTACCTCTGCTAGCTTAGATGATATTTCATAGGAGCGGGTGTGAGGCCCTAGGAGAAGGCGGGCTACGACTCGTCGACGGCGGAGCTCCCCACGTGGCGGCAGTGGTTGGCCAACGCGTTTGACAAGAAACGGGTGCTGAACCTACAGAACTGCATGTACGCCTTGCTCGCGGCCAACGTCCTGCATCGCATGCTCACCGTCTTCACAAACGTCCGAATGCAATACGATGACGATCACATGTCTGCGGACATTGGTGACCAAGCTTTGTAGCGAGTGCGGCACGGGTGAGCCAGTCAAATTGAGGAACCAAGGGTAGTAATATATTAGAATGATGACGGGGTAGGTTTATGGCAGAGGGGGTTGGTTAATGCTCACTATGTGAAGCGTCTGGGGGCTCGATGCGCGTTAGTACAAATTAAAATTAATTTATGCCGGGGTGGGTCACCCACCTCGTAGAAGGTAAACATGAGGGCCTCCAACCTTTTCACACAGGCTAACAGTCACCGTGTTGATGCCTTTCCATCCGCGCGCACGAGTTCGACTCACGCGTGCGCGCATGCCGTCGCTTCATTTGTCGTCATTGTTACAATGTCTACAGTCTCATCGAGAGTCCTTCTACGTTTGCTACGTGCCTAAACTGGTAAACATACATCGATTTTCATCGTTTGGCTTGTTTCTGAGTGTTCCTGCCCACACATGTTCTTCATACTAACGGTCATCGAGCCCCAAGGCACAAATATGGTGAGCATTGAGCATTAATCAGCCCCTCCGCTATATCCAGCGGCAAGACTCTGGTATGTCAGGGTGCAGGCTTATTGAGTGAGCTATTGGAATAGAGAGCCGAGGAACCCAGGGGGCTTGGGCTGCAGTGCTAGTCTAGATGCCTCGTGGTCCGGGCACATGTGGTCGTAGTTGCAGGCCTCCCCCCACCGCCCCGCCATGCGGGAGGGTCATTGCGAACATGCATTCGACCGTATTAGAGCATGAGTACCGTCAGTGTAACCGCTCATACAGACGCACGGAGTATGTATAGAAGGAGGAGGACATTCCATGTCGGTCTAGTGCTTGTTCTCAATAACCCCCCCTGCCATGGTCTTCGCCAAGGGCAGTCCAATCGGCTCGTAGTACCACACCGCCGTGCCCGCCGCACTCAGCAGCGCGCAAACCAACAGGGCGAAGTACACAATCGCCGCCGCATAGGGTCGGAGGCACAACGCTCGCCGCGTCAAGTGAAGCACGTCAACTGTGTGTGGTAACAGCTTTGCGAGAGCGACAAGCAGTCACAGTATCGATGCCGGCACCAAAGTGACGCTGAGCTAGCAAACTTCAGGTGGTTGACTCGTCGAGCATCACGCATCAGTTCCCACCTTCACGTTCATCTTCACAATGTCCTCCTTGTCCAACAGGCAGGGCCTCACACGCTCCTCTTTCCAGCTTTCAAAAAGTATAAAGAGTCAGGGACACAGCAACTACAGCAGCGTGGGTTCATGCATCGGGGACCTAACTGCCCGACGAATTACGCGCGCCGCAGCTGCGCGAGCTGCCGATCACAGACGCCACAGCTGTGCGAATGCTTATCACAGACGCTGCAGCAGTGTTACTAGCCAATCACACGCGCCGCAGCCGTGTGACTAGACAATCACATACGCCGCAGGAATATCGACTTGGGCCGCAAGAACGCCCTGCCTGACAGGTCTCGATATGTTCCTCCATGAGCGCGGTGCGCGCCTTGGCCGCGTCCAGCTCCTGCGTCCGCTCCCCCAGCTTCGCCTGTGAGACGGTGCCAAGGTTGTGAATGTGAGCGTGGGCGGGGATAGGGGTGCGGGTAGTGGAATCGACTTGGGCGTGGGGGTGCGGGTCCGCGTCGCGGCGGCGGCTACCAAATGGATGTCTGCAAATTCCCGGGCCGCGAGGGTCGCAGACGTGGATGATACCAGGCCTCAGTGGAAGTGGCAGTGGCAGCCGGAGGGGTGCACAGGTGCACTTGTTCTGGTGCACTTTGAACACACAGCTGTGAAGCGAAAGCCGCGAACAAAAGCGTGTAGCTTCAGTAGTCAGTGCGAGAACCCTCGAGCTAGGCGCATGAGACTTGCGGCTTCGTGGCAGTGAATTGTGAAGGCAAGATGAGGGTGGCAAAAGCACCCGGTCGCGAGCCTGAAGCTTGAAGCTTCGGGCTCTCGCAAGACGCAACCCATTCGAAACCAAGAACCCGACGTTTCGAGGTTCTTGGTTCCACCACCTGGAATAAACACACGTGCCCCGGACAATATGTGGCGGGTGCATAGCTGCACACCTGCAACTCCCTGAGCTGCGCCTTGAGCCCCTCCACCGCGTTCACGGACCCCGCGGTCTGGGGCGGGCTGTGCCCAAACCCCTCGCACGAGGGTCAGTGGGAACAAGCACTTCAACTTATCGACCGAGATCGGAGCTTGCTTGCCATAAGATGGCTCGTACCGACGCGCGGAGGAGGAGTAGCTGATTCATTCGTTAGTCGAGCGCAAGTTCTCAATAACCTCTATGCCATGGTCGGGGGCGGGCTGCCGCCGCCGCGGTACTCCCCGCTCCGCTCCCTCCCGCTCCCACCGCCGCCGGACCGCGATGAGAAGTAGCTCGCGAAGCCCTCGTCGTTGTCGTCGTAGCTTCCCATGTTTTCCTCCTCCATGTTTTGCTGCGGGTGCCGCGGCACCGACCTGCTCCGCTGCCGCACCGGCGTGGCCGCGATGTTCCGGCCGTCGTCGGCCGTCATGGCCATGAACGGACGCAGCCGCTCGGCTCGGCGCGGCTAACGTTTCTGTGAGTGACGTGACCAGCGGCCAAGATGGGTCATCTGTCAACTTTCATTTCTTGGACAAACCTTACGCAGATCCGGTTGCCCAATGAAATGCTCGGATCCGCTCACAATGTCTGCCGAGTCATCAATCTCCCATCATTCCCAGCGCCTCGACTTTATCGCCGCCCTGTCCATTCATAGCGTACACCCAACGACCGGCATACGCGGCGGAGGTACTCACGTACCAGCATATCTCTGTAGCAACCACTCTGCGGCTCGCCGCCGTGGCTTCACAGTCTGACAGCCGTCGCTACTGTGCCGGGTGTGGCAAGAAAAACAAATGGCACTAACGTTGAAAACGCTGGCTTGGCTGCCTCTCCTCGTCTTCGCCGCGCCATACCTCGAGCCCTTCGTCGCGTCCGTCCCGTCGCGAGCGGTGTACTGCATCCATCACCTGGCAGGGGAATCATTGACAACACGCACTCCGCCGACATTGAATTTTCTCCTCCTCCTCCGCGCGTCTGTAGGAGCATTCACCCGGAATCTATGAAGTCGCTTCCGATATCGGTCAATAAAGTGCGACGGCAGCGGCACCCTCTCTGTGTCCTGTGCAAAGCGAGCCTTGAGTGCTCAATGACCCTCCCGCCTGTACCACTGCTGGAACGTGCGGGTGGCCTCGATGAAGACGAAGCACGGAGGCCATGCGCATCTGTATACCTTCGCCGCAGCGATGCTCGCCACCTTCGCGAGCACCCTGCTTGGGATGGTGGGCACCCCTCACCCCTCAACTCAGCCCTCGTACGAGACACCCCTCATACACCTTGTCACACCACTCATACACCCCTCACACACCCCTCATACACGCCTCATACACCCTGCTCTCACCCCTCATACACCCTCCATCCATCCCTCATACATCCTACGTACACCCCTCATACAACCCCCGTACACCCCTATTAAATACACCCTTCACACACCTGTGGCTCGGTCCCTGCACCCCGGCGTGGGGCCGGGAGGTGCCCACCCGGGGGGATATGTTGGGCCAGCGGACGCTGGACGCCGCGCTGTGCTGGGGACTGGTCAACCTGATGTCGGAGAGCGCGGTGGCGGCGGTGTGCGGTGCGGGGCGGAACAGCGCTGTGGCGCGTAGCGCGCTGTTCGCGGGCGAGGGTAGGGCCTAACAGATATCGTTCGCCACGTCACGTGGTGCCGTTTAACCCAGAAACTTAGGCCTGAACGGCGTGAATGACGTGGCAGGCAGCATCGCTATTGCTCGCCACGTCATGTGGTGCCGTTCAACTCAAAAAGAAGGGTATGCAACGTGGAGGACGTGGCGGGCAGCATCTACGAGGCCCTAGGCGAGGGACTGAACAAGTTCATGTCTCTCAAGGGCGGGTTGGCGAAGAGCTTGCCGGCGTCGGCGCTGGAGCGTGTGCTGCTCGTCTCCGCGAGGAGCGCCGCCAGCACTTGCTCCCGGTCGATGACAGACCGCTACATGGCCAACGACACGCCATGGCTCGACACGGCAGGGGCTTACACTCGTCTGCTTCTCAATTCATCCTAAGCCGTTTCTTCATTGAAACCCTGCAACCACCCAACGTACCTCACAAAAAGTGCTCACGTTGAGATGAAACTGGACGCGTACAAGCCCCTGTGACACGGTGCGCGTGACTTTCATGCAGCTGCGCCGGTTCCTCGTGCTCAGCGTGGTGTGCTTTGCCGTGCAAAGGGACGGGCTGCGTCGCGCCGCCGAGTACTTCGCCTGCGACGTCACCAAGTCCTCGGGGCTGGTGGCACAGCTGTGCATCGCGCCCGAGTGGCGCGTGGATGAGCTGGCGCGGCAGATTGTGCACCTGCTGGTGCTGGCGTATCTCATGCGTCTGTACCTGGCCAAGGCAGCGAGGTAGAAGCTTGCACTCGTCCACGTCTCGGCTTGACGTGAGCCAGTTCTGTGTGACACATTGGGTGTATTGAGTGGTTTGCACTGTCATCAACGAAAAACGGCTCAGGAGGTTGAGCTGAAAAGTGGACGAGTGGAAGCACATGCGCAGGAGACCTTTTTCGTCGCTGAAACACTGAATTTTCCAAGTATGTTTCACTAATTGTGCTTACGTTGAGCTGGAAACTGAGCGAGTGTAAGCCCCTGCGGCAAGGACGACCACGCTCAAGGCCAAATCCAAAAAGGCGGTCGCTGCAAAGGGTGGTGCGAAGGAACTCGGGACAAAGATCTCCAAGACTAGAAAGACAACGCAGGCAGAGACCGCTCCTTTGAAGAAGTGGCAGCTGACGGAGAAGCCTAAGGACGATTAGCCAATCACACCATCCCACGCCCGTGACTGGCCTATCGTAGCACACCTGCCCGCCACGTCAGCGACAACCAGCCAGTCACACCCGAATACCTCCAAGACAACGCAGGCAGAGGCCGCCCCCTTGAGGAAGTGGCAACTGACTGAGAAGCCCAAGGACGATTAGTCGAGACAATAGCCGAGGGGCTGTGAGATGGTGAGACGCCAATTAGCGTATAATGTACTAGCTAACGTGTACACACACACGCACAAGCACACACTCACACATCACACTAGCCTAGCTATACATGCACGGCTCGTATCACGTTCTAGCTAATGTGACACACACACACACCAGACTAGCCTATTTGACAAACTCTACTATGCACGGCGTTCCTGAAACCTTTCGCTTCGCCAAGCTGAAGGGGCGCAATTTGAAAGTGAAAGGAGCGCTTGAAAGTGGTGCATCGCCTTGAAGCCTCATGCTCTGCAACCAAGCGCGGACCATCCGGGGTCATCACGGGGTCAAATGTCAAATCGGGGTCAACCTGCACCGCCCTACCCCGCACGTGAAGCACTGATTCCGCAACCTTCGGCTGTGCCCACCGCACGCCAAGGACTTACACTCGTCCACTTCCCAGCTCAACGTGCGCACCTTTTGTGGGATATGATGGGTGTTTGTGTGAGAAGAACGACTCATGCTGAGCTGAAAAGTGGACGAGTGGAAGCCCCTGCACACTCGTCCACATTTCGGCTTGACGAGAACACTTTTGGTTTCATTGATGACATCGGCTCACGTATTGAGCTGAAAATGAACGTGTGGAATCTCCTACCGCACGCAGTGCACTCCCAGTCCCCGATCTGCCAGTGCTCCTTTGGCACTTTGCGCGCGGTGCCGTCGGGGTTGAACCCCCCCTTCATGTTCACGGTCCGTCCGTGGTTATCTGTCCTGGAGTTGCCCGTCCCCATGGGTTTCCACCCGCCCTGCTCGAGCAAGTTGGACCCGTCCGGAGGCGCGCTGCCCGGCCGCCGTGCCTGCAACCATGGTCGTTCACTCGCCCACTTTTCGGCTCAACGTAAGCACTCTTTGTGGGTCAGGGAGTGTATAGGGGGTGAGTTGGGGGTGTTTAGCGGGTATTTAGAGGGTATTTAGGAAGTGTTCAAGAGGTGTTTAGGGGCGCGTCAAGAGGTTGTTGAGGGTGTGTTGAGGGTGTGTTTAGAGTGTGTTTAGGGTGTATTTGAGCAAAACAAAGGGCTCAGGTTGAGCTGAGAAGTGGCCGAGTGTAAGCCCCGGCCTGCAATGCGTTGATGTGCGCCGACGCCATGAACATCGTGGCCACCATGTCGCCGTCGCTACCGCTTTTGTCATCACCGCTGCCGCTGGCGTCACCGCCCTTGCTTGCGCGCTTCCTGGATAGAAATACACGAGGTGGGTTGAGGATGAGAGGGGGGAGAGTGAGGGCGAGAGGAGCCAGGGAGAGTTGTGTGTGATATGTGTGTGTGGGAGGTGTGTGTGTGAGAGGTCTTACGTACACCGTTTCAAGTAGCCCGGAAGAATGCAGTGGTGTTGAGTGTTGAACTCACTTTTTCTTGTGCTTCTTGTGCTTCTTGTGTCTCCTCTTGCGCCTCCGGCTACGGCTCTCGCTACTGCTCCTGCTGCTCGAATGCGAGCGGCTACGGCTGCGACCCCTGCCCCCAGGGTCTTCGACTCGTTCACTACTCAGCTCAACCTGAGCCGTGTTTATCCCCAAAGACTGAAATTACCCAACGTTTTGAACAAAAAGTGCTTACGTTGAGCTGAAAAGTGGACGAGTGCAAGCCCCCACCTGCCCTTGCCCTTGCCCTTGCTGCGGCTGCGGCTCCTCGCGCCAACTCCAGCACTCCTCCTCCTCTTCTCGTTCTCATTCTCATGCTCATTATCGAAGTTATTGCTCCTCCTCCTCTTCTCCTCCTCCTCTCTTATCATCCCCTTGACCTCCTCTTCTCCCACCTTCCTCTTATTTTCGGGGCTCCGTAACACCTCAGCCAGAGTCCTCCCCTCCTTGCTACGCATAGGACTACTAACACGTGTCCTGTCATCACCGACCGTTCTCCCCTCTGATTTCACCAAGCCCTTCGCCGCGTCCGCCTCCAACCCGACCGCCACCCTCGCCCCGTTCGGCCCCACTGGCCAGCTGGTGGATGAAACGATGGCTGGAACGGTCGCTGGAATGGTCGCTGGAATGGTCGCTGGAACGGTACAAACCGCCGAGCCCGCTGCCCCCCTCGCTGCCTGCGCCCCCCCTGCCGCCCTCACCACCCCCGGACCCGCCGGCACCCTCGCCGCCTCCGGCCCCACCGCCGCCCTCGCCACCCCCGAACCCGCTGCGTCTCTCGCCGCCGCCGCCGCCCCCGCCACTGCCGCTGCCGCCCCCCTCGCCACCCCCGAATGCGCCGCCGCCCTCACCACCCCCGGACCCGCCGCCACCCTTGCCAGCCTCGCCGCCTCCGCCCTGGCCACCCCCGACATCGAACCCGCCTCCGGCCCCCTCGCCCACTCTGGTCCCCCCTCCGCCCTCGCCATCCCCGTGCCCGCCACCCTCCTCGCTGCCTCCCTCACCGCCTCCGGCCCCACCTCCATCCCGGCCAACCCCGAACCCGCTGCCCCCCTCGCTGCCGCCGGGCCCACCTCCGCCCTGGCCACCCCTTCGCGATCCTCTCGCCTGCCACCATGGGGCCCAGGCCCGGCCCGGCCATCGCCATCGCCGTCGACCCTTATCCCGCATCCCACGCCGGCCCCGCCCCCGCCCCCGCCACCGCCCTCGTCGGCCCTCCTGCAATCGGTCCCGTCATCGCCCCCACCCCCGCCACCATCGACCCCGACCCCGCTCCCGCCCCCGCCGCCGCTCACGAGTTCGACACCGCCCAACCCGCCCCCGACCCAGACCCATCGATCGCCCCCGCCCCCGCCCCTGCTCCCACCCCCGCCCCCGCCGCCCGCCCCAGACCCCTGGTCACCGCCGCCGCGAGGCTGGAACGTCTGTAGCTGGATGTAGGATGGGGGTGCGACACCGCCTCCGGGCCCGCCGTGTCCACCGCGAGAATGTCCTCTGTCGTTGAAAGCAGCGCCGAGGCCACCGCAGTCGCCCTCGCCGCCGCCGTATCCTCCCCCCCCGCCGCCTTCCCTGTCGCCACCGTCATCGAAACGTCCCGGCCCCTGCCCGTGCCCGGCGTCCGGGGCCGGGTCCCACCTGGACCGTCTCCAGCCGCCGATGTCCCTGTCCCCGCCCCTCCCGCCATCGGCCCGGCCTTCCCCGCTGGCCCCGTTGCCATCGGGCCGGCCGCCGCCATCCACCCCGGCCGCGCCACCGCCATCCCCGCCCCTCCCGCCACCGGCCCGCTCGCCGTCTAACTCCGCGCGAAACGCTCTCAGGGCTACACGTTGTGCGTCGCGCCGAGCGTTATTATCGTTTCGTTCGCCCCTCCCGCCACCGTCCCGGCAAACGCCGCCGCCCCTGCTGCCGTCGACCCGGAGCAAGCCGCCTGGATGGCCGCCGCCGCCGCCGCCTCCGCTGCCTCCGCCGCCGCCGCCGCCGCCTCCGCCGCCTCCATCAGGTTGGGCGTCGCGCCGAGCTCCACCATCGTCTCGTTCGCACCACTGTTGGTAAGTCGGCTGTTGGAAAGGTGGGCGGGAGTCGCGCGCGTCCCTGCTCTCCCGCGGCGGCGGCGGCGACGGCGGCCGTGAATCGCGCGGGTCGCGGGGACGCGTCATCCCTCACTCGCGCGCGCCGCCACCCCTCCCGACGCCGCGTTTGTCGTAGTGGTGCGATGCGGTAAGTTGTAGTACGACGCAGGGTCGGCCAAGAGCTTCCCGAGAGGTTGCCAGAAGGGTTGCTTTCGAAACTTCCCGTCCGGAAACCACCGGCGGGGGCGCCTGCGCCTCAAACGCGCAGTGCAAGTGTGTTGCCGGGGGCGACGGCGCGTTCGTGTTCGTTTCCGCCGCTCATCGCCGCATGTTGCGTCGTGCTGTTTCGATACCAAACTGTCGGAACATTTTTTAGGTTATTGTGGGTGCCCACTCCCAACGCGAGACGCCGCGCGACGTCATCCGAACCATCTACGTCACCATGTCCGGAACCATCCACCTCACCACTTTCCCGCACCTCCGACACCCCCCTCAATTCAACCCCCGACTTCCACCATGGCCAGCGACATGCAGAAGGGAACGTTCGCCGTCAAGGTCGGCCTCGCGCAGATGCTCAAGGGCGGGTGCATCATGGACGTGGTGAACGTAGAGCAGGCAGGGGAAAACGTGTACGTGGACGAGTGTAAGCCCCTGCCCGTACGCTCCGGTCCCCGACGCCGCCGCGACATCGTCAAGCAGCACGCTCGGGTGCGCGGCGGCGGGGGCAGCACCCTGACTCCAGGGACTTACACTCGTTCACGTTAGAGCTCAACTGGAGCAACTCCAGGACACATTCAGGGTTAAGTTGGGTTACACGGTGGACAGAAGAGCTCAAGTTGAGCTGAACTCGGAACGAATGTAAGCCCCTGGGAGCAGGCGCGCATCGCCGAGGAGGCGGGGGCCGTGGCGGTGATGGCGCTGGAGCGTGTGCCGGCCGACATCCGCAAGGACGGCGGCGTGGCGCGGATGAGCGACCCCGACATGATCCGAGGCGGGGTGACACACGATAAACAGGACAACACACGACGATGAGCCAGAGAGCCACGAGTTCCATTTGCAGCTCAACTGCCAATCATCACAGCTGTGCTTCCGCCCCGGAAACCACTCGAGCAATGTCGATTACGATCCAACACCTCGAAAGCTCTCTCCCTGAACCCATTCGAGTTACCCCAGCACAACACCTCCAAGGTGCTGTCCCTGAAACCATTCGAGTCGTCCTGGCTCAACACCTCGAAGGTGATGCCCCTGCACCTACTCAAGTTATCACAGCGCAACACCTCCAAAACTCTGGCCGTGACGCCGCGACTTGTTTCCAAGGGCTTACACTCGTCCACTTCTCAGCTCAACTTGAGCCGTGTCCGTCACAAGAAAACACCCTACACAAGAAAACACCCCCTAACACCCCCTTAACACGGGCTACACAACCCCTGCGCGCAATCCCTATGCCGTACAAAGCGCTCAAGTTGAGCTGAAAAGTGGACGAGTGTAAGCCCCTGCTTGTTTCCCGATACCTGGCCCTGCTGCCCGCCATCAAGGCCGCCGTGACGATCCCCGTCATGGCCAAGGCGCGCATCGGCCACTTCGTCGAGGCGCAGATCCTCGAGTCCGTCGGCAGGGGCTCACACTCGGCCCCATATCAGCTCAACTTGAGCTCTTCTGCCCACCGTGTAACCCAACTTAACTCATGAATGTGACCTGGAGTTGCTAATGTTGAGCAGATATCGTGGAGGAGCGTACGCCCCTGTCCGTCGGCATCGACTTCATCGACGAGTCCGAGGCAGGGGCTTACACTCGATCCCACTTCCGCTCAACTTGAGCTTACTTTGCCACTTTCCGCTCAACTCAAGCTGACTTTGTCCCCCGTACAAACCAAATTAACCCGTGGATTTGGCCCACAGGAACTCAAGTTGAGCTGTAACGTGAGCGATGTGTCCCAAAGGTCCTCGAGTTGAGCTGTGAAGTGAGCGAGTTTAAGTCCCTGGTCCGAGGTACTGACGCCCGCGGACGAGATCAACCACATCAACAAGCACAACTTCAAGGCAGGGTCTTACACTCATCCACTTTTCAGCTCAACTTTAGCCGGTCTGTCACAAGAAAACACCCTATACACCCTAAACACCCCCTAACACCCCCTGAACACGGGATACACAACCCCTACGCGGACTCCCTATCCCATACAAAGCGCTCAAGTTGAGCTGAAAAGTGGACGAGTGTAAACCCCTGCTTCCGGGTGCCCATGGTGTGCGGGTGCCGCGACCTGGGCGAGGCGCTGCGCCGCATCGCGGTAAGGCAGTGCAGGCTGACCCTATCAAACCCAAGTTGAAACCGCCTCGAACTAAGCTCGTGAAGCTGAAATACGATGTACTGCTTTCAAGGTTTGCTTTCAAATTCAACTTGCGCCGCTGCATCGCGGAGGGGTGCTCCATGATCCGCACCAAGGTAGGGGCTTACACTCGACCACTTTTCGGCTGAACGTAAGCGCTTTCTGTGGGATAGGGGGTGCATATAGGGGTTGTTTAGGGGGTGTACAGGGGGTAAAGGGGCATTAGGGGGTGTTTAGGGTGTGTATTTTGTGTCAGAAACGGGTCAGGTTGAGCTGAAGAGTGGACGAGTGTAAGGCCCTGCACCAAGGGCGAGGCCGGCACCGGCAACGTCGTGGAGGTAGTGGCTTACACTCGTTCCCATTTCCGCTCAACTTGAGCTTACTTTGCCCCTTTCCGCTCGACTTGAGCTTACTATGCCCCTTTCCGCTCAACTTAAGCTTACTTTGTCCCCCATGTAACCCAAATTAGCCCGTGGATGTGTCCCGAAGGTGCTCAAGTTGAGCTCTAAGGTATGCGATGTGTCCCGAAGGTGCTCAAGTTGAGCTCTAAGGTATGCGATGTGTACCGAAGGTCCTCAAGTTGAGCTCTGAAGTGAGCGAGTGTAAGCCCCTGGTTGGAGGCCGTGCGCCACTGCCGCGCCGTCATGGGCAGGGGCTTTCACTCGTTCACTTCTCAGCTCAACTCGAGCGCTTTTTATGAAATAGGGGGTGCGTGTACGGGTTGTGTAGCCCGTGAACAGGGGGTGGCAGGGGGTGTTTAGCGGTGTGTAGGGTGTTTTTGTGTGTCAGACACGGCTCAAGTTGAGCCGACACGTGAACGAGTGTAAGCCCCTGGTGATGGGCGACATTCGCCGCCTGGTCGCCATGAGCGAGGACGAGATCTACGTCTACGCCAAGGAGATCCGCGCGCCCCTGGAGCTGGTCCGGCAGACGCGCACCCTGGGGCGCCTCCCCACGGTGAACTTCGCGGCGGGCGGGGTCGCCACCCCCGCGGTAAGGTGGTGCAGGTTGACCCAATGAAACCCAGTTGAAACCGCCTGGAATTGAGCGATTGAAACCAAAGTGTTATATACTGCTTTTAACTTATCCTTTCAAATTCAACTTGCGACGCTACCCCGCGGACGCCGCGCTCATGATGCAGCTCGGTATGGCGGTGCAGGTTGACCCCAAGTTGACCGCGCTTGGTTCGGGGGCTTGCACTCACACTCGTCACGCATGCGCCTGGACTTTCCCAAATAACACGAATGTTCGTGTCTCACTCGCCCGAACATCCTCGAGTGTAAGCCCCTGGCCTGGTTTCATTCAGCGCATGAAACTGTAATATGATGAAGCGCCTTCAAGCTTTGATTTCAATTTCAAGTTGCGGCGCTACAGCACGGTATGGACGGCGTTTTCGTCGGGTCCGGCATCTTCAAGAGCGGCGATCCGGCAGGGGCTGACACTCGTGCACTTCTCAGCTCAACCTTTGCCCTTTTTGGTCACTGAGCCACATCAAGCGGCCATCTCTCACCTTAACCTGAGATATGTTTCGTCCATGACACCTCGCAACACAGCCCACACAAAGTACTCACGTCTAGCCGAAAAGTGGACGTGTGTAGCCCTCAAAAAGCGGTCACGCTGAGCTGAGAAGTGGACGAGTGTAAGCCCCTGAGACCCGGCCAAGCGCGCGCGCGCCATCGTGCAGGCAGTGACGCACTACAGCGACCCCAAGATCCTGGCGGAGGTGTCCTGCGGCCTGGGCGAAGCCATGGTAGGGCCTACTCGCGCCTAGCCCCTTCACCATCAGAAATATGAGGTTTGAGTGAGATGTTCCCGGATCCGGGAACAACTGCCGACCGGCCAACCGGCCAGGCTTCCGCTTTGCCTGAGTTAACAACCCTTCATCAAATCGACAGTTTTGAAGAATCGAGGTTCTGGCGCCATTTGACCCCTCTGTTTCTTATGGTAGACAGGTTCGGACCGTGCAGGCGGTGCAGGTTGGCCGGATGCATCCCGCCTGGAGCTACGAGTATAAAGCGCTTGAATCTATCATATGATGAACTGCCTTCAAGCTTTGCTTTCAAATTCATCGTGCGCCGCTA
>Ga0307489_10001162_pt1 | contig 17196 bp, 18 predicted proteins | sample SB12metaG_FD_202247 | JGI IMG/M metagenome (GOLD analysis project Ga0307489, IMG submission 202247) | Sea-ice brine microbial communities from Beaufort Sea near Barrow, Alaska, United States - SB 1.2 | ecosystem: Environmental > Aquatic > Marine > Coastal | place: USA: Alaska | collected...
TTCAGGGATAAACGGCTCGAGGGAAATACGATTAAGCTGAGACGAGTCAGGAAAGTGCGGCCCTGTATGGCGGCGGCGGAGTCGAAGGCGGGGCGCGAGGCGGCGGAGGCGGCGCAGGCGACGGCGGAGACAGCGGAGGCTGCGGCGAAGGAGAACGAGGTAGGGCGGTGCAGGTTGACAGTATGAAAACTCATATTGAAACCGCCTATAGGGTCATCGCTTCAGACTATAATATCATAAATTGCTTCCAACGTTTGCTTTCAACTTCAACTTGCGCCGCTTCATCGAGGCGCGCGTGCAGCTGACGTTCGACGAGCAAAAGGCGGTGATGGCTGAGATGTTCGGCCGCATCGAGGAGCTCTTCGCGCTCAAGACCACGCTGGAGCAGCAGCTGCTGGACGCCGAGGCAGGGGGGTGCTTCCTACGCAGTTCTGCTAGGAGGTTCAAATGGGGATGGCGCGTGGCGTGGTCTGGTCACGATCGTTGAGTTAATAGACCGCCGCCCATACATTTTTCAAACTGCTGTGCACGGGAGTTTGATGTACACTATAATTTAGATGAGCGACCGTTTATTACATCAAGCAAATCCAAATCCCCATTTGAACCCCCCCACCCGATCTGCGTAGTCAGGTCAGGCATGCGACCGACGTTGAATATCCACCGCCTCCTCCTCTGCACGTCTGTGTGAGCGTTCACACTGAAGGGCAAGGCATGCTCTCATCTCGGTCGGGCGCTTGTTCGGGAGGACCCTTCCGCCAGGCCTTCGGCAACGAGGCGATGAACGCGCTGGAGGAGACCAAGGTTGGGCCAAGCAGATGTTGCTCGCCACGTCCCTAAACCCTAGACCCTAGACCCCAAACCCTAAACCCTAAACAAGCAGATGTTGCTCGCCACGTCCTCCCACGCGTTATGAACCCTCGTTTCTTGGCATCCTGCTGCGTGGCATCCTTCGGCGTTGCATCCTGTGGCGTGGCATCATATGACGTGGCACTGTATGACATGGCGCTGCATGACGTGGCGTCCAATGACGTCGCGTCCTATGACGTAGCATCCTAGGATGTGGCAACCTTTGACGTGGCGAGCAATGTCTGCCAGCCCCCCTAGACGCGGGCCGCGCTCGCCGCGCTGGAAGAGGTCAAGGCGGAGATTGAAAGCGCCGCCGCCGCAGCCGCGGCCGCCGCCGAAGAGGCCAGCGACACCGCGGCCGCAGCGATGGTAACCGCTACGGCGAGCCACGCGGAAGCCATGGTGAGGCGGTGCAGGTTGATAGTATCAAAACCCGAGTTGAAAGCGCCTAGGTCTATGGTTTCAGCACTTGAAGCTCGAATATGATGAACTGGTTTCAAGTCTTGCTCTCAAATTCAACTTGCGCCGCTACACCATGGAGGCCTCGGCCGCAGAGCACGCCGCCGCTGTGGACGCCGCTAACGCGGCGCATGCCGACGTGCTGGTCACCAAGGTGAGGCGGTGCAGATTGACCCTATCAAACTGACGTTGAAAGCGCCTGGAACTGAACGCTTGAAAAATAAAATGATGAACCGCTTTCAGACTTTGCATTCAGATTCAACTTGCGCCGCTGCACCAAGGAGGAGGAGCGCGCCGCCGCCGCCGCCGAGGCAGCCGCCGCCGTCGCCGAGGAGAAGGTTGGGTCAGATACATAGCTTGCCACATCATTCAACACGTGTACAGGTGCTCGCCACGTCATTCATCGCATAGTACACCTGTGCTCGCCACGTCATGCACCACATGTACCGGTGCTCGCGACATCATTCATCCCATAGTGCACCTGTGCTCGTCACGTCATTCACCACTCGTACAGCAGCGTCTATGAAGTCAAATGTCAGCCTGCAACGATAGATCCGAGCAAGGGCTGGTAAAGTGACCCCAGAATTTACCAGCAGAGAGGGATATATTTTGATTTTCGGGGGGTATTAGGGGGTTAATAAGGGGGTCGTGTCGTGGAAATAAAAACCTAGAACCCAAATCCTAGTCCCAAAAGTACGTTCACAGTCTATTAACTGGTAAATTCTGGGGTCACTTTACCGGCCCTTGCTCGGACCTAACAGCAGCGTCTATGAGGTCAAATGTCAATCTGTAACGAGTCGAGCGTTGTTTACCTGTTCCTCGAGGAAGGCGGCGCTTCATGCCGCGCACGACTCCATCGTGTCGGACCTGAACGACAGGAACGCCGACGCCGCCGCCGCCACCGCCGCAGAACACGCCGCGGAAGTTTCGGAGCAGAAGGCGTCGCTGGATGCCGCTGCGGCTGCCGCGGCCGCTGCCGCCGATGCCGAGCACCAGGCAGGGCTTTGCAGTTTTCCAAGGTACCTGGAATGGCGGTCAACGGTGCGCAAATATGGGACCTCGGGTAAATAGACGGTCAGATTTGCCATACGATGGTACAATATGGCGATTCGACCATCTATTTCACCGCCATTTGAGGAACCCTAGAAAACTGCGAAGGGAGGGTGTTGAGACCAAGCACTCCACCGACGTTGGGGGTTGTCCAGAACTGGCACTCGACCGACGTTAAATACCCGTTTCCGTCTACGCATGTCCATATATGAGCTTTCACCTAGAAAGTACCCAGTAAGTCTTGCTCCGATCCGGCTCGAGTGCTTCATCCCAACGACCCTCCTCCGAGGCCGCACTCGCCGCCGCCGAGAGCCAACACCAGACCGCCATAGCCGCCGCCGAGTCAGCGCACGAGTCCGCAGTGGCCAGCCTCGAGTCGTGCCACGCCGACACCCTCGCGGCAGGGGCTTACACTCGTTCACGTTAGAGCTCAACTTGAGCAACTCCAGGACACGTTCATGAGTTAAGCTGGGTTACACGGTGGACAGAAGAGCTCAAGTTGAGCTGGAATCGGAACGAGTGTAAGCCCCTGCCTCGCGGCGGCGGAGGCGGCGCACTCAACGGCGATGAGTGACGCTGCGGCCGTGCACGCCGACACCCTGGCCGCTGCGGAGGAGGACCACACCACCGCGATGGGCGACGCTGCCGCCGCAGCCTCAATTGCCGCAGCCACCAAGGTATGGCGGTGCAGGTTGGCAGTAATAAGACACGTGTTGAAAGCGCGTATGGTTTCAGCGCTTGAAGATGGAATGTGATGAACCGCTTTCAAATGTTGCTTTCAAATTCAAGTTGCGCCGCTACACCAAGGAGGAGGAGCACGCCGCCGCCGCCGCGGGCATCGCCGCACAGAACGAGGAGGATGTGAAGGAGCTCAAGAGCGCCGCGGCGGCCGCCACAGCGGAGGCCGCCGCCGCCCACGCCGACGACATCGCCGCCAAGGTAGGGCGGTGCAGGTTGACCCTATCAAATCCACGTTGAAAGCGCCTGGAATTAAGCAATTGAAACTATAATGTGATAGACTGCTTTCAAGTCTTGCTTTCGGTTTCAACTTGCGCCACTACATCAAGGAGGCCGCGCACGCCGAGGCGACCTCCGACGCCGCCGCGGCGCACAAGGCACGGGCTTACACTCGTTCACTTTCCAGCTCAACCTGAGCCGTTTCTGACACAAAATACACCCTAAACACCCCATAATATCCCATAACACCTCTAAACACCCACTGAACTACCCCTAAATGCACCCCCTGTCGCACGGAAAGCGCTTACGTTGAGATGAAAAGTGGACGAGTGTAAGCCCCTGGCACAAGGGCGAGGTGAAGGACCTCAAGTCGGCTCACAAGTCCGAGGTGTCGGAGCTGAAGTCCACGCACAAGGACGAGGTCAAGGAGCTCAAGGCCGCGCAGAAAGAAAAGGTGGCGGAACTCTCCAACAAGCACTCCCAGGAAATGGCTGCACAGCTGGATGTGATGGAGGCAAAGGTGAAAGACATCACGGAGGCGAGCGAGGCGGCAGCCGCGGAGCAGAAGGCCACGCTGGAGGCGGCGGCGGAGGAGGAGCGGTCGGTCGCCGCCGCCGCGCTGTCCGCCGCCGTCGCCGACCACCAGCAGGCAACCACCCAGGCCGCTGCCGCCGTTGCCAGCGCCGCGGAGGCCGCCGCAGCCGCTCACGCGGAGGAGGTGGCGAGCGAGGAGGCTGCCCACGGCGAGGCGCTCTCCGATGCGGCCGCCGCGCACAAGGCGGAGACCAAGGAACTCAAGGCGACACAAAAGTCGGAGATTTCCGATCTGAAGGCGGCTAACAAGGAGACCGTCTCCGACCTCAAGTCTACGCACAAGGCGGGGGGGGGGGTTGCTGAGAACATGCACTCGACCGACATTTAATCCCCTCCTCCTCCTCCGCGCATCTGTATGAGCATTTTCCCTCTAGGTATGTCATACTCCGATCTCAATCGGGTGCTTGTTGTCAATGACCCTCCTGCGAGGAGAAACTCAGCGAGCAGAAAGCTGCCGCCTCCGCCGCCGCCGCCGCCGCAGCCGACGCCTCTGACGCCGCTGCGGACGAGGCCGCCTCGGACGCTGCCGCCGCCGCCGCTGAGGCCGCCGCCACCGCTGACGCCGCTGCCGTTGACGCAGCGGCCGCCGCTGCCGCTGCGCTCGACGCCGCCACCGCGGATCACGAGGTAGGGCGGTGCAGGTTGACCCTATCAAACCCACGGTAAAGCGCCTGGAACTAAGCTTTTAAAACTAAAATGTGACAAACCGCTTTCAGTATTTGCTTTCAAATTCAACTTGCGTCGCTACAACGAGGAGGCGACGAATCAGGCCGCCGCCGCCGCTGCGACCTCCGCGGCCGAAGCTGCGGCCGCCGCGGAGGTGTTGCTCCTGGACGAGACCGCGGCGGTGGAGGCTGCCGCCGCCGAGACGCTGGCGGCCGCACGCACCGAGGCCGCCGCCACTCTCTCCGCACAGGAGGCAGGGCTTCACGTACTCCATGTCATGCCCTCCTGACATGTGTTCAGATATCATTGAACGCGCATTCTGTGGTCATTCAGGGGGTGTTCAGGGGCATTTCGATGGCATTCAGAGGGCATTCAGGGACCATCAAGGCGTCATTAAATACACATGTGTCCGTCTTATATTTCAAGTATAACGATCAAGAAGATGATTGGTGTGGCCCTCAGCGGAGGCTGAGCACGCCGGCGCGGTGGAGGGGCTCTGTGCGTCGCATGCCGCCGCCACCGCCGACGCCGCCACCGCCGCCGCCGAGGCGCAGACCACCGCGCTCGACACCGCCGCCGCTGAATCCGCCGCCGCGCTCTCCGCTGCCGCCGATAGCGCCGCTGCCGCTCTCGACGCCACCCTTGCCGCCGCCGCCGCTAACTCCGCCGACGCCGCTGCTGAGTCTGCCGCCACTCTCGACGCCGCGCTCGCTACTGCCGCCACCAACGCGACCACCGCCGCCGCCGCCGCCGAGGTAGGCCGGTGCAGGTTGACAGTTTCAAAATCCGTGTTCAAAGCGCCTATGGTTTCAGCGCTTTAAACAATAATATGATGAAGTGGTTTCAACTGTTGCTTTCAAATTTAACTTGCGCCGCTACGCAGAGGCCGACGCTGCCAAAGCTACCAAGGCGGCGGACAAGGAGCACGCCAAAGAGCTGAAGCACGCTGAGGACGAGGCGGGGCGGAACTTCAAGGCGGCCGAGAAGGAGCACTCTAAGGTTCTCAAGGTAGGGCGGTGCAGATTGACCCTCTGAAACCCACGTTGAAAGCGCCTGGATTTAGGCTCTTGAAACTATAACTTGAGGAACTGCTTTCAAAATTTGCTTTCAACTTGCTCCTCTACATCAAGGCCGCGGAGAAGGAGGCTGCCGCAGCCGCCGCAGCCGCCGAGGAGCAGGCCACCGTGCTCGCCGCCGCTGCGGCTGACTCCGAAGCCGCCCTCGCCGCCGCCGCTACTGACTCCGCCGCTGCCCTCGACGCCGCCGCCGCAACTGCGGCGGCAGACGCCGCCGAGGCCGACGCTGTCGCCACCAAGGTAGGGCAGTGCAGGTTGAACCGATGAAACCCGTGTTGAAAGCGCCTGGAACTATGCTCTTGACACTAGGATATGATGAACAGCTTTCAAACTTTGCTTTCAAATTCAAGTTGCGTCGCTACACCAAGGCTGCCAAGGCGGCAGACAAGGAACACACCAAGGCTGCACGGCACGCCGAGGAGGAGGCTGCCGCTGCTCTCAAGGCAGGCCGCTGCCCGCTGCTGGCCGGTGCAGGCCGGTGCTGGCCGGTGCTGGCCGGTGCAGGCCGGTGCAGGCCGGTGCTGGATCATCACAGCTTAACCGTGCTTGTATTCTGTTCCGCGCTTTTGAAGATAAATTGTGATGAACTGCTTTCAAATGGTGCTTTCAATTTCAACTTGCGCCCCTCCATCAAGGCGTCCGAGAAGGAGGCTTCAAAGGCTCGGAAGCTCGCCGAGAAGGACGCTGCCGACGCCCTGGTAGGGCGGTGCAGGTTGCCCCTATCAAAATCCGAGGTGAAAGCACGCCTGGTTTTAGTGCTCGAAACTAGAATGTGATCCGCTTTCAAACGTTGCTTTCAATTTCAACTTGCGCCGCTACACCCCGGCCTCCGCCGCCGCCACCGCTGACAGCGCCGCCGCCGAGGCCGCCGCCGCCTTCGAGTCCTCCACTGCCGCGCTGGAGGCAGGGGCTCACACTCGTCCCCATTTCAGCTCAACTTGAGCTCTTCTGTTTACCGTATAACCCAAGTTTACTCATGAATGTGTCCTGGAGTCGCTCAAGTTGAGCTCTAATGTGAACGAGTGTAAGCCCCTGCCTGGAGGCCTCGCACGCCGGGGCCCTCAAGCATGCTGAGGACGAGGCGGCCGAGTCCGTCCAGGCGCTCGAGAAGGAGCACAAGGCAGGGGCTTCAACTCGTCCACTCTTCGGCTCAACTTAAGCGCATTCTGTGGGACAGGGGTGCATTCAGGGGGAGTTTAGGAGGTGTCAGGGCAGGGGGAATTAAGGAGTATCAGGGGGTGTTTGGGGTTTCTTTTGTGTCAGAAGCGGCTCAGGTTGAGCTGAGAATGGGACGAGTGTAAGCCCCTGGCACAAGGCGGCGCTGAAGGGGATGGCTGCGGAGAACGCCTCCACGCTCGCGGCCGCGCAGTCGTCCGCCGCTGAGGTAGGGCGGTGCAGGTTGACCCTATGAAACCCAAGTCGAAACCGCCAGGAACTGAGCGCTTGAAACTAAACTGTGATACACTGCTTTGAACTTCTGCTTTCAAATTCCACTTGCGCCGCTACATCGAGGCTGCCACTGCCGCCGAGGCTGACATGGCCGCCGCCGTCGCCGCCGCCGCCGCCGGCATTGCCACCGCCACGGCCGCCGCGGAAGAGAACGCCGCTAATGACGCGGCCGCTGCGGCTGACGACCTTTCAGAGGCTCGGGACGCTACGCGCGCCGCGGAGGCCCGGACCGCTGTCTCCGATGCCGCCGCCGCTGCCGCCGAGGAAACAGCGGGCACCGTGCGCGCCGAGCTGGCCGCCGTGAAGTCGACGCTGAAGGTGGCGGAGACGGCGAAGGCCAAGGTGGGGGGGTGCGGGTTGACCCACGTTGAAGGCGCCTGGGATTAAGCTCCAAGAACTGAAATATGGGAAACCGGTTTCAAAATTTGGTTTCAAATTCAACTTGCGCCGCTACACCATGGCGGAGGCAGCGGAGCTGAAGCTAAAGCTCGCGGAGGCGGAGGCGCGGTCCGGCGCGGCGGAGGCGGCGTCCGAGGCAGGGGCTTACACTCGTCCACTTCTCAGCTCAACCTGAGCCGTTTCTGACACAAAATACAACCTAAACACCCCCTGATACTCCTAAGTACCCCCTGTCACCTGCTAAACACCCCCTGAACAACCTCTAGATGCACCCCTGTCCCATAAAATACACTTGAGTTGAGCAGAAAAGTGGACCAGTGTAAGCCCCTGGTCCGAGGCGGCGGCGGCGTCGGCGGCGCAGGAGGAGCGGGCCGCGGCGCACGCAGGCGAGCTCGAGGTCGGGACATGTCAACAACCCTAGATCCTAAACCCTAAACTCTAAACTCTAAACTCTAAACTCTAAACTCTGAACTCTAAACCCCAAACCCTCCTCATTTCAATGACCATCCACCACATTTGAAACCCTCGTTCCTTGAATTGCATGGGGTCATGTGACGTGGAGTGCATTATTGAATTGCCCCTAGCTGGCGGTGCTCCGTGCGTCGCTGCAGGAGCAGTCAAACGAGGCGTCCACGGCGCGTGCAGCCGCCGCCGCGGCCGACGCAAGCGTGGCGGAGATGGCTACGATGATCGAAGGGCTGGAGGATGAGGTGGCGGTTGCTAAGGCGGCGACGGCGGAGGCGGAAGCGAATGTTGGCGCGGCCTCGTCGGTGATGCACAACGCGGCGTTTGAGGAAAGCGGCGCGAGCGACTCGGCGGCAGGGGCTTACGCTCGTCCACTTTTCGGCCCAACGTAGGCACGTTTTGCGGGATACTCATTGTCTGAGGGCGGTGTCAATGACAATGAACGGCTCCACTTGAGCTGAAAAGTGGACGAGTGTAAGCCCCTGCTCAGCGGTGGCGGCGGCGGTGGCGGCGCGCGCGGACGCGGAGGCCGGCGCGGAGCGCGCGGAGGAGGCAAGGACGCCAACCTCGCTATCCCTTAACCTCAAACCCTAAACCCTGACCCTAAACCTTAAACCTGGGCGGAGGCGGCAAGGACCCGGACAAGCACCGTGCGGCGAGCCTCAAAGTGTCTGACTATCTGCCTGTATGCGAGGGACAGTGATCACGGCATGTGACTACGGATAACATGTGACTGCGTGTCACGTGTAACTACACGAAGGGATGACTTCTCAAGCTGTGACTCCCAACCAAGATTGACTTTTAACCACGTGTGGCAACTAACCGCATGTGACCACTCTGATGTATTGAACTCCCTACCCCGAGGCCCGCGCCGGCATGGAGGCTGAGCTGGCCGGTGTCACGGCTGAGCTGGCCGAGTCGAAGGCCACCGCCAAGGTAGGGCGGTGCAGCTTGAAACCAGCTGACCCCCTCCGAGTAGAAAGCGCGTTGGCTTCGTAAATGCGGGAGGCCCCCTATGGACCATCATTTCTTCACTCTGATGAATGCGAAAGGCCCCCTATGGACCATTATTTCCTCACTCTGATGAATGGGGAAGGCCCCGTATGCACCATTCAGCGCTTGAAAGCAACATGTGATGAAGCGCATTGAAACTTTGCTTTCAAAATCAAATTGCGCCGCTACACCAAGGCGCAAGGCAAGAAGGCGAAGCGCGCGGTAGCGGAGAATGAGGAGCTGCGGGCAGGGTTACACTCGTTCACGTCAGAGCTCAACTTGAGCAACTCCATAACACATTCATGAGTTAAGTTGGGTTACACGGTAGACAGAAGGGCTCAAGTTGAGCTGAAATCGGAACGAGTGTAAGCCCCTGGCTGCAGGCGGCTGCGGCGGCGGCGGAGGCGGTGGCGGAGGCGGTTGCGGAGGCAGAGGCCATCGAGGCGGTCGAGGACGCGGAGGATGAGGACGCGGCGGCGGACCACCAGCTCAACGCGACGGCGGAGGAGGAAGACGAGGAGGAGGCGGCGGAGGAGGAGGAGGAGGAGGAGCCCGAGGAGGAGGAGGAGGTACCCAAGACGGGTGCCAAGACTCCCGTTAAAAGGTCCACCGCCAAGACTCCATCCCGCGGCACCAAGCGCGCCGTCGCTGCTGAGGAGGCAGGGCTACGGAAACATGTGTTGCCTGTCTCGTCACTCATCTCCTGTAAGACCCCCGCCTATTATCTCCTCCATAATCGACGGTCTATTGACTCAAGGTTCGCGACCCGGTCGGACCTTCTGCGAGTCGGTAGGTGGCATTTTCGGAATGGACAGTCCTGATTGGTCGAACGGGACATATTCGATACCAGACCCGACACCGAGTTCAAGTTGAATGGTGTGCTATAAGAGAGAGTGAGGGAGAGACGCTTCCGCGTGTATAAGGAGGCATCAGACCTTCGCGCGATATCCCCCGTTGCGTGGCATGCTATGACGCGGTGAGCATCATTGACTCGGCCCTATCTCCAGGAGGCGGCCGGGACACCCAGGACCGCGAGCAAGTCGGCCCGCAAGCCGCTCGGCGAGGTGTCCGCCAACGACCTCGCCAACGTGGAGGCGGCGGCGGCGGAGGCAGGGGCTTACACTCGTCCACTATTCAGCTCAACTTGAGCCGTTTCTGACACGAAAGCACACCCTACACACCCCCTAATACCCCTCAACACCTCCTAAACATCCCCGGACATCCCCTAACTGCACCCCCTGTTACACAGAAGGCGCATAAGTTGAGCTGAAGAGTGAACGAGTGTAAGCCCCTGGGCGGAGGAGGCGACGCCGAAGAAGCGCAGCCGGACGACCAAGAGGCAGGGGCTTACACTCGTTCACTATTCAGCTCAACTTGAGCCGTGACTGACACACAAAAACACCTTACACACCCTAAACACCCCCTTACACCCCCTTAACTCGGGCTACACAACCCCTACACGCCACCCCTATCCCATTAAAAACGCTCAAGTTGAGCTGAGAAGTGAACGAGTGTAAGCCCCTGCCAAGAGGGCGGCAGCGGCGGCGGAGCCCGCGGCGGCCACCCCCGCTCGCGCCACCCGCTCCCGCGCCGCCAGGTCGTAGGCTGAGCCCCACGGTCAATGCGGCGTTCGTGCCGTGACAATGTAGTGTCTGCGTATACACATCATGATCATGTGTTGCTTGCGTAGACACACGGATGTGTGTCTGCGCGGCGTGGTGTCTTCGTATGCGTAGACACACTGTTGTGTCCGGGCCGCGCCACCAACGATGACGACAATGGTGACGACAGGGATGGAAGCTTGAGCTCGCCGCCTCGCAGGCTGAGCTCGCTAGACGGACGAAAACACCGATATGCGATGGGCCACTTCTGATATATATGATGGGATATAGATGAAACGTGGGATATCACGGGACAGATCCCGGGACAGATCCCGGGGCATACGATGGGATATAGATGATGGGATATATATGAAACGTGTGAATGAACACGCACTCTCAATGGTTTTTTACATTTCAAGGTAGACTTTCAATTAAGACGGACTTCATTTTCACATTCGCCACTTTCATCACCCTCGCTGCTACTCTATCACTTGTTCGCTATCTAATCCTCTGTGGCCCAGACTGTTTGCTCATGGTTACCTAACTAAACCTCACATCACATCACATGACGTCACGTGCTGAGGACTAAATTGGCCCAGAGGCCTAGTCAATTTGCTCGCAGTGTACCTCACACTCACATCACTTGACCCCCGTCCCCTCCCCACTCCCCTCCGGCACCGCCCCCGGCATCGCCCCCCGCACCGCCGCTGGCATCGCCCTCGGCACCGCCAGGTCCTCGTGCGGCGGGTCCCCGTCGGCGATCTGCTCCGTCGGGTCCCGCGGCCGAATCCGCGTTGCAGCCTCGTCTTTTTCCTCCGCTATTCTGACCTTCTCTTCCTTCGTCTGGAATTGCAACCACACATCGATGCTTCACCTCAACTTTGATCCGTGAGTGAGCCTGGAACCGCTTCAATTATCTCCCATCAGACCTCAAAGATTGTCAGGTGACAGCTGAAACAAGGACAGCGTGAGTGAGTCACCGTGAGTCCCGTCGTCTGGTACAGTGCGGAATGTCTTCCGAGGCTCCAACAGGAGGACAAGCCTACCAATCCGTAAAACATCTGCTGCTCGCGTTCCATCCTCTTTTCGAGTATGGCCACCTTCAGTTAGGGATCGGAACCCACGGTTTCTGTTTTATCGGCAGTACGAATATTACAGCCTGAATCTAGACTAGGAGCTAGGAGCTAACGCGCCAGTCTGCTCCTCACTCTTCGTTGTGGTACATATATCGACACGTGGCAGACTGGAGCAGAGCATCGCCTCTATATCGTCAGATTCCGACAACTTCATCGGTTTTATACATAAACATGTGAGCAGCCCCCTGCCAGAGCCTGACTCGCCACCTCGTCCCCCTCTCGCCAGGGGCTTACACGCGTTCACTTCTCAGCTCAACTTGAGCGCTTTGTATGGGATGGGGGGTGCGCGTAGGGATTGTGTAGCCCGTGTTAGGGGGGTTTCAGGGGGTGTTGAAGGTGTGTAGGGTGTTTTTGTGTGTGTGTCAGACACGGATCAAGTTGAGCTGAACAGTGAACGAGTGTAAGCCCCTGCCTCTCGCTCCATCTCCGCCAAGTCCCGAATCGATTCCCGATGCCAGGGACCCCATTTCGAGTTTGGTATCGAAGTTGTGGTATCGAGGTAATTTCGAGGACGCGGACGGATAAGGTAAACACGTCTCTCTTTCACTGAATTCAACTGTACATTCTTCTCAGCTTAACTTTCAGCGTTGTGTTTCTGGTACCACGTGAGGTACCCAACGTCAAGCTCAAAGCAGCTCAAGTGCCAGCAGGAAAAGATACTCAGGTAATGTCCTGCCAGGACCGAGGCAGGCCGTTTCCCAGGGTTTAGGGTTTAGGGTTTAGGGTTTAGAGTTTAGAGTTTAGGGTTTAGGAGTTATGCGGTCTCCTTTTCAGCACAACATGACTGTCTACTCATAGCGTACCAGTGCACCCGAACACACTCGCTGCATCGATACAGGCCTTGAGCAGTAATTTTTCCAGCCGGCATACACACACAATCGCACGCAGCGCACACCCTCGCACGCATGGGCACACCCTTTCAGCTGTTTTGTCCCTGAAACCACTGGAGTTGGCCAAATGCAACGCCTCGTCCCCACCCTGTAACGCCACAACGCACTGGTTTCACTTCATACATCCCAGGTACGTGAGTGCCGAGTCAACATGAGTACCTTTTCCAGCTTTGCACCGTTATCCCACTAAACAGCTCAAGATTCTCAGTGTCCAGCTCATATAATGGTACTCCCTGAGGGTACGATTTCGTACAGTAGTGAATGCCCTGCCGCGCCCTCCGCGTGTTTTTGGGCCAGGGCCTGCGTCAACCTCTGCTGCGCGATTAGCTCATACTCCTGCGATGGGGAGGAGGGGCGCGCGCAGCGGGGTGTGAGCGTGAAGAGAGCGGCGGACGGGCGTGGAGTCTGAACCAGGGGCTTACACTCCTTCACTTTCCAGCTCAACTTGAGCCGTGTCTGACACAAAAAACACCCTACACACCCCGTAACACCCCCTTGACACGGGCTACGCAACCCCTACGCGCACCTCTTGTCCCATAAAAAACGCTCGAGTTGAGCTGAGAAGTGAATGAGTGTAAGCCCCTGGTGTGAACACCACGTTGATGGGGGAGCGTTGGGGAGCAGCGGGCGCGCGCAGGCGGCGTGTGGTGGGGCGTCAGGTCGACGGAAGCGGATGTTCGTTGGAGCGGAGAGGGCGAGGGATGGCGGGAGATGCGTGGTGCGGTGTGAGCGGCGACGGATGCGTGAGGCTGCTGCGGCGGGGAGGCTGGGCGTTGGCTTGGAGGGGTTGTCGCGAGGTACAAAAACTCAAAAACACGCAGTAATGTTTGAGAGATGGTTTGGCGCGACCCCGCGGGGCTCCTAACGCGGCGCACTTACGTGTGACTGCTGCCTGAACGCCGTGATTATATGCTTGATGGCTTTCATCATGGAGCCTCAGTGACGATGTTGCCCGGTGAGTCCCGGACAGGCGGCCTCTGTGCAACGACACTGCGATGGGACGTGCTCACCTCGGCACGCCAAGTGGGAGGGGTTCAGTACTGCCAAACACTGCCAAACACTGCCGAGACACTGCCATATTTTCCCTGACGATGTGCGGGGGGAAATCCGCCCTCCTGATTGGTCCTCGCGGGTTTGGCAGTGCACAGCAGGCAGTGCTGTCGCGGCTCCATCTGGCAGTGCTGGGGCAGTGCGCGCGAGCGGGAAGAGGCAGTGCTCGGAAATGTTTCTGGGGCAACGCAGCCGCCAACCCCGCAGACCCCCCCCTTGCGCCAAGCGCTCGCCAACCCGACGCGAACCGCGGTTCTCGGTCATCGCGGCGCGGTAGCTCGTGTTGTCGGCGCTCGCGAAAGGCCGGATGAGATGCGAGGTGGTTGCATTCGCGCCACCTGCGCCCGCAGACGCGCTGCGACGGTGCCTGCTGGCGGTGCGGACGCCGGACTCGCACCAGAGTGGACGCGATCACGCGACGGCGTCGTTCCGGGCGCGAGCAGTCGCTCCCTCGCGCGAGGTCACGCGCAGTCTCGGCACCGTTTTTGTGGCACTACTTTTTCCCCGCGTGCGCCTCGCGACATTTCACAAATCATGAAATGTTGCGTCAGTACAGTCAGGGAACTGCCGGCATGCCGACGTCGGGACCGCCGGGGAAGGAGCTCGTGTGGGCCGCCGACCGAACGGCAGTGCGGCTTTTCGTCGCCGCACGAGGCAGTATTGCGGTTGCCGCCGAGACAGTGCCGAACACTGCCGCGGGGCGCGGCGCGGCAGTGTTTCAGGCAGTGACGGCAGTGTCTGAGGACCAATCACGAGGCCGCATTCCCCCCCGCACATCGTCAGGAAAAATATGGCAGTGTCTATGTCTCGGCAGTGTTTGGCAGTGTTTGGCAGTACTGAACCCCTCCCAGCCAAGTCCCAATAACCAAATATCTTTTCACTCGCCGATACCATTCAGCGTACGTCAGAAACGAAACTTTCCTTGAGTTATTTAGACCACCAAATTGCACGTTCCTTTGCAGGTCCAACAGCAACAGAGAGCTTTTCAGGTCCAACAGGGGCATAAGTGTGGATAAGGCTCTGGTAGAGAGTCTACCAAGCTTAACCCGCGCTTTGATGGAACGCCGTTTTATGTCCTTTGTCCATACGATATTTCACTTCAATTAGTTACACGATTCGATTTTGAGATTTGATGAGCTGAAATGTGTACCGGTACATGTCCTCTGTCCATACAAATTAGGTTTCCCGCAGTTATGCCCCCCAGTTGGACCTGCAAAGCCTGGTATGCGCGGCGCTGCAGATCTGAACACAGTGGCCCGCGTACATACGTTTCGCACTTGAGTTTGACGCGGTCGGCCCACGGACGGCATGTTGACGGGAGCTCAAAGATCGGCACCACGGGTGTCACCGCCAGTGCTTGATCGAGGACCCTCGATCAACCACTGGTGACACCTTTGGTGCCGAACTTTGAACCCTCACAGCTCCGCCGTGACCGGGCCGCTTAGGGTCAACATTAGTTCGAAATGACCGGACTGACGGCACTGTGTCTGAATCCGTTGACCGGGTAGCGGTGCGGGCAGTGCCAGGTCATCAGTTGTCGGCCGCGTGCGACCCATATTCACTCATCTTTTTGGAAGTCGTTGGAAGAAAATCTCTGTACTCGTATCATAGAATGCGCCTGTGGTAGCGCCATCGGACCGCGCGGCCCTATGGAGCTGGGTTTGGGGTGGCGGGGGGGGGTGCCCCGATGCGGCGGGCACCGGGCGTCGGGGCGGGCGGTCGATGGAGAAGCACGCGGCGAGGCTGACCGCGCACGCTTACGCTGGCCGCGCTAGTGATTGACCCACCCGACGACGGACCCCCAAAAAACTGCAGACACTGTTGAGCCATTCTGTCGGCGGGTGCCTGCAGCACCGGAGGCGGCGCCGGCGCCGCCGGCGCCGGATACGAATGCGTATACACGAGAGAAGGCGGCGGCGGCGGCGCGCCAGCCGCTACCGGCCCGCGGCTAGGTGACAAGGTGTGGCCGACGGGTGAACGCGAACGAAATGGGCAACTGTAGTTTCCATTCCGCCGAGCGGGTTAGATCCGCGCCCCACGGCGGCGGCGTAGAGTCGGAACGGGGGGGCTAGGTTGATATATTACTCATAACGTAGATTACCTTCCCCGCACACCCGTGGACGCGCTCTCACGTCGCGCGCCGCCGCCCCCTCACAATGCCTGCCGAGAGCTGGTCGGTCGGTCCAAGATATTTCCGGTCGCCAAAACGTCCGCTCTCGGGTACGGCAAAATACGAACCTTCACCCGGGGAATACCCCCCTTTTGCGCCCGTAGTGGGGACCAACAATAGGGGTATTCCCGGGGTATGTCCCGATGTGGGGGTGGGAAAGTACCTGGGGAATACCCCCTTTTGGGGTATCCCCCGGGTATTCCCCCATGTAGTGGCAGAAACCGGTTTCAAATCCCCCGGGTACGCCCGGGGGTATTCCCCGGGTATTCCCCGGGTACAATCTGCACTATGGGGGTGGGGAGATATTTTGACTGCCACATTATGGAGTCTGGTATAAAGTCCTGTCGACGTCTCTCGAGCAATCAGGTCTAATTCCTTGAGTTATTTATACTTCGCATACGGTATTGGCCCACCGATAACGACGACGCCTGTTAACGACAAGAGGGTAGATTTCGCCTACCGACGACGGTATGTTGAACGACAAGGGCCTAAATTTCGAGGGTATGTGGTGCTTGTTATACTCCTGAAAATGCTGGAAATGCTTCAAACTTTCTCAGAAATGTCTCCCAGTGGTCTAGGGTTGAGACATTGGTATACCATCGCGACGTCGTAGGTTCGAATCCCATATGGAGAAAGGTTTGGCTGCGGAGCCTTACTTGTTGCTTCTGTTTTAGTTGCCTCATGCAACGACAACCTGCAGGTAAGATAACGACAAGCATACCCCGAGATTGAGTTACGTCGTCGTTATTGGTGGGTCACTACTGTAGTTTTGGGGGGGGAATTTGGGTAGCGTTGACGTCGAATATTTCGATCTTCTCCGACCGCGCTTCTTGGAAATCGAGCTGATAACGGAGTGACCGTTGGTTCGTAATTCATGAAATCACACTGCGAACGACAAAACGGTCAAAACCTTATTATGAAGGCGTGTGTTGCGCTTTACAGGTGGGTTTTCAGATCTGACGAGTTAACTCAGGAAAAGGGACAAATTCTTCTTTGTCGGATTGCCCCCCCCCAAAACTATGCGAAGTATGGGGGGAGAAGGTCACCATGGTGACCTGGGTTTGGGGTTTAAACTCAGTGTCGGGTCTGGTATCGAATATCTGGTATTGAATCCCGTTCGACCAATCAGAACAGTCCATTCCAGAGAACCCACCGACCGACCCGCCGACAGTCCGACCGGGTCGCGATCCTTGAGTTAATAGACCGTCGATTTCGAGGAGATAAGCCTGACATGTCAGGCCGACACTGAGTTTAAAGAGTGCACTCGATACGAGGTGACAATGGCGGTGAATGGCGGTGAAGTGGCGGTGAAGCTCGGGAAAAGTAGGGTACAAAATCTTATCATTCTTGCCACGTGTCGGGTATTATAGCTGAAAAATCTTTTCATTCTGAGAA